>OHAQ01001179.1_pt1 | contig 20693 bp, 10 predicted proteins | sample 1577111 | NCBI WGS metagenome assembly OHAQ01 (sample SAMEA3541549, study PRJEB24748) | human gut metagenome | biome: human gut; feature: human-associated habitat; material: faeces | place: China | collected 2012 | reverse complement strand
CTTTGGTCCTGAAATAATCGATCAGATATGGAACTCCGTCATTACCTATATCCATCACATACTCAAGATCCACTTTCTTGCCATCGTGTGCCTGACTGATATTGTACCTCGTTATCACTGCGCCAGGTCTGATAAATGCATACAGCGTGAACATCACAAGAACCGTCATAAATATGTATCTGAACAGCGGCATATTTCTCCAGAACAGGCTTATGATAACACCGAGCATCACTATAGACGTGACTATCAGCGCCCATATGGTATTTATTCTGAGGTATGTCAGATCATATTCCGCAATGTACATGGACAGCCTCACAGCTGATGAGGCAATCATTATATATGTACATATACACATCATGAGCAGTGACACGTTGAGCACCAGACTCTTTCTGAATATAGCACTAAATATCAGCACCATACACACATTTACAACCGCTACAAAGAGCAGCTGGAAGAAGCCCTGTCTTGCATACTCTGCGTATGTCATATCGTCCGGAAGTCCTGCGCTGTTCATGAACAGATACACTATCTGAACAACGGCAAATATCAGATAGAACGCTGTGAGCACTATCGTTATAGTTATACCTGTCACTGCATTGTACTGCCCCTCCTTCGGAGCATTTGCACCAAGATCTCTGCGGCCCGCCTTGACAATAAATCCATATACAAACAGGAATATCACAGCGGCAAACAGAACTATCTTCACTATATCCCACGAGAAGAACAGTTTGCCAAATATGTCCTTTATGACCTTTGCAAACACAGGATCTGCCGAAGACAGCAGATTGAGCACGATCACCAGTATCGGAAGTGCTATCACACATCCAAGAAGTATGTACATCAGCTTGGAATTTCTCTTTTTGCCGGTTATCTCACGCTCCGCCTTTCTGTCGGCAAATGGCATGTTTACATACCCTATCGATCCAAAGAACATCTCGAAAAATGAGAATATTCCCTTGAATATCCCATGCTTTTCAGTGTCATTGAAGTATGTCATAACCGCATACATCTCTGTAGCGATTATTCCCACATTACATCCAAATATGATATATCCCTCGTCTGTGAGACTCAGGGCAACCGACATCATGAACACAAGAATATAATATGGGATCAGTATACTCTGTTTCGACAACGCAGCTCCAGTGGTCATGGCCTCACGGTCTGCACCGATGTTCTTCTCATATCGTACCATGCATGTACTGATAAACACTATTGATACTATCGAAAGCACAGCCGACAATATACTCGACCAGTTGCTGTACAGACATGCCGCACATATGATCGCATATACCAGTACCGGAATACCAAACATCCTGAATCTGTTCGGAGACACCGCAGGATTTCTCCTCTGCGGCGGTCTGGCATTCATGTTCATATAACCCTGAGGCGGCGGCGGGGGCATCCCCGGGCCTCCATTCATGTTCATATACCCTTGCGGTGGTGGCGGGGGCATCCCCGGGCCTCCATTCATGTTCATATACCCTTGCGGTGGCGGCGGGGGCATCCCCGGGCCTCCATTCATTCCATTGTTAAAATTCTGTTCGTTCATCCCAAACCCTCCATTTTTTCACCTTGAACCACTTTGAGCTACTCTACAAGTGCCATCTCATCAAGCCCCACGATCCTGTCCATACACACCGGTGCTGTCAGCCTGTAGGCAAAACTTGCAGACTCGAACAGGCAGTATAATTTGCCATTATACGAATATATCTGCTCCAGCTTCTGCGGGAGCTTAACCACCTGTCTCGGTGTCTCTGTGCCGTAATTCACACTGGACAGCTTACCTGTATCTGTATCGTATACCTCTATCCTGGATTCATCTATACCATATGATATAGAGAATATTATCTCATTTTTGTACACTTGAAGCCCCTGCACCCTTCCTGGTATATAGAAAGCCTCGTCCTCCTCCGAGGATATGGCGGTGCCGCCATTTACGATCTCGTAGCTGGCTGCCATGCTGTAGCTGTTCTTATCCTTTCGCCAGTAGCCCGCATATATATGTCCGTCATATATCGTGATAAATGACGTTGCAGGGAACATGACGCTACATGTGTTCCTGTATTTTATCGGCTTTCCCTGAGCCACATCGTATTTCTCTATGGAGTCCAGCGTAAGACATGATATGGATGCCTTCCTGCTCCTGTCCTCATCCTCATCGATCATATACGAGGAAACCCACAGCACATTATTCTTCGTATCATACGCAAGTCCTCCGGCATGTGTCGTGTCCTTGAGAACCAGTGTTTTAATATATTCCCCGGTCTGTGTATCAAGAACAAATATCACAGATTTGTGTTTCTTCGTCTTGCAGTAAGCACTGACAAATGTATACTCCTTCGTAACTGCCAGCCCCTGTGGCGTCATGGACGTGCAGTTCTCTATCTCCCTCGACTCACTGCCTATCGTATCAGCATACGCAAGTCCCGGAATGATCATCATGCCATAATCTGTATCCCTGTTCTGGGCATACATACCCATATGATAGAATTCCGGTTCAGTCGACATCTCCCATATCTGCGAGAAATTCGACTTGTTGTCAACCGCATAGGTGCTGGTTCCGGAATCATTTCCCGATATTTCGAAGTTTCTGCAGTACACTCCGCCATACAGCCATATCACGCAGATTCCGCCGACATAGCACCATGCAAATATCTTCACAAGTATCCTTCTCGACTGGACCGTCGACAAAAGTGCCGCCATGACCATCTGACTTATAATCGTTATAAGCATCATGGCATTCGTCAGCATATCTCCATGGCTGACTATCTGAAGCGGTACGCCTATTATCATAATCCAGTAGGCCTTCTGTTTCACCTTAATTCTTATTACACCATTCCAGCCTTCCCGCTTCATGCCCCACACCTGCAATGACTGCCATACAACCACCAGGCCATATACGATGCACGCCACAAGCAGGAGCTGCCTGAGCACAGCAACAGCCGTTATCTCAAGGGCCTCACCATTTCTGTAAAATGCCATATAGTACACACCCTGTGCGAGCTGCCATATCCTCCACGCCATCATGGCGAACATCGCAAGCGCTGCAACAAATGCAAATGTGTTGGTAACAGTTCTTCGTCTGACACCCTCACGATGTTCCTTCATCTGTTTGCGCAGACGTTTCTTTGCCCTTCCCAGCTCCTTTATGTGCTTTTTACACTTTCTGATCCTTCTGCGTTTATAGAACAGCACCTTGTACGGCGCGCGTCTGTTCTTCAGCTCTTCATATTCTTCCCTAAGTCTGTCATACCGTTCCGACTCCTCATGAAGATCCGTTCTGGTCGCCCTGAGTGCAGAACGGCACATAACGTACCCCTCAAGATCTATCTGTGCCTGTTCTTTCAGCTTTTCAGCCTGAAGTTGAAGCTTCTCTTCTCTGTTCAATTTCTTAACCCTGTCTGTCATGAAAATCCGCTCCTGTCCATCAGCCTCTTTACTCAAAGTACCGTTTTATTTTGTCCTCCACCAAATTCGAGCCGATCACAATTATGATCTCCTGTCCGTTCTCTATAGGTCTCACCTCGGTCTTTTTTGCCGTGGCGTTGAGCTCTATCCATCCGGTGTCATTTACAGAGAGAAAACCCTTGATTCTAAAGACATCTCCGCATTCCTTATCCGCAAATATATCCCTGACTATCGTCTCAAGCTGCTCCTGAGGCATGATCTTATTCATGATATATACCGAGTTAAACACATCACTTTGTTTGAACCATAATTTTACATAGTCGTTTAATTTGTATCCGGTTGACATAAAACCTTCAAAGTCATCGTCCGTGAAATCATCCCAGTTCTTCTCCAGAACATCATCGCCGAACTGACGCTCACACTGAAATTCGGTGAGCACTTCATTGATATATTCTATTGTGCTCCTCTTCTCATCCTCCGATGCATCCTGAACCTTGCTCATCACCAGAGTTCCACAGTTCGCAACCTCAGACGCAAGCACATATCTGGACTGTCTGCTCATATCTCGGTCAAGTCCGGCATCGACTATGGAAATGATGCTTCCCACCTCATACCATCTGTCAAGTGGCTCCTCGTGGAGGACGTCAAAGAATTCATCCACATCAAATATTCCGGACGGCTCAACAATGACTCTGTCATAGCCGCTCATCCCCATCGCTATGAGCTTTGTCTTGAACCTTCTCTTGTGACAGTCCTCGCCGCAGCCACCTGCCACCATCTCAGCATGACAGTTCTCGCCCATCACATCCTGAAGAAGCATCATGTCCACGTTGACTGCACCATAATCATTTTCAAGGATTCCAACATTATATCCTTTGCCAACAAGGTAGCTCACATACTTCTTAATAAATGTCGTCTTGCCTGAGCCCAGAAAGCCCGTTATCAAATCTATCTTTACCATATGTCCACTCTCCTTATCTACGCGCGTTACCAGCTTGATCTCACATGAAATCCGCTGTCATTCTCCAGAGGTATCTCCCTGACATCCATATCCTCTATAAATATATATCTGTCATTTCTGAGAACTGCTATCACCTTGTCTATAGCCTCAGGCAGCCCCTGAGCCTCCATCTCAACAGAATCATCATATCTGTTGCACACCCAGCCGGTGACTCCGTACATGGATGCAGCATAGCTCGCCCTGTATCTGAAGCCAACTCCCTGCACTCTTCCTCTGAATGTATAATGTCGTCTTATCTTGTCCATATCTATATGTCCCATCTCTGTTATGATCTTCTCATATCTTACATTTTATATCCTGCTGCCCGCATCTTACACATCATGTTCAGCATCGTACTTTTCTGCGTCATACACGATATTTCCACCACAGATTGTATAGTGAACCCTTCCTGGGAGAGTCCATCCGGCAAATGGACTGTTGGATGCCTTTGACGCAAAGCTGTTCACTGTCCACTGCTCATTCTCGCCAAATATGACTATATCCGCAGGAGCTCCCTCTGCTATCTTGCCCGGTTCCATGCGGTAAAATTCTGCAGGATTCCTGCTCATTAGTTCCATGAGCTTCATGAGTGAGATATATCCAGGCTGTACAAGGGAATATATTCCAAGGGCAAGAGATGTCTCAAGCCCTGTTATTCCACTTGGCGCCTTGTCAAGCGGTCTCGCCTTCTCCTCACTGCTGTGCGGGGCGTGATCCGTCACTATCATATCTATTGTGCCATCCTGTATTCCCTCTATAATCTGTCTTCTGTCTTTCTCGGTTCTGAGTGGAGGATTCATACGCGCCATGGTTCCGTACTTCAACACAGCATCCTCTATAAGGGTGAAATGATGTGGAGTTGCCTCCGCATGTACGTCCGCTCCAAGCTTCTTTGCAGTTCTCACTATATCCACGGAATTGCCTGAGCTTATATGCTGTATGCACACTGATGCACCTGTGTGAAGTGCAAGGACGCAGTCCCTTGCAACCATAATATCCTCCGCTGTGCGGGATGCACCGCCGTATCCAAGCTTTTCTGATACTTTTCCCTGATTCACTCCCGGCTGTACAATGAACAGCGGATCCTCTTCATGAAGACTCACCGGAAGATCAAGATCCCTTGCCTTCTCCATAGCCTCAAGAAGACATTCCAGGATTGAGCGCCACAGATTACAGCAGCAATGGATATATAGATAATAGTTTCCATTTTATGGACTTTTTTGCGGTTCATCCTAGGATCTTCTATTTGTTTACAAAGGTCAATTATACCAATTTTCATGTTAGTTTATGTTTTAATATATCTTATAAAGATAAGAAAAATAATCGACATAATCAAAAATAACACATTAATAATCAACAATATAACAAATAAATAACAAGGAATAATATAGTAAAAAATATAATGCATCCGACATAACCACGGACGTAATTAAATCTAGTCACCTTTGTGATTAACTTTAACCACCCTTGTGGTTAGATTTAACCACCTAGGTAGATAAGCAATTACAAACATATAAAAAGTAGGAAAAGAAAAGAAAGAAAAGAAATAAGAGACAGGGAAATATGCACACATAGACTACCACCAACTCGATTCACAAGCCATGCAGCTGCTTTATAAGAACGAACGTTAGGGGGTGAATGATGAAAAAGAGTAGGGTATTGTGGCAAAACAACACCGAATTTGAGCAAATTTTGCCTTTGGAGCAGTTTTTCAAATATCACTTTTCTTCTGCTACTTCAGAGAAGAAGGAAGAAGGGAGACCGCTCATGAAGATTTTCAATTACCCGAAAGGACATACGCATAAAAAGAACTATAAATCAACAATATAAATTATTCCAGACGCATTCCCTGCAAGCTGAGCATTCCCCCAAAAGCCAGCAATAAAAGTACTTTGTATCATGCGATAAAGTCTGAATAATTTATTTTTAAGCATCGGTGTTAGTGAGGGCAATGCCCTCACTAACACCGATGCTACCACCACTAATAAGCAGTTCATTATAAATAAGTTATGGCAAAAAATGAGGGCATGAGGGCATTTTCGCGTCCAACTTTCTATTGTTTTTTGCCATGTTCCAATAAATTTCTTCAGATGAACCCATTTTTGCCTGTTACTGATTATTTCTAATAAGGTATCTCATAAATTATACTTTATCCACATCAACCATCGACATAAATTAAGAAACAAAAGATCATAAAATCCTTTTAGGAGAGAACAAAAGATGAAAAGTTTCTGTATTCCCCTCTGTGACATACCTACTTAAAAACAAAACATTATTCCAAAAGAATTCGCTGAAAATACAGGAAATAAAAAGGAAATCAGTAACTTTGTATGTTATCATTTAAAAACAAAAAAGTATGGGCAATAAGATTTATCCTATCGGTATACAGAATTTTGAAAGTCTCCGCCTGGATGGCTATTTCTATATTGATAAAACAGCATTGATTTATCAATTGGTGAAATCCGGACGCTATTATTTCCTGAGCCGCCCACGCCGCTTCGGAAAAAGCCTGCTTATCTCCACTCTGGAAGCTTATTTCCAAGGGAAAAAGGAACTTTTTCAAGGACTGGCTATGGAAAAACTGGAAAAGGACTGGACAAAATATCCCATACTGCACATTGACCTGAATACACAGAAATATGATAGTCCGCAAAGTTTGGAAAGCAAACTGAACCGTACATTGGTAACCTGGGAAAAGCTATATGGAAGCGAGCCTGCCGAAGATTCCTTGTCCATGCGTTTTGAAGGCACCATTCAGCGCGCTTATGAACAAACAGGCCAACGTGTAGTGATTCTGGTAGACGAATATGACAAGCCCATGTTGCAAGCCATCGGCAATAAAGAATTGCAAAATAGTTTTCGCGAAACACTTAAAGCATTCTACGGAGCATTGAAAAGCAAGGATGGCTGCATCAAATTCGCCATGCTGACAGGAGTAACTAAGTTTGGAAAAGTAAGTGTATTCAGTGATCTGAATAACCTGGATGATATTTCGATGTGGAATGAATATATAGAATTATGTGGCATCAGCGAAAAAGAAATTCATAAGAATTTGGAAACCGAACTTCATGAATTTGCAGATGTACAAAAGATGACTTATGACAGCTTCTGCGAAAAACTAAGACAATATTATGATGGCTATCACTTCACCCACAACTCCATCGGCATGTATAATCCGTTCAGTCTGCTCAATGCTTTCAAGCGCAAGGAATTTGGCAGTTACTGGTTCGAGACGGGGACTCCTACTTACTTGGTGGAACTGCTAAAAAGACATCATTACAATCTGGAACGGATGGCACACGAAGAGACCAATGCCCAAGTGTTGAACAGCATTGATTCGGAGTCAACCAGTCCCATTCCTGTTATCTATCAAAGTGGATATCTTACTATAAAAGGATATGATGAAGAGTTCGGTATCTATCATTTGGGCTTTCCAAACAAAGAAGTGGAAGAAGGGTTCATACAGTTTCTTGTACCTTATTATACCAGCATGAACAACGTTGAATCTCCATTTGAGATACAAAAGTTTGTCCGTGAAATACGTTCAGGCGACTACAATTCTTTCTTCCAACGCCTGCAAAGCTTCTTTGCAGACACTACATACGAGATTATCCGTGAACAGGAACTGCATTACGAGAATGTACTTTTCATCATCTTTAAGCTGGTAGGTTTCTATGTCAAAGTGGAGTATCACACCAGCAGGGGCCGCATAGACCTCGTTTTGCAGACAGACAAGTTTATCTATATAATGGAGTTTAAACTGAACGGAACAGCGGAAGAAGCCTTACAGCAGATTAACGACAAGCATTACGCACTTCCTTTTGAAACAGACGGACGAAGACTGTTTAAAATAGGAGTGAACTTCAGTGCTGAAACACGGAATATTGAAAAATGGATTGTTGAATAATGATTCTGTCATTTCTATTATTTTGAATATCAGTGAAGAATCTGTAAACAATAAAAGAGTTGTTGTAAACAGATTCTTCACTCATGTTCAGGATGATAAGCTATATAATGATATCATCAAACAGATACGAAAATATCCTATCTCATATCATCCACGGGAATCACTTCCTGCATATAAATGGCATCCAGGCTCCAAAGGGCGGCATCATTGGTACTGATACTTGTACATTCATCCAAAGGAGCGGGAACTTCCGGCGGAAGAACAGTTTCTATACGGAAAGGTGGAGCCGGAGTATGTTCCAAGCGGGAAAACAAATCTGTCCAAGCCTCTTCCGCCATTTTTGCATTACGGGTATGATAGGCTGCATATCCCAACAAACGGGATATACGGAAACGATTTTTCCTTAACTCCCATGCTTTCTGCTTATAACGGGCGGCAAGATCAAGCCATGCCTCATTCCATTCGGGATAATCAACCATACGGATCATTTCATTCATGACTTCAAAACCTCCCATGATGGTCATCAAATGATTTGTACTTTCTAACTTGGGATCACATTCGCTGGTAATAATCCCTGTAGCCGGATCATAACCTAAAGCCAACGGACCTGTAAAGATACGGTTGGGCAGTGCCACAATACTTTTCATCCCAGCTATAATTTTGTCACGGTAAACCGTATTGCCGGTACGTTCCCATTCAGTCATCCAGTTTCCGGCGTATGCCAACCAGTCGGGACCGATGCGGAGACGTGCAGGTGCCGTACAAGGATACTGACTGCGAGGTTGCGCCAGACGCATGGGGTCCAGCGTGTACAATTTCTGATCGGCATCTTTTACTTCGGTCATTAAATCACCGCATCGGTCGTCCGTAGTAAGATAATAGTAGAAACGATTCCAGGCAGCCTGACTGATCCGTGCTTCTTTAGCTCCACACCCCCAATGACTGACGTTGTGCCGGCTACCCAATCCTGCATTCGGACCGATATGATATACATCCACTTCCGCCGTATGACGGGTCATGGCTTCTGCCATGCGCCAGATATCAGCACGTCCGGTACGCAGGAAATTATACCATAGCCACATATTAGAAGCCAGTTCCGTGTTATCCCATGCAAAACCTCCGATATCATAACGCCAGGTATGGCGGACAGGATCGTATGCATGCATCACATCCCCATAATTCCAGAAACCATACCATTTGTTTTGCTCTATCGCTTTTTGATAGAAGCTGATATAAGCATCCAGCCTGTCTTCCACCCGGGCACGGAAAGGAGTACTACGATCGGGAAGGCTCCAAACACCAAACGCCTGCTTGGCATGCAAATAGTCAGGTACAGGCATCAGCACTCCCGGTCCGGCAAGTTGTTTAGCTTGTTCTGCAAAAGCTTTCTTTCCGCTATAACCACCCTGAGGTATCAAGGTAAGAGTCGTTGTACGGGCAATCCCGTAAGGGGTGCTCATTCCTTCTTGCACATCTTCGTAACTGGCATTCAAGTCATGGGCCACATTATCATAATGGCGCAAGTCCATCGGTTCAGCATCCGGACTCCATATCCATGCGGTAAGAGCAGCCACCGGAGTTTTTGCATCCGAGATTTCAATAGAAGACGGATAAGACTGCCAGAAATCATGCAACCCAAGCCCTATGCCTCCGGTTATATCTCCGGCAAAGGCATAACCCTCACTACGTGTACCGGAAAAAGTACCTATCCAAGGATTATTGTCATTGGCACGTTTACGGATTGAAAATGCATCCGCTGTCAGTTGGGACAGACGATAGCTGTCCCAAGAAGCCCAATGATCAAGCAAAGCACGGTTCTTTTCGTCAAAAGCTTCATAAGGAGGAATGCGTTTTCCTTCCATCTGCTGTTGCTGTAACGAAGATTCTCCATTTCCGGTTTTACCCAATGTAAGTATGCGTCGTCCCACCAAAGGCTGAACGGGCTCGCTCCAGACTCCACCATCGGCACAAGAGAAAGCTACATGGCGATTGTATAAAGCCTCACGCATAGGAACGTCAAAACGAACTCCCAAGGCGCGAATGAAATCTTTGTTCTGATCTCCGTCATATACAAAGCTATGCACCATTTTCACTTGCTCACTGCCACCATAAAAATAAAGCCGTACCACAAAGGGCAACCACTCACGACCCTTCGGACTTTTGTGTACCCCTTCCAATTTAACAAGCGCACGCACAGAACCGGCACGCTCTACAGTTACAGATTTCAGTTCTCCTATATAATTAGTGAAAGAAACTTGAGAAGTACTTTCAAGTACCAGTTCGCTTTGCGTATGGCAGATAAGCCTAGCCTTTCCTCCTACTTTCACACCTTTATATAACAGACTATCTATCAAAAATTCGCCTTGACGAGGTATATATGCTGAAATGGCTCCGGTAGAAATATGAATACCCTGTGATGTTTCTGTAACAGAAACGGACTTCTTTTTATCTGTATCCGGCAGTTTGGATTTCGCTTTAGATTTCTTTACCGCCTTTTCCAGAGTCAGTTTTTCTGTTCCGGCAGGAATAACTCCAGCTATTCCTCCCCACTTTACAGAACCATCCGGCCAATAAGCCAAAGTCCAGGTATCAATAGGAATATCCTCACCACTTTCTGCAGATAGCCGTAACTTGTTTTCCGGAAAAACTTCCCCTTTATCAAAAGGCACTCCGAAACTTACGGCCTTATCCTGCCGGGGAGTCTCACCAATCCATTGCAAAGGAACAGCAGTCGCCTCTTGCGATGAGCATTCATAACTGAAATTTGTAATACGAGTACGCGACAAAGTGGTACGAAAACCAAACCAGCCTTCCCGTAACGGTTCAGCATCCCTGAAGTCCACCAAGCGCTCACCGTCTATGTAATAACTGACCCTATTGTTCTCGTTGGTAATCTTGATGTGATACCAATGATTCGGTTTCAGCAAATGTCCGGCATCCGTATATTCCTTTAGAATAGCAGGACGGGCTTTAGGATTTGTAATACCCGACTCATCCCCATCATAACGACGGAAACGTGTAGTAGAGTTATGATTGCCACCATATCCCAAATAGTAAAGCTGTAAAGAATAACAATTCAGGAATATACCGCTACGCCATTTTTCTCGCTTCCATAAATTATCGGGATATTGAGGGTCTGATGCCATCCAGAAGCAGTTCAAATCACTCAGACGATCTCCATCCGACTCCACCACCACACATGCATCATATTCAATGGTCACTTTTCCACTCATTTTCTCTTTTCTCCAAAGAGTCAATCCCTTGGGAGATACTATCTCAGCGGTATCTCCCTGAAACGTCACTTTATAATCAGGCGATTCCGATTCAACCTTCCAGTATTTAGTAAACTGACGGGAATTTAAACCGGAAACCCTATTATCCTGTGCCTTTGACGTAAAGACAACTAATAGAAATAAAAACAGAAACAGATTTTTCATACGATGTTGTTTTGTTTTCATTTACTTTAAAAAGTCTTTTAACGGACAGTCCGTAGCTTTCAGCCCGTCAGCAATACTCCGGGCATTCATACGGGCACCTTTCAAAGAGGTATGGGTATGGTCATGATTGAAATACGTTCCTACTACACGCAAACCTTGATTGTATCCCATATCCTGGAGCTTGTCTCCTGATATTTTATTCAAATCTATAAAATAAGCCCCGGCCGCTTCTGCCGCTTCACGCGTCCATTTACCAAAAGAACTGGTATTGCGCTCTATCTCACCATTATCAAACTTATTGCGGGGTGTATGACTCAGGACAATAGGAACAGCTCCCTTTTCTTTTACATCCATAATAAACTTACGCAAATACCAGCCGAAAGAATAAACCACTTGATAGCTGCCGGTTTTCTCCATTTTGAAGACCTTGCTTTCATTTCCTGAACCGGGTAATTCCGCACGCGCTTTCCCTGTGTTTATGTCACCTGCATCATTATGTCCGAATTGTATCAAAACAAAATCTCCCGGCTGAAGTGCATGATAGATTTTATCCCAACGCCCTTCATCTAAATAAGTACGCGCACTGCGGCCCGCTTTCGCATGATTCTCTACAGAGATCCTTTCCGTGTCAAACAGTTCGTGAATCACACTTCCCCATCCCCACATACCCTTTTCATCTTTATCGGCATTTTTCACAGTACTGTCTCCCACCGTAAACAATACAGGATTCCCCTTTTTACGGGTAGCCCCCGTAACCGTATCTTTTTCTACCGGTTTCAAATAACGCGCCAGTTCCAACCCTTTATAATTACGGATTCCTTCGGCTGCTGATTCTGCATTGACACGTGCGCCAAAAGCACTTGTGTGAATGCGGTCCAGATAGAACATATACTTTACTTTTTCTTTGCCGAATTTCTCAAATTTGCGTGCCGAGATATCATTCAAATCAATAAAAGGAACTCTCGCTTTTTTAGCTACCTGCTTCGCCCATAATCCAAATGTCTGATTCACCCGGGTGATAATAGTGCTGTCTGCATCTTCCCAAGCGTTGCGAGGAGTCAGGGACATCAAAATAGGATGAGCGCCTTTTTTCTTCACATCATGAATAAAACGACGCATATATTCCCCATACGTATATACGGTCTCTTTTGCTCCTGTCTCTTTAATAGTCACATTCAGACTGTCTTTGCCAATTCCCGGAATAGAGGCACGGGCACGGCCACTATCGTACGGACCATTGTCATTATGCCCCAATTCTATGATAACCCAGTCACCTTTACGAACTCCTTTCAACACATCAGGCCACAACCGGTTATAAAAAGTACGGCTGCTGGTTCCTCCCAATGCGTGATTTTCAACGGTTATCTTATTTTCATCAAAATACTCGTGTTCAAAATATCCCCATCCCCATTGACCGTTATTTCCATTGCCCAACGTACCGGTACGCATCGTTGAATTTCCAACAAGGAACAACACCGGATTATCCCCTTTCCGGCTGGAACCTGAAACAGGACGGGCGGAACGCGCCACATTCAAACTATCAAGTGTATTATCAACGACTTGATTCACATCCTTCATCGGAGCAGCTATTTTATTTTGAGCATGTGCTCCCAATCCTACTCCGGCAGCTAACAAAAAGCATAAACAAAGTTTGTTTCCTTTCATGACATTTATAGTGTTTTTCTTTTATTGCATTTCAAATTTCTCACAAAAATAAGATGAACGAACAAACCGGAGAATAGAAATTCATTCATTTTCCTGTTTATTCGTTCAACCAATAGTACATATATCCTAATCAGAGTAGCGACAAGGCTAGAAACTAGGGTGCGGCGGTTGGTTATACGCTACATTCTGCCAAGCTATCGCCAACCTGTACTGACGGTCATTCATCCATGTGGCACGTCTGTCCACAGCCGGTATGGTAGTAGAATAAATACGTAATTCCGTCTGGTCTTCGGAGGCCCAAATAACCTCTTCCCGCCAATCTCCTAAAATATCACCCGACAAACACGGATTACCTTTTGTTCCATTATTGGAAACAACTCCCTCGGCTTTCAATAATAAATCCGTACTTTCCGCATTCCAATTCCATTTACTGATGGAAACATGATCCAGTAGTTCCGCCAAAGGATCGGCGTCCCAATAAATGGTAAAATTGCAGGAATCAGGCTTTCTATTACAGATTATTTCTCCGGTGTCCCCTCTTCTCAAACCTCCTATATTGCACCAACACTCTGCTCCATCATAACGCGGATCAATATCAGCAGCTACTCCACGACCGGCATCTTGTCCCAAACCATCCTGCCAGATAATTTCTCCGGTCGCTCCATCAAACATAGCTACGGCAGGAGTACGCTTTACAATTTCATTATCGCCTTCATTTTCATGCACGCCAAAAACCTGCATACCTTGACGGGAAGGAATAAAACGTCCGGCATGCAAGGCATCCCCGTGACGCAAGCCCGTAGTAAACAGTCCTTTACCATCATGGTCTACAGTCATAGCCCCCACACAGATTTCATCACAACCATCACCATCAAAATCCGCTACGGTCACACTATGATTTCCCATGCCCGAATAGGCCTCCCACCCCGGTGCCGCACTATCAAAAGTCCATGTATGTTTCAATGCCCCGTTTGTAAAAGTCCATGCAGCCACCACCGTCCGTCCGTACCATCCTCTTACCATGATAGGTGAAGGCGTTTTTCCATCCAGAAAAGCTACTCCAGCTGTAAAACGGTCTGAACGACCACCAGTATTATCATTACCACAATTGCCACCGACACCTCCCCAACCATCCAAGGGATAACGGGTTGGAATATATTCTTTCGAATCCAGTTCTTTTCCGGTACGTCCCTCAAAAACCGTGAGGTATTCCGGGCCATTTACTATCTTACCATACGTAGGACTTTTTTTATCCCATGTCCTCCAGTCGGCTTGGGCATCTCCTATCCGATGTCCCAGCCCATCGACAGTACCATCTCCTGTCTTACAACAGATTTCCGCACATCCATCTCCATCAAAATCAAAAACCAAGAAATTAGTAGTGGCTGCTCCGGAACGTACATTCGGTCCCAAATCAATACGCCACAATCTTCTTCCATCCATTTTATATGCGTCCAAATAGGTATTACCGGTAAAGCCACGTTGTGGCGGTCGCTTTGAATTAGAAGGAGACCATTTTAAAATAATCTCATACTCTCCATCACCATCCAGATCACCTACACTACAATCATTAGCTGTATAAGTGAATGATTCACCTGCTATTTCTCCGTCCTCCGGTTTACAAACAGGAATACTTAAATAAGGATTCCGTTTCTCTCCCTTCAAACGGGTCCAGGTAGCGACTTCCCCGGTAGTTGCTTTTAAAGTCCAACGATTATCCACCGTATAATCAACCGTACGGTCTAAAAAATCGGAAGTCCGATCTATTGGTTCTTTATTTAACTTTACCTCCGCACCTCCATTGGAACTACGGTATAAATCAAATTGTAATCCGGCTGCATCCTCCAAGGTCATGCGCCAGCTAAAATACATTCCTTCCTCTGTAGGAATTCCAATCAATCCTCTTGAAAGCTTTTCTCCACTATAAGGTTGGGAGAAAGCGAATATGCTTCCGACAAGCAGAAGCATATTCATCATAACCCAATGTTTCATCTAACAATTTATAAAACCTTAATACAAGCGGGGAGTTTCCCCGCCTATCTACTTAAAAAAGAAACTCCTGTCTATCAATCTTTACCTCTAAAAAATATCCACATCTCTATTGCCACAAATTCTCTTTAAACTCAATTTCAACAATGCGTAACTCGTGATTGGTTTTATCGCCATTTTTTGCCTTAAACAAATCCAACTCACCCGCAGCAGGGGCAGCAACTTCTACAATTTGTCCGAAACCGTCACCTTCCTTGCTGGCACCTTTCAAACGAATGGTTATCTCATTTGTCAATACAGGTTTTACATTCAGGTGGATATATCCCAAACTCTTTTCAGTTTCACCACTCCAAATCAGTTCATCACCTGCATATATTTCCAAAGGATAGCTACGCAAACGCCAACCGGTAAGTTTCATGCAAATTTCATCCACACGGGCCGCACGTTCCAAACTATAAGTTATCCATGCACTGTTCAGTCTGCCATCATTCTTCCATTCACTCAATTCATTATCATCGAAACTTTTTATCGCTTCATCCTGGTTGGCTCCGGCAACCGCCGATAAGATATTCACATCGACTTTCGTATCTTTGTAAGAAGGAGTCAACGGAGTTTCTCCACGGGTCAGCCTGCCCTCCAGTTCATCTCCCGGAATATAATTGCTCAAGCCATTCTTCACTTCAACCGGTGCGGAAGAAAGACTGATTTCGGCAGATTGCAATCCATCAGCCTTGGCTGTTATACGAACTGTTCCCGGAGTCGTAAAAGAGCGTATCAAAGCCCGGTTGATTCCACATTCTACAGGCAAATCTTTTGAAAGAATATAATTATCTTTGCCCTGTGCTATTCCACCACGCCATTCAGCCGGTCCCTCTACGTCAAAATGTATCAGATCATTAGCCAGCGGGCAACGTCTGCCATCTTTATCCATCACTTCCACTTGAAGCAATACCATATCAGCTCCATCCGCTTTCCAGCCTTTAGGACTTTGAATCACACTGAGTTTAATCTGTTCCGGCTTGCCTGCAGTCTGCAATTCAGCGCGACAACATTCTTTTCCATTCTTATCATACCCTACAGCTTCCAACTTGCCCGGAACAAATGCCACATCTTTGAAAGTATACAAGAAATGATAATCTCTTTGACCGTTTCCTAAAGATTTGCCATTCAGGAACAATTCCACTTTTTCTGCACTGGATACCACATAAACAGGTTTAACCACATCTTCTTTATAGTTCCAATGACCAACGATATGAATACGGGGATTCTCTATATCCACCCATCCGTCCCACATCACCTGATGTGCATAGAAAGGATCTTTAGGGATACGCATGGCATCTGTCACACCACTACGACGATAATTCTCCACACCACGATAATGTGTATTCGTATCCGAGAAGATGATTTTCACACCTCCCGAACTGACACGGTCACCTGTACCCGGGCGTTCACGCCAATAATCAAACCAACGAATCACATTTTCAATAGTAAAGGAATCCTGATTGTGATTATAAGCACGGGCATCCACCTTTTTCTGGACCTTATTAGTCATTGCAGAACGGAATGAATTATTTCCTTCCCCATTTTTATGATATGGATAAGAATATTCATCCCAATATTTACGCAGACCTTCATCACGGCAGTATTCCATGGCCCACATCGGATGATGTTTGCTCTTATTGATATAAAGCATCTCGCCACCATATTCGGCTTCACGAATATCAAGCATTTCACGGGAACCGATGGCACGGCCTCCATGAGGGTCATACTTATCACGAATCGCTTTCATTTCTATCATGTGTTCACGACTGATTGATTCGTTTCCACATTCATAGAATAAAATACTCGGATTATTACGGTTGTAAATAATGGCATCACGCATCAATTCTGTACGTTGTTCCCATTGACGGCCTTCACGGTCCTTTTCTGCATCACCGGCCTGCATCGCCTGAATCAATCCGACACGGTCACACGATTCAATATCCTGCTTCCAAGGGGTGATATGCATCCAACGAACCAAGTTGGCATTATCTTCCACCATCAGACCGTTGCTATAATCACTCAGCCATGCAGGAACACTCATACCGACTCCCGGCCATTCATTACTGGTACGCTGTGCAAAACCTTTCATCTGAATCACCCGGTCATTCAACCAAATCATTCCTTTGCCGAAACGAGTTTTACGGAAACCGGTACGGGTAGCCACTTCATCTACTTTTCTGCCATCCACCCATAAACTGGTTTTTACTGTGTACAAATATCCGTATCCCCAACTCCAGAAATGAAGTCCGTCTATTTCTGCTGAAGCTTCCAAAGTCGCAGTTTCACCCGGTTTTACTACCGTCTGAGTACCCTCAAAACTTTTTATGCTTTTCCCGTCACGATCACACACTTCAACCTTATAAGCAACTTTCTTATCCCGATTATATTCATTTTTTATTTCGGATTCGGCGTGAACTACGGCTTTACGAGATTTTACACGAATATCCTCCGCATAGATATAGACACCGGTCGTTTTTAAATTACTATACAAGGGAAGTGTCTGATAAAGTTTATCAGTAACATGAAGCCACACATTCTTAGGAATCCCTCCATAATTGGCATTAAAATTACGGTCACTCCATTGATACTTAGTATCAGTGGCACGTTCCTTATAATTCCAGTTATTATCAATGCGGACTGCCATTACATTCTCTTGTCCATATTTAATATAAGGAGTCAAATCGAAACCTACAGCCATCGCACCATTTTCATGCAAGCCGATATATTCACCATTGATATAAAAATCAGCTCCTTGACGGACCCCTTCAAATTCAACAAAGACTTTTTTGTTTTTGCTATCGGCAGGCAGACGGAAATGCTTACGATACCACATGATTGTATCCGTCAGTTGTTCTATACTTAAACGAAAAGCTTCATCTTCATTAAAAGGACGTGGTAATGTTACTTTCTTCCAATCCGTATCCTGAAAACGTACCTCTTTGGCTTCCGGTATATCGCCAACATAAAGTAACCATTCAGAATTAAAATTGTATTTATCACGGACAGATGATGCTGCCGCAATCTGACTTATTCCTATAAAAGTCAATAAAAATAAAAGAATTTTGTTTCTCATAGCTATCTCAAATTGTTTGTTACAAAACTAGCATAAAGTTCCCTCTCTTACCATAGAATAAGATACATTTATATAGAAATTCGTTCAAAACGAAATTTCAGGGTATTCATGTTGCGCATATTCACATATCACATTAATACTCAACATATTACACAAATACCCTGAAACATTTATTCTATAGGTTGCAACATCAGGACTATATAATTCATTGCTTCACCATAGCCGGAGTCAACGTTACAGGTCCCAATAGCCCTGAAGATTTTGGTTCCCAATCAGAAGCATCAAAGATACCATTTTTCACATTTTCCTTTTTTCTTGCAGACATATTTACATTATAGAAAATCTTCCAGTCCACTCCCTTCTTATCCATATAAGCAATTCGATTCGCCATAGAGTTGGCTACTCTGACAACTAACTCATCCTGTCCTTTGAATTTTTCAGCAGGGATATACAATTGATAAGGAGAGTCAATCACTGTACCTATATATTCTCCATTCAAATAGACAGATGCATTTTCTGCCACAGTTCCAAGGTTCAATTTGATCACATCTGCTACAGGCACCTTATTTATAGTAGTCGTATAAACGGCTGTTCCAGAAAAAGCTTTATATTCATCCCCTACAAAATCAGTCCATGAGCCCAAACTGTCAACCGTTATAGAAGCAGGAAGTTGAGGACCTCCTTGAACAAAAGAAACAGTCCAACTGCCGGAAACAGGATTGGGCTCACCTGCATTTTGATAATAAGCATAGGCATCTCCTGTAAAATGCTGACCGGAAGTTGATACAATGACAGTTTCACCCGGATTCAATTCCAGATAAACATCTGTTTGCCCGTCATTGCGTTTCATAGCAGCCAAACCACTAGCACCAGTCATTGGATTGAAAATCGCCGCACTCCGAGCTTCTGTACGAAGTGGAATCCAATCCTCTATTTTACGGTCGCTACTATTTTCTATAAAGTAATATTTTCCCGTCGCACTATTTCTTCGGATACATTGCAGACCTGCCTGATACATTTTCTCAGCACCCACATTCGCCTCATCCATCAGAGCATTAATATCATCTGACAAACAAATCTTCCCCTTACCTACCCGTGCACATTTAACAGCACCTTCAGCATGAAAGTCCAAAGCATCCAGCATTTCTTTAAAATGAGCCTGTTTCTCTTCCGAAAGAATCATTCCGGCCATATCTTGAGGAATTCCCTTATAAAACACAACGGTAGCACCTTCATCAGCCAAAGCCATCAGTTTTTCCATTGTTTCATAAGGAATATATTGCGCCGCCGAAACAAGAACGGTTTTATATGCGGCACCGGGCGTTACAATCATTTCTTTCTCAATATTAGTTTTAAGAAGTTGCTTGTCAGAAATCATATCCCACGCATAACCATTCTCTGTTAAAGTTACCGCACTTTCTCTGACCGAAGATTCCAACATATTACGATCCAATCCGCTAAAATGCTGAAGACTTCTGTTCCCTTGTTCAGACATCACATCGGCTATGTTATAGTATAAAAGAACATCATTGTCAGGAGTGCCATCCTGTAAAAATGACTGCACGCGAGTAACATACTGATTCAAATATTTAAAATCCTCCCAAAACGGATTATTCGGATGAAAATGGACTGCCGCATAAAATAACCATCCCGGCCAAGGAGTATCCTGTGGACTAAAACAAGTACCATGATAAAAAATATGATTCACACCCCCCAAAAAGAAAAGATCAAGTGCTTTCTTTACATCTCCCAGATTCGATTGAAAATGTTCATTCAACCAAGTCGCACTTTCTGAAGATGAGAGTTTCTTTCCTTCTGTATGAGCTACAGACGGAGCTGCTTTTATACTGACTAAATCACGCCCCTCTATTTCGGGTACATCACTCACTGCATACAAATCCAGAATATTGGCAGGAGAGCCATGAGCCTGATTCCTTATACCCTTTCCTTGTTTCGCCGCCCAATGTTGCCAACGAATAGAATAATGATTTATCAATAAATCGTTTATGGTTTGTCTATAATCATATAACACTCTTGCATTTTTATCTGGTGTGTCAATACCTAACAATGCAGGTAAGTGCTGACGCAAGTCATATCCTCTATACTTTTGAAATTCTTCAAAAAAAGCAGGAGTCCAATTCGACTCGCCTCTTGCATCGTCCACTTCATAAG
>OHAQ01001138.1_pt1 | contig 21125 bp, 19 predicted proteins | sample 1577111 | NCBI WGS metagenome assembly OHAQ01 (sample SAMEA3541549, study PRJEB24748) | human gut metagenome | biome: human gut; feature: human-associated habitat; material: faeces | place: China | collected 2012 | reverse complement strand
GTCTGACCGTGTAATGGAACTTCTTGGGTTTTGTACCCAATATAGGAATATACAATAATAGGATTGTTGCTCTTTGTAGTAACTTTGTAATTACCGTTCAAATCGGTGATAGCACCATCGGTTGTGCCTTTAACCAAAATACTGACACCAATCAATGGTTCGCCTTTTGAATCTAATACCTGCCCTGTTATAGTGCGTTCTTTGTTTGTTTGCTGTTGATTGGAATTCAAATCTTCTTTTTCCGACAAATAGATTATATTATCATCTATCTTGTAGGCAATGTTTTTGTTGTTTAAAAGTTTATTCAGGACTTGCTCCAATGAAGCGTCTTTTACTTTGAGAGGATCCACAGCAGTAGTTGACAGTTTGTCATTGTAGAAAAACTGATACTTGGATTGTGACTGAATTTGCTTGATTACAGCTCCTAAAGTTGTACGGGGAGTTGATAAGGTCAACTGTGCAGTAGCCCATTGTAAAGGAACTGCCATAAACAGGAGAATCAATAAAGTTCGAAATAGCTTTGGCTTTCGAAGCGAATGTTTGCTTTCCATACATTTAATTTAATGGTTATAACTTTTTAAAACTCTATAAAGGAGAGTGTCGACTTTCTCTCCTTCTGTTAATAAAACAATAATGATATAATAAACACTTAGTCTGTTTTCTCTTTTTTTTCTAAAAATGAAAATATTGCAATGTATTGTTAAACAGAGAATGATTAAAATACCAAGTACTTGGAGAACTTACGCCAATACAAAGCCGATACGGAACATAAAAAAGTGTATGCATGGTTTGATAATAGCGAGAAGAAGTCCGTCAGTCGTGCACAGCATCTTGTTGATTTACCCGATAGTCTTGATGTTGTGTCCTTGCTATGTCCAGATAACTTATCAGATTGGGAAATAAGAGAAATGTCAGAAATCCAGATGGAAAAAGGTACGAAAGTGATTTATGACATAAGTTTTGATTCTATAAAAGTTGCTTATAATAGGAAGCAGGGGGATGTTTTGAGTGTAGAACCTGTATCAGAAAGATTTGAAGATTTCCTGATGGATTCTTTGTTGAATGCGTTGAAAATTGTACCAAAATATAATTATGATGGTATTTGTGTGAGTTATACAGGACGGAAAAGTACTCATATGACTGAGGAAGAAAGAGATGAGTATATAATGAATGAGAGTATGTTTACTGGAATTATAAAGGATTGGCATATCCGGAATTCAGGTAAACTGGTTTCGTTCAAAGGAAGACCTCAGAATCTGTACTTCAAAACCTTTTTGAAAGAGTGTGGTATGATTTGGGTATTGGGAACACAAGTTACTAATAAAGACATGCTTACTTATGAATATTCTCTTGCAACGGCGGAAGGTGTAGATGATAGTCCAGTGGGAATGGTAGTTACTATGCCATCGTTGGATACTTCCGATAAGATAACCGGATATCTGGGAAGTGTACTTGCTGCTGATATCGTTGCTGAATGGGCGATATCGCTTCAAGGAGGAAGACAGGTGGGAGGTGTCGGTATTTATAATATCTCAAATGACTACTTCTATGCGGATAAAAACTATAAATATACCAAGAAAATAATTTCATCGCTTAATCCGTCAGTTAAATAAAAGGAGGTTTTTAATATGAAGAAATATAACTCAATTTTCAGTCTTTTTGTATTGCTGTTGGCAGTAAATGTAGTATCCTGTCAGGACGATGCCGAGAGTTTTGACAGCAAGGTGATTACCGGAGATGTGTCCAAAAAGGTTGCAACACATTTGCTTAAACCCGGTGTAGACGAAATGTTGCAGACTTTTCAGGCTACCATTCCCCAGCCGGTGGAGAGTGATATACATATTGTATATAAGGCAGAACCGTCATTGGTTACAACATATAATGAGATTTATTATGATGCAGCTGTTGCGCTGCCGGAGGATTACTACGAAGTAAAAGAGTCGAATGTCATAATTAATAAGGGAAGTGTTGTTTCTACTGATGTTGTATTGCATTTTAAGGACTTGACGGCGTTGAACAGTAATTTGGTCTATGTATTGCCTGTAACTGTAGCTGAGTCTGATTGGGAACTTTTGGAAAGCGCACGTACAGTTTATTATGTATTTAAAGGTGCTGCATTAATCAATACAGTGGCCAATATAAAAGAAAGAAGGTTGAAGCCGAATTATCTTCATCATGTCTGCCTCCGCCACCTGGGGCCGGAGCATGTCCATGTTCTCCCGGGAGGCTTCGCCGCCATACCAATAGGTGCCGATGATCTCGATGCCGGAGCCCTCCACCGCCTGGCGGATCTTATCCTCGGCGGCGGCCAGGGCGTGCTTGCCGCCGATGATGGCGGCCCTTTTGCCGTAGGCGGGGCAGATGTTCACAATATCCTCGTAGGCGTCAGAGCCTACGGTATAACCGGGAAAAAGAGCTTTTTGCATAAGATACACCTCATTATAATGTAGTATGATTTGGAAATACCGGTTTTAATTTGCGGCCACGGTATCGGGACGGATCTCCGCCCGAGACGCCTGCGCAGTCTCCTCCCCAGCGTCGGCAAAATCGTGCTCGCGGCAGTATTTGCGGTTTTTGTAAACGCCCACAGTGAGGAAGGGAATCACCACCACGGCGATGCCCAGGTAGCCGCAGTAGCCGTAGCCGTACTTGATAATATTGGTGAGGCCGGCCATGGAGATGGTCATGGAGAGGACAATGATGAAGGCGGAGACGATGGCGCTGCGGACGGGGGCGGACTTGATGCCCCGGAAGATGCGGAGCTTTTCAAACCGGGCCACGAAGCCGAAGATAGTGGTCACGCCTGTGGAGATGAGGCAGAGGAGCAGGCAGGTGCCGTACACGGCCACCATTGCGGGCATGCCGATGACCTTGCACACGGTGAGGGCGGGAATGGTGGCGCCGCCCTCCACAGAGGTATAAACGCCCTGCCAGCTGAGAAGCATAAACACGGAGAGGACCAAAGCCACAGCATTCATAACGAAGGATATCCGCATAGCCTTGGCACAGCCGTTTTTGCTCCTCATGGTGGTGCCGCAGGCCACCATGGTAGGCAGGGTCACGCACTGGAAGCCCGCATAGGTGAAGGCGTTGAGAACGGCCTTGGGGATATTGGCAAAGCCGGTAGTCCGGAAGTCGGCGGCCAGAACGGAGAAGATGCTGCTGTCGCTCTTGAAAATGCCGATAACGTAGATGCTGATGGCGGTGACCAGGATGGCCAGGCCCATGTAGGTGGAGGCGGCCCGGACGATGCCTGCGCCGAAGATGGTGAGAGCCAGTACGATGAGGCCCACCACCACTACGCCGACGTAGTAGTCCAAGGTGAAGTAATTGTTCAGGGCGGAGGCGGCACCGGAGATGGCGGCGGCCACGGCCATGAGGACCATAATGTAGAAGAATATCTCAAAGGCCCACTCAAACTTATCAAAGGGGTGATAGAGGGTCTCAAAAAGCTGCTTATAGGTTTTCAGGCCCCGGGAGTTATACATGATCATGGCCTCCCGCATGGTCAGCGTCAGCAGCAGCATGGCCACAATGGCCGAGAGAACGCCAGTCCAGCCCAGGCCCACATAGTAGGTGTTGGCTTGGTTGCCGGTGGCAAAGCCACCGCCTGCGTGGGCCGAGAACAGCACGGCACCTACGGAGAAGGCGGCTATAAACGGGGTCTTGGGGATTTTGGGGGTGCTTGCTTTCATTGTTTTGTTCCTCCTGCAAAAATGATCGGGTGTTTGGCAGAAAAACAAAAAACCTTTCGTCCTTCCTGCCCTTTGGCAGAAGAGACGAAAGGCTGAAAACCCTCCGCGGTACCACTCTTCTTTGCTTCGCATTGCGCGAAACACACTCAACGGAATACCATCATATTCCTGCACTGTAACGGGAGCGCCCGTCTGCGTTTACTGGGGGTTCAACGCAGCCGCTGTACAGCCAGTTCGGCAGTTGGATCGCACTGTGCCTCGCACCACCCGGCACTTCTCTGAGAGCATCGCCCTGCTTACTACTCTGTGTCATCGCGTTTGTGATGTTGTGAGGATAACAGCCGAAGCGGGAAATGTCAACAGGCATTTTGTAAAATAAGATTTTTTTGTAAAAAGTGCCGCTTGTCGGCAGGGAGAATACCAGGAAATTTTATAGAAAAAAACAACACGTCTTTGCCCATCACGAAGGCAGCTCCCCGGATCAAAGCTCGTTTGGACATCTTTTCCCCCTCGCACATCGACGCACAAAATAAATGCGTCGCGCAGGCGCCGTATAATCTACCTAATCCGGCAAATACTACTTTTGCAATAATAAGAAATAAAGGGAGTTTTTTATATGAAAGCAACCGGAATCGTGCGACGCATTGACGACCTGGGGCGAGTGGTAATTCCCAAGGAGATACGCCGCACCATGCGTATCCGCGAGGGCGACCCATCACAGATAACATTGGCACTGTGGCAGCGTTTCAGCTTCGCCATGCTGGATCTGGCAAAACGGCAAGGCTGGAACTAATACATAATGTCGAGACGGCCCGACTCATGTCATTTGCATGAGTCAGGCCGTCTTTTACCACCAATATCCGGAATGTTTTGGCGTTTTTTCATCCTTTGCTTTTGCGTGATCTCGTTTTCCCAGAAGCTCATCCTCTCGGGATATGGTCGGATCGTACCAATCCGCTTTTGCGTTTGCCCACTCCTGCCATTCAGAAATATCTTCATCCAGATGGGCTACTTTATACGCTGATATGTAGCGGCGAATCTTGCAAGCGGTGTCATAGTCATCAGCAATATTAGCCAGCGCAAGAGTGCGGTCGACCTCTGTATTATACCGCTTGCGGCGTTCTTCCTCCCTGCGCGCATCTTCCTGACGTTTGCGTTCAGCCTCTTCCCGCGCAAGTCGCTGCTGTCGCAATCCCTCAGCAGCCGCATAGAGCTCCAACATCATGTCGCCCAAACGGTCTTCCAGTTGATATGCTTTACAATCGCGGAAGCTTTTCTGATTGTTGATCTTGAGACAAAGACGGCCGTTGTATTGGTAGTCGTACTTGCTGATCTGGGGCCTTGATGCATAGGAATACTTCCGGCGCTTTTCTTCGTATTCTAAAAGTTGGCGGTTTTCCTCTTTTGTCGGGATGTGATTGATTTTATCCTGTGACTCAGAGAAAGAAACACAAACAGTTTCCCCATTAACAGCAAACTCCAGATTATCAGTAAGCTTGCAGCCCAACGGTTCCATTGCTTTGATCAGGGCGTCTATGATGCGGCAGGCACGTGGAATAGAAGTGTTGGATATCGTGTTTGCTAAAAACGGTGGTGCCGGTGTATTGCGCGGCCGCCATTTGTCATTGGCATTGCGGTTTTCTTGCTTTTTCCATTCCGCAATCACCTTCCGGTGGGCAATGATTTTGGAATGCATACGTTCGTTTTCATCCGGCAAAAGAATTTGTGACGCAACTGCCATCACAACAGCACGCTCTTCATCCCCCAGAAACTCAAGAACATTTTGGTTTGTTTCAGATGGTGGAGTGTATCCTGTTTGTGCGCCGATTTTCTTTGCAGTCTTGGTGCTTTGAGGTAACGGTGTCTTTGCAACAGGCTTTCCAGCCCTGAGTTTTGCCCAATACCCCTGTGACGGAGTTGGGGTCTCAAGGGATTTGCACACCTTATGGATGGCAACGTCTGACACTTTGTATTTCTTTGCGACCTCTGTCACCGGGGCAGCCCAGACCTCCTTGTAGAGTGTTTCTCGGTCATAGACATTGTAAGTTTGGCCCCATTGTTTGATGGTTTCTGGTTCCTGAAATAGTTCCGCAACCACGTCAACTTTATGCGTCTCGTCGGGTACCTGTTGTTCCTGTACTACGGTTGACGATACAGAGAGTTGCCGTACCTTTTCCTGTTGATCAGAGAGTTTCTTGTTTGGATCAGATCCCGGTTCGGGCTTCTCCCCCTTGGGCAAAGAGACTTCCTTTACGAGCGAAACGACTTTATCAAACGGCTTTTTCAGCGCAGTCTTTTCCACAGGTTTCCCAAAACTTATTTTTGTCCAATATCCGGACGGTGGAATTGGAATATTAGCCTCTTTGATCTGCTTTAGAAACTGCGAATAGGGAATATCATATTTCTTCGCTGTTCCGGCGGCGGAGATTTCCCAGATCTCATCATATAGCTGCTTCCGTGTCAATCGAATGACTGTCATTTGCACAGTTGACACCTCCTTTCTTTTTGAGCCTTGGACTGTCTGGTCTTGCGGGGGAATGACTTTCTCTGTAGCAAGCGTATTGGGTTTCGTACCATCATCGTTTTCCGCCATTATGGAATTCTGTGGTTCTAATGGCTTTCCGATGAGCGCACAAAATTGTTTGATCCCTCCTATTCTTCTTTTTCGCTTAATAGAAAAACCAGATCCCGCTTCAAGTCCTCAAATTGAGAAATGATCCGACTCAGATTCTTTTCGATCCCTTCCACCTGGATCTCGTTAATTTTGCCGTGGTTATAAGCAATCAATCTTTCTGGAATGATGGAGTAGCTCCAGCTTTCACGGTAAGCGTCTTCATTCTTTACGGCAAATCCGATTGGCAACACATTGTTTCTCATGCCGAGTGTCAACAAGTTCGTAGAGATCCCGAGATAATCCGCTGCGATTTTGATAGTGATCTTAGACATAGCTCTGATTTCATCATCTGTATACTTTCCCATGCGTTCACCTCCTTCTAAAAGTCATTCTATGGGCAAATAATTTGCCATTGTTGCTTTCATTGTACAGATTTCGTGTCAGTTTGGCAAGGCTTCTCCGAAAACTTGATTGAGCGGAAGACCACGCAAGAGCGTAGAACGAGAATCACTTGAAGTCCTGTAAAATACAAATTGAACATTTGCGGTTTACATTAGCGCCGTGGGAGCAGTTTTGTTTCGGAATGATGGATTTATCCAAGCGGCCGGGGTAGAAACTGCTGTGATCCCGGATACTTATAGTTTGTTTTGTTGGCGCTGTCATTGAACTGCTGGTTGAATTTGATGACAGCATTGTAAATTGAAGAAATACGCAAAATTCCAGAAAGTGAATATTGACTTGCTTTCGGGAGTACAATATAATGAGGTCAAGAAAACTGCGTAATTACGCAAAATTCCCGAGTGAGGTATGGGTATGATTGAACGAAAAAAATATCTGGAACGGCTCATCGCAAGAAAAGAAAACGGTTTAGTGAAGGTCATCACCGGCATCCGGCGGTGTGGAAAGTCCTATCTGCTGTTCAATATCTACAAGAGCTATTTGAAATCCATCGGTGTGGAGGACGAGCAGATCATCTGCCTTGCGCTGGACGATGACGAAAACATCCAGTACCGCAATCCGCTGGAGTTGGGCAAATACATTCGTAGCATGACCACAGATGAGAGCAAGACCTATTATGTGTTCCTCGACGAGATCCAGAAGGTCGTAACCATTCAGAACCCCTACATTCAGGGCGCGGAGGATAAGATCGGCTTTGTGGACGTGGTCCTCGGCCTGATGAAACACGATAATATTGACGTGTATGTGACGGGCAGCAACTCGAAAATGCTGTCCTCGGATATTTTGACCGAATTTCGCGGGCGCGGCGATGAGATCCGGGTCAATCCCCTGTCTTTTGAGGAGTTTTACCACGCCTACGAGGGCGACAAGCGGGACGCTTGGCAGGAGTATTATACTTACGGCGGCCTGCCCCTCGTGATGATGAAAAAGAGCCACGAGGAAAAGGCAAAGTACCTGCAATCCCTGTTTGATAAGATTTATCTTGGCGACATCATCGAACGGAACAAGATCTTGCACGATAAGTCCGTTTTAGATGATATTCTGAACATTATTTCCTCCTCGGTCGGCTCCCTGACCAACGCGGGTAAAATTGCCAAGACCTTCCGCAGCGAGCGGCAGGTCAACATCAGCGATGAAACTGTCAGCCGGTATCTGGAGTTTTTCGTGGATGCCTTTATGATCTACAAGGCAGACCGCTATGATGTGAAGGGCAGAAAATATATCGGCTCGCCGCTGAAGTATTATTTCAGCGATGTGGGCTTGCGAAATGCCAGACTGAATTTCCGCCAGCAGGAAGAAAATCATATCATGGAAAACATCATCTATAATGAACTTCTGTGTCGTGAGTTCAATGTGGATGTGGGCGTGGTGGAGTACTGCTACAAGGATGAGCAGAAAAAGAGCAAGCGCACACAGTTGGAGATCGACTTTGTGGCAAACAAGGGGAGCCGCCGGTATTATATCCAATCTGCCTTGACCGTGGCGGACGAGGAAAAGCGGGCGCAGGAAGTAAACTCCCTCAACCGCGTGGGGGACTCCTTTAAGAAGATCGTGGTGGTGAAGGACAATATCATCCCATGGCATGATGAGAACGGGATCCTGTATGTGGGCATCGAGAAATTCCTGCTGGATGAAACAGCAATGGAACTGTGAGAGGGTAGCGAGGTGTTACTATGTTCTACAAAATGATCGAGACCAAGCGCAATGAGTGGTTGGCTTCGGAGACCTGCACAGTCAAGGCGGTCATTGACTACATCGTAAAAACCGGGCAAATGCGCGATGCGCAGGTTGAGGCAATCAGAACCTATCTGTTTTTAAAAATCGCGTGTGGCTGCAAGCCTTTAGCAGAGCTGTTCTGCGAGGGGGCGTTCAATACGCTGGATCTGGATGATTCGGAGGTATCGCACAGCACCCGTAAATATCTCAAAGAAAACAAAGCTGCTGCGGCACTGTTTGAATACGCCTGTCTCACCAACGATGCAGGAGAGCAGGTCTCTCCCAGGTTGGAACAGCAGATCCGCAAAGAACCGGAAAGCATTGATTGCCATGCGTTCTTCCACAAAGCCTTTTATGATTTATCTTACACCGACTACCTGTTCAGCCTCCCCATGGGCGCAGGCAAGACCTATCTGATGGCGGCTTTTATCTATCTGGACTTATACTTTGCACGGAATGAGCCGAAAAATTCTGCTTTCGCACATAACTTTATTATCTTTGCGCCCTCCGGCCTGAAGTCCTCCGTTGTCCCCAGTCTGAAAACCATTCAAAACTTTGATCCTACATGGGTCATTCCCGAACCGGCCGCTTCGGAACTCAAGCGCACGATCTCCTTTGAGGTACTGGATCAGAGCAAAACGGCAAAGAAGTCCAACAAGACGAAAAATCCGAATGTGCAGAAAATCGCAAACCATCAGCCGCTGTCGGAGTTGTTCGGTCTGGTTGCCGTCACTAACGCGGAAAAAGTCATTCTCGACCGTATTCAGGAAAGTCAAGGTCAAATCAACCTATTTGAGGAAAGTGATGACGAAAAAGATCGTCAGGCGAATGAGCTGCGCAACCTGATCGGCAAACTCCCCTCTCTGTCGATTTTCATTGACGAGGTGCACCACGCTGTCAGCGATGAGATCAAACTGCGCGCTGTTGTCACACGTTGGGCGGAAAATGATACGGTCAATTCAGTCATCGGCTTTTCCGGCACGCCGTATCTGGAAAAAGCAGAGAAAATCACCGTGGTGGACAATCTGTCAGTCGCCACAGCGGAGATCACAAATATCGTGTATTACTACCCGCTCATTAACGGTGTTGGAAATTTTCTCAAGCGTCCGGTGGTGAAGATCGCGGAGTTCGCGGACAGCAGCCGTATCATTGAAGCCGGTGTGCGTGAATTTTTTGAAACCTACAAGGATACCGTCTATGCCAATGGCACAGTCGCAAAGCTGGGCATCTACTGCGGAACCATCGAAAAGCTGGAAGAACTTGTTTACCCGCTTGTCGCAAAAATCGCCGCGGAATGCGGCTTTGGCAGCGACACCATTCTCAAGTTCCACAAGGGCAATAAGCAGTATCCCCAGTCTGCCGACAGCCAGATGCAGTTTGATTCACTGGATAAAACAATTTCTAAAATCCGCGTTGTTCTGCTGGTTCAAATCGGCAAGGAGGGCTGGGACTGCCGCAGCCTGACTGGGATCATCCTCTCGCAGGAGGGTGACTGCCCGAAGAATATGGTGCTGCAAACCTCCTGCCGATGCCTTCGTCAGGTGGATAAGAACGCGCCGGAAACGGCACTCATCTACTTGAACGACAGCAATGCGGACAAGCTCAATGCTCAACTCCAACAGCAGCACCGCATTTCTCTGAAAGAATTCACCGAGGCCAGCCACGGTAAAACTGAAATCAAACGGCATGATCGCACCGCTTATTTGAAGTTGCCCAAAATTGATTTCTACCAGTTCAAAGTCAATTACGAAACCCAGACCGTGAAACCTGCCGCTCCGGAATCAAAGATCCCTGTTGCCGCAGACGAAGCGAAGGTGTCTGATGACATTATCAAGACCACCGACCTGACTATGGAGACTCAGAACATCAAGGTGGATGATACTGAGCGCGGCACAGAACAGGCGACCTTTGCCACGTGGCTGCTTCGTATTGTCAAGGGCAGCTTTGGTTCACTGACTATGCAGGAATTAAGCCGCTACAGCGATTTGCTGCGGGAGGTCTATTTGACCGTGACCTACGAGCGCGACGGCGTTCGTTACTACAGTTCCCGCTACGACCATGCTATGGTGGAAGCAAATATCCGAAAGGCGTTCTGCGAAAAGCGCACCTTCCACACAAAGGAAGAGCTGATTCCCGAGGAAGCCAGCCTGCTGAATATCGCAAATTTCACTCCCACAGTCCACACAGAGAAACCGGACGATTACTACCCCGCACAGGACTTGGTAGAACGCATCATTCTGGATGATAAAGGTAAGTTGAAAGTCAGCGCAAAAGAGCAGGCCATGATGGAGTTGGCAGAGGAAACCGGAAATACCGCCATTTTGGAGATGCTTCGCAAGCAAAATTCATCCCATCCGCAAAAAGACCGCACCTTCCACTATCTGCCCTACCACACAGACAGCAGATTTGAGCAGACTTTCCTCAAAGAAGTCCTGACCTTCGATGAGGTTGAGCGGCTTGGCTTGGAGGTCTACTACAACGGTGACCGTGCCATGACGGAGTTCAAGATCAAGTGCTACCGGCGCACGAGCGGCGGCTGGCGATATATTGGAATGTACACGCCGGACTTCCTCGTTCTCCAGCGCAAGGATAATAAAATCCACAAAGCCATTATCGTGGAAACCAAGGGCGGTATTTATGCCAATGACCCTGCATTCAAGGATAAGCGGACTTTTATGGAAATGGAGTTCTCCCGCTATAACAATCAGGCGTTCGGCTATGAGCGATTTGAGTATCTCTATCTGGAGGATACTCTGGCAGATGCGGAACGTATCAGACAAACACATGAGAAAATCTGCGGATTTTTTGAGGAGAGATAAATAATGGATTGGCTTGATTATCGACAGGCACTTGGGTTATCGTTTAATGACAACCAAAAAAAGGGCCTATTTATAAAGCGTATAGAAGTTTTTATGCAATCTGGGGAGAATTGCCCTTTCGAAGAGCAAGACGAAATTGGCCTTGCTTATATGATAGGTGAAAGCTACCTCCTCGCAGAACAGGATCCACTGGACTTGGATTTCGGTAATAATCCCTTGGGACTACAAAGAGCATGGCTTTATCTTTCGAAACGCACAAAAAGTTTTGCTGACTTTTTGTCTTGCCTTGTGGCTCTAATCAACACATATGGCGGTAAGAAAACGGACAAGCGAACGATATTATCGGGCATAAAAAAAGCTCTCGAAGACTGCCGCATAAGTTTCGAAATAATTGAAGATGATGACGGAATTTTTATCTTCCCCAAAGGCGCAAAAGAATTGGACGATGCGCTTGTTTCTGAGCCGTTAGAGTGGTTAGCTGATTATCCTGAGTCGCGCAAGGCATTTGTAAAAGCTCTAAAAGAGTATTCAGAAACAACTCCGGATAACGCCAGCGATATTGCAGACAAATTTCGCAAAACCTTGGAAAACTTTTTCCAAGAGTTTTTTGGAGGCAACAAGTCACTCGAAAACTACAAAAATACATATGGGACATATTTGAAAAGCCAAGGAGTTCCTAAAGAAGTAAGTGGAAATTTTGAAACACTGCTTCAAGCATATACAAGCTTTATGAACAACTACGCAAAGCATCGAGACGCCACAAGCAACAGACTTCTGGAATACCTTATGTATCAAACAGGTAACATCATTCGTCTCCTGATCACATTAAAACAAGGGGAGGACAAACAATGAATATCAGACCTACAGTAGATTTTGATGACAAATATCTGAATGCAAAGTGTAAAGTGATTGAATGTATTAAAGCGCTGAATCAACTAACTCCGGAACAAAACCAGCAACTGGCTCGAGAATGTTTTGCCTCCATGGGGATGGCAATGTCACTTGAACAGTTCATACACCACATGGAGAATGGAGGACAAGGATAATGCCCATTAAATACATTCCCTTCATTCCCGAGCCCGTGGAGGGGCAGGCGGTGCTGGGCAATTTCAACCGCATTCTGCGCTACAAGGGCGCGGACGAGCTGTCCATGACGCTCCAGCGGGGAATGCCCCTGTACGAGATGGAGAAGCAGGAGACCGTGGGCGAGAACACCGATGGCAACATGGTCATTCGCGGCGAATGCGTGTCTGCCTGCGCCTATTTGAAAGAGCAGGGCGTTCAGGTTGACTTGGTCTACATCGACCCGCCCTTTGCTAGCGGCGCGGACTACGCCAAAAAGGTCTATATCCGCCGCAATCCCAAGGTTGCCGAGGCCATCGCGCAGGCGGAGCGGGAACTGGATGTGGACGAGCTGAAAGCCTTCGAGGAAAAGATGTACGGCGATGTCTGGGATAAGGAAAAATACCTGAGCTGGATGTACGAAAACCTCATGGCGATCAAGGGTGTCATGAGCGAGAATGCGTCTATTTGGGTTGAATTGGACAACCACATTGGACACTATGTTAAAATCTTGCTGGACGAAATTTTCGGTGAAAATCACTTTGTAAACGAGATTGTCTGGAAACGGACATTTTCTCATTCTGATGTTGGCCAAGGTGCAAAACATCTTGGTCGGCTTCACGATGTGATTTTCCTATACAGCATGAGCGATGAATATACACTGAATACGGTCTATACCCCCTATTCACACGAGTACATCGATAACTTCTTTCGGTATTCAGATGATGATGGCCGCCGCTACCGCTTAGTGTCCATGATTGGTACAGGTGGTGCAGCAAAAGGAAATCCTTTTTATGAGTTTATGGGTGTCTCTCGATATTGGCGTTATAGTCAAAAGACAATACAGGAGTTGGTAGAAAGAGGATTGGTTGTTCAAACTAAGCCAGGTGCTGTTCCTCAAAAAAAGAATTATTTGGATGAATCTCCCGGTGTTCCCTTACAGGATATTTGGACTGATATTGCACCTGTTCAAGGCGGCTCCGTTGAAAATGCAAATTACGCCACACAAAAACCGGAACAACTACTTGAAAGAATTATTAACACTTCCTCTAACAGTGACATGCTCGTTGCCGACTTCTTCGGCGGCAGCGGCGTGACTGCCGCCGTTGCCAACAAGTTGGGGCGGCGCTTTATCCACTGTGACATCGGGCTCAACTCCATTCAGACCGCCCGCGACCGTCTCGTTACTGATGGCGCGGAATTTGATGTACTGGAGATCAAGGACGGCGTACAGCTTTACCGCAACCCCGTTCAGACAATGGATAAGATCAAGTCCCTCATTCCCGGTCTAAAAAGCGAGGACGATTTGGACTCCTTCTGGGAGGGGGCCATCTCTGACAGCAAGCTGGGCATGATTCCGGTCTATGTGCCGAACCTGATGGACAGTAGCTCCAAGCTGCTGGATGTGGTGCTGATGAACCGCATTCTCCATCAGGCCATCCCTGACTTGGATAGTAGTGTCAAAAAGGTCATCGTGTATTACATCGACATCACCGACGAGGACGAAATTCGCCGCTTTATCGCCGCGGATGACAGTACCACCGTGGAGATTGAGCTGCGCGACCTGAAAACGGTGCTGGACGATGTGGTCATTGGGGACGAGGCATCGTTCCATTGCGCGGAAGTCCATGATGACCTCTTCGGCGGCTGGCAGGTGATGATCGACAGCTTCGTCAGTGACCGCGTGCTGCAAAAGATCACGGAGTTCAACAACAAAGCCCGCATGAACGCCTCGCCTAAGAAGCCCTTCAAGCCCATTGAAATCAGCGAGGAGGGGCTGGAACTGATCGAGTATCTGAGCCTTGACTGCACCGCCGCTGACGACGCGTGGCACTCCGATAGCGAGATCAAAATCGACAAGCTGGGCTATGTCGTCCGCAACGGCGAGAAAACCAAGTAGTTCTGGGACGGAGCTATCCGCAGCGAAAAGAAACCGCTTAGATTGAAGATCCGTAACATCTGCGGAGATGAAACCATGTGGGAGATTTGATATTATAAATCTTTGGAAAAGTAAGGACTGAGGGAGTTTTACTCCCTCAGTCCTCACTTTTTATACTTCTCCCTTAAGCTCTCATGACCGCCGCGGGCAATATCCTCCTGTTCCTCCGGCGTCCAAACCTTCCATTCCGCGTTCTCTTCTCTCAGGTCCAGCAACATGAAGCCCTTGTAGTTGGCAGCCGCATCAAAGTCCAAATTCCCTCTGATATTCTGTCGCCATGCCGTACTGTTCGGCTCCGGCAGAGACACCTGCTCGACATCATAGGTTTCCAGTTCCCCAAAGATATCGATCTCCCGCAGGAAATCCGATGCGGAAATTTTTCCTTTGAGATACCTCCCTCTGACCTTGACCGCTGCACTGATCCATTCCTGATAGCGAGCGTCGCTCACAGGCTTCAGCCGATCCCGCTGGTCTGGCGGAGCGTCCTCATAACGGTTTCGTCGTTCTTCCATCCTATGTCGCAGAACATTGTATATTCGCAGTGCCTCATCCAATGCCGCACCATCCTTGCCCTTGAGTTTTGGCCCCAGCGCCTTGCAGGACAGTCCGTCGATCACACGGTCGCAGTAGTGCGTTTCCGCAGAGGTCTTTGGAATAAAATACTGCCAGCAGCACTCACACCGTGCGATACGCTTTTTCTTCTGGTGGAAATAAAGCTGCAATTCCAGCAGGTACAGCTCAAAGTTGTTTTCAACCGTATACCGCAACCGGTGTCCGAACGGCATCGGCCTGCAAGGAAAGAACTGGTGCATTAACGCGGGGTATGCCTCCTCCAACGCTCCATACCGCTTCCACTGCGCGGCACGCTCATAATCGGCAAAACCGATCTCCAGAAGATTTCGAATACGCAGCTGTGCCCTGCACGGCTCGTCCAGTGCCAGAAGAACTGCGGCACCTTTCTCGGACGGAAAAATCGGCGAACCATTGTCCTGCATTGCCATTGCGTCCCGAAGATGTTCAGCGGCATAAAAAGCGGATATGGTATTGATCCTCTTGATCCAATTGGGCAAGGCACCGATCTGCTTTTCAAAATCCTCATAGTCCGAATACGGAACATCCATGCGTTCCAAAAACAAAGGGTGTTCCGTCCAGAGCCGCTGGATCACGGCATGGTATTCCGCAAAATTCAGAGAAGCAAACCGAACAATCTCCTCCGCTGGCGTTCGGCCCCTGAGTTCTTCTACACGCCCATCCTTGCCAACCAATAAAATATCAATGTTCTCTCCGGTATCTGTTTCCAAAAAGATGCCGGAGAGATTCTTTTCAGGAGCAGTCAACTTAGGGTCTCGCAGTCCGAGCTGTAGTTGCAAGTTTTGAAAAAATCTCGAAAACCACTCTTCCATGTAAAAACCATCTCCCTTCCTTTACAGTATCAGTATACCACATTGACAAACCGGAAAGGAGTATTTTTTATGAACCGACTGCAAACCATTGACGCGGACACGCTGCAAAGCACCGCTTACGAGCCGGTCTCCTTCGTGGTCGACGATCTGCTCCCCCAGGGACTGCACCTGCTGGCAGGCGCGCCGAAAATCGGCAAATCGTGGCTGGCGCTGTGGCTGTGTCTCTGCGCCGCGCAGGGCAAGCCGCTCTGGACGTTCGCCACACGGCCATGCGAGGTGCTGTACCTCTGTCTGGAGGACAGCTTCCAGCGTATCCAGAGCCGCCTCTTTGATCTCACGGAGGACGCGCCGCCCACGCTGCACTTCGCCGTCATGTCCCAGCAGCTCCACAACGGGCTGGTGGAACAGATCGAGCAATTCTTGAAAGAGCATCCGCAGACCAGGCTCATCGTCATCGACACGCTCCAGCGCATCCGCACCGCGGGCAATGACGCAAATCCGTATGCCAGCGACTACCGGGACATCGGCGTTCTGAAAGCGCTGGCGGACAAGCACCGCATCGCCATTCTGCTGGTGCATCATCTGCGGAAGATGAATGACGATGATCCCATGAACATGATCTCCGGCACCACCGGACTCAGCGGCGCCACCGACAGCAACTTCGTCCTCCGCAAGAGTCAGCGCAGAGAGAACACCGCCACGCTCTACTGCACCGGGCGGGACATCCCCTACCGGGAACTGGCATTGGAATTCGATGGCGAAGATCATGTCTGGAAGCTGCTGTCAGATGACTGCGAACAGAAAGAGCAGCCCAACGAGAGAATTCTTTTTCTTCTCTCTGAACTGCTGCGCCGGCAGCCGGAGATCAGCGCCCCTGCCAAGGTGCTGTTGGAAAAGATCGACCCTGCCGGTGCGGAGGGACTGACCCCCAACAGCTTCTCCCACCGAATCCGCAAAAGCGTTGACGCTCTAAGGAGAAACGGCATTACGGTGTCCTTCCGCAAGAGCAACGGCGACCGTCTGATCTGCCTGAAAAGGGTCGATGGTGTCGATGATCCCGCTACCGGAAACATCGTCACCATCGACCCTGAGAACCCGCCGTGTTTCGCCCTGTGAGCCGCTGTGTGCGCGGTTCAGGGCTGGGGTGGCGTGTGTACCCGACGAGCCCCTTTGAAACGAACGTTGCGGCGTTTGTGGGCGATGTGTGAAAAGACCCGGTGAATCCCGCTCCGGCGATGGGAAACTGAGCCTTTGGGGATGCGTGTTTCCCTCCCGGCCATGCCCCGTTTCGGAGGTTTTTGCCCCCTATTTACCCGTTCGATAAAAGCACAAGATAAAAGGCCGCAGTCGCAAGCGCCCGCAGCCCGCCCACAAAGCCCCGCAGTGCGGGGCTTTTCAGAGAAACGCCAACCACCGTCGGTTTGGCGGTTTTACAGAACAATCGCAGTCGGTCATTCGGCAAAGTCCCGTGTTTGCAGGGCTTTGCGGCGATTTTGACCGACGACACAGAAAGGAAAGAAGAAAAATGGATGATAATAAGAAAAGTACCACGATCTGGCTGCGCCCCAGCGTGATCAGCCGCATGGACGGCTGGCTGGAAGCAGACAACTGTCAAAGCCGCAGTGAATTCGTGGATAAGGCCCTGCGGTTTTACATGGGCTATCTCGGCACCGAGGACAACACGACCTACATCTCTCGGGCCATCCTGACAGCCATTCAGGGTACGCTGGACGACAACAACAATCGGCTCTGCCGCATTCTTTTCAAGTGCGCGGTGGAACTGAATATGCTGTGCCACACCATCGCCGCGCACTTCCGCGCCGACCCGATCCACACGCGGGAGCTGCGAGCCTACGCCGTGGATGAGGTGAAGCGCACCAACGGTCAAGTGAGTTTTGAGAGCGCGGTGCATCAGCAGCGCAGGATCGAATATGAGGAGGATGATTTTGAATGAAACAGGATTGGGAAATTTATCGTGACACGGGCATCCTCGGTGCCTACCGGCCGGAGCAGGTCATCCTGCGCCGCTCCGAGGACGGCGGCGTGGAAACGTTGTTCCGTGACAGCACAGCCAAATGGGAGGGCGATGACCTCACCCGTCAACGGGCGATGCTGGTCGGTGGGAAGTGCTTCCTTGTGACCTCCGTATTCCCCGGCGGCGCATCGGCAACACCCACAGACAAGCTCCTGCAGCTTATCGACACGAAGTTAGAGCGGGAGCATCATGAGCAGTAAAATTCCGGTAGACTTGCGAGAGCCGGTGCGGTATACTTCGTGTTACCGTACCGGCCTGCCCCAACGAAAAGGAGGTAACTATGGCAGGTCAAGAAAATCAGCAATACACCGTACTCTACGGGCGGCTCAGTCAGGAGGACGAGCGGGCCGGAGAGTCCAACAGCATTCAGCACCAGCGCACCCTGCTGGAGAAATACGCAAAAGAAAAGGGCTTCGAGAACACCATCTTCCTTGCGGATGACGGCTACTCTGGTACGAACTTTGTTGAGGTAAGATAACGTAACCTTTTTTGCAGAGGGTGTTATCTTACCTCTTTTTGATGTATGTTAGATAGCATAACTCTTTACGTCGGCTCCAATCTGTCTGAAATAGGAGATACTTTCAGTAGGCTTGTCGCCTGTATCAACTCTGCCGACAAAGCTATAAAAGATTTCGATTTTGCGGGTGTTCGTTTCCTTATCCAGTTCGTGAATAAGAATGCGGTCAATAAATTCATGGACGTTTTCGTAGGTCAGTTCGGTAATGGCGGTGTATTTGCGTACCAGTGCGACAAACCTTTTCACGTCCGCGCTGCGCTCGGTGGCGTTGTCAATTTCCTGTGACAGTTCCGCAATCCTCCGGGTCAGCGTCTTTTTTTCTTCATCATAGCCGGAAGTCAGAAAAGCAAATTGTTCATCTGAAAGTTTCCCTAAAGCGTTGTCCTCATAGAGCTTGCGGAACAAGATATTCAGCTCGCTAATCCGGCTCTGCGCCTTGTCAAGCTCTTTCCGTTGCTGCGTCAGCGTCTTTTGTACTGCCTTTGCGCTGCACTCGTTGGCGGTTTCGATAAACTCCTGTTCATGCTCTTTCACATAGGACAATACCCTTTGTAAATCGGCAAGGACAAGTTCTTTAAGGACGCTCTTTCGGATATAATGGGTAGTGCAAAGCTCGCCAGTCCTTATCCTGTTTCGATACTTGCCGCAAGTGTAGGCGTGTTTGCGTTCCAGTGTCCCGGCTCCCTGTTGCAGATACATTTTATAGCCGCAGTCCCCGCAAAAGAGAAGCCCCGAAAAAATGTCAATTTCATCAACCTTTGTAGGGCGGTGTTTGGTGGCAATCCGTTTCTGTGCAAGCTCAAAGGTTTCTTCATCAATCAAGGGTTCGTGTGTGTTGGGGAAGAAGTAACGCTTTTCCTCCGGGTTCTTCTTCGTCTTTTTCGATTTGTAAGATACCTTATAGCTCTTGCCTGTAATGGTATGCCCCAAATACTCTTTACGCGCCAGAATGTCATAGAGCGTCTTATCCGGCCAGTTGTAAATACAATTCGGGTGTGGGCGGGGGTGCCTGTGGCTTCCTGTGCGCCTGTACTGCAATTCTGCAACAGTCAATACCTCATGTTCCCGTAGCCAGTTCTGGATTTCGCAGATACGGTCGCCGCGCACATACATAGCGAAAATCTGTTTTACAATGTGCGCCGTTTCCGGGTCGGGCAATAGATGATTGCGGTCGTTGGGGTCAGCTATGTACCCATAAGGCACTTGCCCGTTGACGCGCTCGCCTTTCTGCGCCTTTGCCTGTTTGACAGCCCGGATTTTCTTTGAAGTGTCGCGGGCGTAAAACTCGTTGAACCAGTTCCGCAGAGGGGTAAACTCGTTATCTTCCCTTGCTGTGTCTACACCGTCGTTAATGGCAATGTAGCGCACTTCATATTCGGGAAAAACAATCTCTATCAGCTCCCCGGTTTTCAGATAATTACGTCCCAGACGGGAGAGGTCTTTTGTTATGACGGTCGCCACGTTCCCGGCTTCAACTTCGTGCAGCATGGCTTGAAGCCCCTCACGCTCAAAGCTCACGCCGGAAAATCCGTCGTCTACGAAAAAGCGCGTGTTGAAAAAGTGGTGTTCGTCAGCATACTTTTGTAAAATCATCTTTTGGTTCTGTATGCTCTCGCTTTCCCCGGCCTGCATATCTTCCTGGCTCAATCTGCAATATAAAGCGGTAATCTTGTCTGTCTGTAACATTTTGTCCTCCTTTCCGACGACAGACAAGCATGGCATTTGTACTGTCTATATTATACCACATACCGCTGCCTGTGTCATGTATAAAATGTGAAGAAACGCCCTATTTCCGGGCGTTTGCGGGGTTCAGTTCCATGTCTTTGCGAATGAGTTTTTTTATCTTTTTATCCAGTGTGTCCGTTGCGCGTTCACTTGCGGACGAACATACAAGGTAAGTAACTTTTCCTATTTTATGCTCCGTTGTGGTAACGGGCGTTTGGTTTTGCGTCAAAGAAAATCCCCCTTTCTTTCGCAAACATATAATACAGTCTATGAATAGCAGCAAGTCCACTATTCAATAAAACAAAGGCTTTAATCGGACGGTTATTAGCATAACCTCATGGGAATTTCACCCCGGCATGGTTCTCATGCAGCCCTACCCATTGCCTGCGACGCTCTTAACGCTCGGACTGTGGCTGTAAGGAAGTATCATTGTATATTCTGCGTGTCGTCGCCCGCAAGCCGCTACACTTGCTTTCCGGCGCGGTGTTGGTCGCTCGGCTGTCCGGGCGGGGATAACCTCACCCGGATAGCGTCATGGCGCACCCGCCGTATGGCTCGGCGCAAAAGGAACGTATCCGATTTGCCCTATGCTGCGCCGCCGTTATCTTGCGCCGCTTTCTTTGTCAAGGTTCAGAATGGCTTTGCTGCCGCGTCAGCAGCGGAACGGAAAAGGGGGAGAGAGAAAGCGTCCCGCCGCCGCTGCGGTTTATTCCTCTGCCTTAAAGGTGAGGACAGCCATCATCAGTTTTGCTTGCAGCCGTTCCCGAATGTCGTGGTCTACGCCGAAATAGACATTCCCGCGCTCGTCGTACAGCTTCCGCATGGAGAGGCGGGCTATGTAGCCGCTGAAATGCTGCAAGACAATCTTCATAGCGTCCGGGTCGCCCTTTGTCGCTACCACAATGACAGGATAGGGAACAAGGGCATTTTCCGGGTAGCCGGGTTCGTTACCATTCGTCCCATTCATCAGCATTTTCCTCCAGATATTTTCTTAATCTCTCAAAAGAGCTTGTCCGCCTGTACTGTATCGTGCTTCTCGACGTATTGAACAGTTCCGCAATCTCGGTATCGTTCATTCCCTCGAAGTAATACAGCAATATGGCTTTGCGCTTTTCTTCCGGCAAAGTACGGATTGCTTCAA
>OHAQ01001110.1_pt1 | contig 21450 bp, 24 predicted proteins | sample 1577111 | NCBI WGS metagenome assembly OHAQ01 (sample SAMEA3541549, study PRJEB24748) | human gut metagenome | biome: human gut; feature: human-associated habitat; material: faeces | place: China | collected 2012 | reverse complement strand
GTCGACAAAGCGGAAGGAAAAGACTTTCCAGAAAGCGCCGTTGCGGGTCTGCTGCGCGTTAACTAAATTAACATCGATGTGGCGTGGTGCAGCCATTCCGTTTTTGACACCGCTTTTGGTGATCTCATTGAAGGTCACGCGGTTTTCCTGATTATTGTCCAGACCCAGCATGTTGGAAAGATGCCAGGAGATTGCTTCACCCTCGCGGTCAGGGTCAGTTGCGAGATACACAAAGCTTGATTTTTTCGCCTTTTTCTTGAGCTCGTTTCTCAGCTCACCCTTGCCGCGGATATCAATATATTCTGGTTTAAATCCATTTTCGATGTCGACACCCAATCTGGATTTTGGCAAGTCGCGGATGTGTCCCATCGATGCCATAACCTCATATCCCTTGCCCAGATATTTCTGGATGGTCTTTGCCTTAGCCGGGGACTCCACGATAACCAGTTTTGGTGCAGCAGCTTTCTTGGTTGTTGCTGCTTTCTTTTTGGTTGTTGTCTTTTTCGCTGCTGTTGTTGTTTTCTTTGCAGCAGTTGTAGTCTTCTTAGTAGTTGTTTTCTTAACTTCTTTCTTTTCTACTTCCTTTTTTTCTGCTGTATCTTCTTTTTTAGCTTTATTAGCTGTTGTTGTAATTTTTTCTATTTGAATTTTTGTATATGGTTGTCTGTGTCCTCTCATTTTTCTTTCATTTTTCTTAGCTTTATATTTAAATACTAAGATTTTTTTAGACTTACCATGACCAATAACAGTAGCCTTAACTTTAGCTCCTTTTACAGTATCAGTTCCAACAGTAACTTTTTTACCATCAGATAAGAATAATACTTTATCGAAAGTGATTTCTTTTCCTTCTTCAACTTCGTCCATTCTATCAACGAATACAATATCACCTTCTTGTACTTTATACTGTTTTCCTCTAATTTCAACAATTGCGTACATTTAACTTCCTCCTTCTAACTTACTTGTTCTCGCCAATTAAGGTAGCAATACGCTTTTAAACCTGTTCTGTGCGGAATACCTAAATATTTTAACATTATTTTTACTATTTGTCAAGGAATTCTTTGAATTTAAGATATGCTTTTTCAAAAACATTGTTTAATTCATCTAATTCATCTTTTGAAAATTTAGATAAAACAAAAGATATTACCTCTTGATTTTTTTTCTTTAATCCTCCAGTACCAATTCTAAGTCTTGGAATATCTTTAGTGGCTAACTTGTTTACAATATCTTTCATTCCATTATGAGTTCCTGCACTTCCACTATCTCTATATCTAACACTTTCAAACGGAATATCAAAATCATCATAAATAACTAGTATATCATTATTATCAACTTTATACCAACTTTTTAGTTTAATAACTGCATCACCGCTTAAATTCATATATGTTTGAGGTTTAGCTAAAATCACTTTTTCATTATCTATGTTTCCTTCAATAATTTTACTGTTCTTAAAAGTTTTAAATTCTCCACCTAAATAATTTTTATTTAAAAAATCTAAAAACATAAATCCTAAATTATGCTTTGTATTTTCATATTCTTTTCCTGGATTACCAAGTCCAACTATTATTTTCATATTTCACATTCTCCTACTTTAATATTTTAATATTTAATAAGTACAAAAAACTTCAAAAGACTTGAAATTTTTATACATTTATTGTATATTATATATGAATTAGTTTTATAAGTCAAATAGTTTTATAACCTTATGAAAGGGTGATATATTTTGGTAGAAAATCTATTTAAAAAATTACATATAAAAACAAATCCAAATAAAATAATGACAATATTGCTGTATGCGATTACAGTTATTCTTGTTTTTATGTCTATATCTAGAATGCTTGGATTTTTAGTTGGAGATGCGAGAATTGAAAATAAAATATCTCCATATCTTTATGCTATATTTTTAACAATTCCACCTCTGGCATTTTCATTTTTTGTAAATTCTGGAATTCCTAAAAATGATAGACAAAAAATTAAATTTTATATGGTAACATGTATTCTTTTTGGTGTCGTTTTGGGTGGTATGGCATGTACATGGATAAATCAAAGCTTTTGGTGGTTATTACAAAGGTTCCCAAATTATAACACTGTAAAAATGTATTTTCCTGAACTTTTTGCCCCAGCAATAAAAACAGCATGCTTTGCAGTACCTTTTGTTGCAATATTTAATATAATTGATTACTTTTTACTTATTTTAAGGGATGAAGACCTTCCAAAATCTATTGCTGGATTTTGTGGACTATCTCTTACAGGTGGAAGTAAAGATAATGGAATGTTTACTTGCGAAACAATCATATGTAATGAAAAAGATTCAGCTATCCCTATAGTTGTTCCTGAGAAAAAAAGATATGAGGGTACTCTTGTACAAGGTGCTACTGGTACAGGTAAAACAGCAACTGTTCTACTACCAATGAGTGCATTAGACCTAGAAAGAAAATATTTCTTTAGAGAATACTCTAAAAAGATAGGCTATTCAATGTTAAAAAAAGGTATAGCATATATGAACGGTCCATTTAATAACGAATACATCAATAGAAACTTTTCTCTTTCTTACCTAAGGCCAAAACGTGGCATGGAAGATGAATTTATGGAAAATGTAAAACCTGTAGTTCAATTCAAAGATAATGCAACAGGAAATATTACATATAAAGATATTGGAATTACAATCGTTGAAAATGACGGTAAATTTATTTCAGATTTTATTGGAGTTGCAAATAACTTTGACATAGATGTTTTATCTATTGATCCAATAAATCCTGATACATTAAGTATTAATCCTTTTGCTATTGAAGATCCTGCAAAAGTTGCTTCAATAGTTGCAGATGTTTTAAACTCAATGTATGAATCACAAGGTGGTGGCGGTGCCGGAGATCCATTCTTTACACAAGTTACAATAGATGCATTCCAAAACTTATCAATTCTACTTAAAGAAATGTATCCAAGAATGAATAATGGTGAAGTTGCTTCTCTTGAAGACATGCTTGAACTTCTATATAACTTCGATAAAGTTGAAGAAATGACTGAAGAAATGAAAAAGGTACCTGAGCTTGAACAAAAATACAAATTATTAATTGCATATTTTGAAAAGAATTTCTATAAGCCATCTCTTAATATAAACGGATATGAAATTCCTGGAACAAGAGGTAGTGGAAGAAAAGATACAGAAAAATTTTTGTATGGAGCTATTACTCAACTTAATAACTTAATTAGGAACCCAGGACTAAAAAAAGCTCTTTGTGGTAAAACAAATATGATTAACTTTGATAAAGCTTTAGAAGAAGGTAAGGTTATTACTGCATGTTCTAGAAAAGGGGATCTTGGTGTTTTACAAGCTAAAGCTTTTGGTATGTTCTTTATACTACAATTTCAAGATGCTGTTTTAAGAAGAAAAGGAACTGAAGATTCAAGGACTCCTCACTTCTTGTATATTGATGAATTTCCTGAATATATTAATAAAGATATGGAAGTTATGTTTACACTATTTAGAAAATATAGATGTGGTGTTTCAATTGCACTTCAAAACTTATCACAATTATCTAAAGGAGATAAATCAGGATATTATAGGCAAACAGTTCTTGCAAATACAAAAACTCAAATTGTATTTGGTGATACAGTTCCAGAAGATAGTGCATATTGGGAAAAAGCTTTTGGTCAAAATAAAATTCCTGACCAATCAAGTTCATTCAAGATTGTTGATGGTGAACTTGTTAAATCAACAAGTCTTGAAGTAAAAAAGAAAATCCGTGCAGAAGCATATAAAATTCAAGATTTAGGATTTAAAAATGTTTTCTTCAAAACAAAGGATGAAAAAGGAAAAACAATATATGGTAAAGGAAAAACAGATTTCCTAAATAGCAAATATAAAGAAAAAGCTCATACATTAATGTTTAATTTTGAAAAATACATGATGACAAAACCAGATACTCCTACAATTACAATTAATGATAGTGATTCTTCAGCAAATGATGATACTTTATTTGGTGTAAATACATCAACAAGATTAAATGAAGAACTTGCTAAAAGAGCTAATGATTCAATTGTTTCTTCTCCATCTAATTACTCACAAAACGAAGATAAAAAATCTGTTGAACTTGATAATTTAGATAATTTTGATATCATGTTTGAAAATATCGAGCCTACTCTTGAAGATTCATCAAAAGATGGTGGAGCAATTACAGAAACTTATGAAACTGCTGCAATAAAGAAAAACAAAAAATAATACAATTTAAAGGAGCTTTAGGCTCCTTTTTTATATGCAAAATTTCATTTCTATACAAATTTTAAATGCAAATTTATGATATATCTTTTATATCAATTTAACAATATAAAAATTTACAACATATAATAAAAGGAGAATAATCTCACTAAAAAAGAGGAATGTTCATGAATTCTTGTTTTAATTCATGTTGTAATTGCTCCAAGGATCATTACTATATTGGTCCTACTGGTTGTACAGGTGCAACCATTCCTAATGGTGCAACTGGCCCTCAGGGCATACAAGGTATTCAAGGTGAAAAAGGTGAAACTGGACCTGCTTGATCAATAGCTATTCCAACTTGCAGGCTCAATTGAAAAAGTTGATGATTCACATGGTTGAATATTTTACCTTATGAAAAATACAAGTACTGTCGTAATGGATTTATCCTTTCAACTTCTTGCAGGATTAACTACACAAATGCATTTTTCTCAGACTATAATTTATGCATTTGATACTGAAACACCTCTACAGGTTCAAGCTGAAATTACAGGCAAACAAGACACTTCAAATGTTAGAGTTTCAGATGTACACTCACTTATGAAAAAAATATATCTAGGCTAGTTACTAAAACGCAGAAAATAAAGGCTTATCATCTCTAATAAATAGAGTGATAAGCTCATTTCTAATTACAACATTTTATACTTGATTTTGTATTAGTATTTTTCTGCAACATATCTTCTAATGTATGCCATGCAAGTAAAGCACACTTTACACGAGCTGGCATATTTGAAATATTTTTAAATGCAATAGCATCTTCTAATTTTTCAAGTTCTTTCTCATCTTTAATTTCTTTTTTTATCATATGAATAAATGTTTCAATAATATCCATTGCTTCTTTGACGCTTTTTCCTTTTAGAGTATCAATCATTATTGATGTAGAAGCTTGAGATATTGCACAACCATGCCCTTCAAATGTCATGTCTTTTATAACATCACCATCAAGCTTTAAATCTAATGTTATTTCATCACCACAATTTGGATTGTGTCCTACTTCAGAAAAATCTGCATTTTCCATCTTCTTTTTATTATATGAATTCATACTATGTTCCATAATAAGTTCATTATATAAATCATTTAAATCATCCATTTTTTCACCTTCTATTTTCTTATGTACTTGCTAAACATTTCATATGCTTTTTTTAATCCTAAAACAAGTTTATCAACATCTTGTTTTGTATTATAAATATAGAAAGAAGCTCTGCATGTAGAATCAATTTTAAGATACCTCATTAGTGGCTGTGCACAATGATTTCCAGATCTTATACAAACTCCAAATGTATCAAGAATACTTGCAACATCATGTGGATGTACACCCTTTATATTAAAGGATATAACAGATGAATGATTATTGCTATTTTTCGTCATATAAATATCTAAAAAATCTAATTTTCTTAAACAATCTACAGCATATGAAATAACTTCGTCTTCAATACTATGTATATTATCATATCCTATTTTTTGTATGTAGTCAATAGCTGCACCAAGCCCGACTACGCCCTCAACATTTTGAGTACCAGCCTCAAATTTATTTGGGAGAGATGCAAAAGTAGTATCTTGTTCATAAACATACTCTATCATATCTCCTCCCATTAAAAATGGTGTCATATTATTAAGTATTTCTTCTTTTCCATATAACACTCCTATACCAAGTGGTGCAAGCATTTTATGACCAGAAAATACTAAAAAATCTGTATCAATATTTTGAACATCAATCTTCATATGTGCTATACTTTGAGAAGCATCAACTATAGTTACAGCTCCATTTTCATGGGCATATTTTACAATTTTATTTATATCATTAATTGTTCCTGTTACATTAGAAACATGCGTAATTCCAACTATTTTAGTTTTATTTGTAATTTTATTTTTTATTTCTTCATCGTCTATTTCGTAATTTTCATTTATGTACATATATTTTAGTTTTGCACCTGTAACCTTTGCTACTTTTTGCCAAGGAACTAAATTAGAGTGATGTTCCATTATAGATATTACAATTTCATCATCTTTTTTTAAATTTTCCATAGCATATGAATAAGCTATTAAATTTAAAGATTCTGTTGCATTCTTAGTAAATATAATCTCTTTTGTGTGCTTTGCATTTATAAACTGTTTTACTTTCTTTCTTGTATCTTCATATATTTGAGTTGCTTTTACACTAAGCATATATGACCCTCTATGCGGATTAGAGTTATATTTGTTATAAAAAGATGATATTGCATCTATTACCTGCTTTGGTTTATGAGTTGTTGCACCACTATCTAGATATGAAATGTCATTATCCTTAAGTAGTGGAAAGTCTTTTTTTATATCTTCTGCTGTCATTATTACACCTCCTTTAGTCTATTTTTTCATCAATTTTATCTATTATTTCTTTCTTTAATTTTGCATCCTCTATATTTTCAAGTATTTTATCAAATTTGGCTTTTACAACAAGTTTCATAGCATCTTTTAGATCAAATCCTCTAGTCATAATATAGAATAAAACCTTAGGATCTATTTTTCCTGCACTGCTTGAGTGATTTCCTTTTACATCTTCCTCACTACAAAGTAACATTGGAAGTGATATGGATTTAGCTTTATCTGAAAGAAGCATACATGACTCGTTTTCATTTCCAATAGATTTCTTTGAACCTTTTTTAAAATCAATAGTACCTTTAAAATGCTTTTTACTTTCATCTTTTAGAGCACCTTGAACTTCTATATTTACATTAGATTTTTCGCCTCTTAAATGAGAAATATAATTTAAATCAAAGAACTGGTCATCATTGCCAAGATATATAGCATTAATTAAATTTTCAGAACTTTTACCTACTAAATTTGAGTAGTAATTTGTAACACTATACTTTCCACCTAAATCAACTACTACATAATTTAGCTTGGCATTATCTTCAATAATACTGTCAATCGCTATTAAATTAGTGGATAATGTATTCATAAAATTTACAAGAACAATATTTAAATTTGAATTTTCTTTTGCTATAACTTTTAATACTTGATTATGAAAATAACTATCTTTATTATCAGAATCATATTTTAATACAACAGTTGCATCTGTATTTTTATCTGAAATAATTTTCATGTTATCAACTAATACCTTATTAGCATTATCAAACTTAAAATTAATTCTAATATTTTCTTTAATACTTTCTTTTATTTCAATATTAATATTACTATTTGCATTTGAAAAAGTTTTATCTGTAAGTTCATCTAAAATGCCATATTCTATATCCTGTCTTTCGATACTATCTGTTACTTTTACTTTGCTTTCATCATATTTTATTTCTATATTTTGAAATTTTGGAGGGTTATTTGGAATATCAATATTATCTAGTGATATATTATTAATATTAAAGTTAACTGCTGTTCTTACAGGTGTTTCATTTAAAATCGTTTTTTTCATTATCCTATAGCTCCCTCCAATTCTAAATTAATTAAATTATTCATTTCAGCTGCGTATTCTATTGGTAATTCTTTTGACACACCATATGCAAATCCTCTTACTATCATTGCTTTTGCATCTTCTTCTGATATTCCTCTACTCATTAAATAAAAGATAGTTTTTTCACTAATCTTACCAATACTTGCTTCATGAGAAAATTCAACCTCATCATTTCGTATATCATTTACAGGAATTGTATCTGATACAGAAATATCGTCTAACATTAAAGATTCACAAGATACTGCTGCTTTTGAATTTCTTGCATTTTCATTTATTCTGCTAAGTGACCTATATGTACACTTTCCTCCATCCTTTGAAATTGATTTAGCATTTACAACACTTGAAGTATTAGGTGCATTATGAATAACTTTAAAACCATTGTCTAGGTTTTGACCCTTTCCTGCAAATGAAATACCAGTATATTCTGTTTTTGCACCTTCTCCATTTAATATACTCATTGGATATAGCATTGAAATTTTTGATCCAAATGATCCTGTTACCCATTCCATTTTTGCATTCTTGCCAACAATTGCTTTTTTAGTATTTAAATTTAACATATTTTTAGACCAATTTTCAATTGTAGAATATCTAAGGTATGCGTTATCCTTTACATATAGCTCAACACATCCTGCATGTAAATTTACTTTATTATATTTTGGTGCACTACAGCCTTCAATAAAATGCAAACTAGCTCCTTCTTCAACTATTATTAAAGTGTGTTCAAATTGACCTGATTCTGGAGAATTAAGTCTAAAATATGATTGTAATGGAATATCTACTTTTACATTTTTAGGAACGTATACAAAAGATCCTCCTGACCACACAGCTCCATGCAAAGCAACAAATTTATGATCATGTATTGGAACGCATTTCATAAAATGCTCTTTTACAAGTTCAGGATACTGCTTTACTGCACTTTCCATATCTGTATATATAACTCCTTGTTTTATAAGCTCTTCTTTCATATTGTGGTATACAACCTCAGAGTCATACTGTGCTCCAACTCCAGCTAAAGATTCTTTCTCTGCCTCTGGAATTCCTAATTTATCAAATGTATCTTTTATATCTTCTGGAACATCATCCCACGAAGTATTTAATTTTGTTTTAGGTCTTACATATGTTGCAATATCATCCATATTAAGTTCTGATATATCAGGTCCCCATGTTGGAAGTTCAAGTTTATTATATACATCAATTGCTTTTAATCTAAACTCTCTCATCCACTCTGGTTCATTTTTTTGCTTTGAGATTTCATCTACAATTTCCTTAGTTAAACCCTTTTTAATTTTAAAATCATAGTTATCTTCATTTTTTATATCATAAATATTTCTATTTATATCATCAAATTTACTCTTTCCCATTAATTTTTAACCTCAGCTCTATATTTTGCATATCCTTCTTCTTCAATTTCCTTTGCAAGTTCTGCTCCTCCAGTTTTTACTATTTTTCCATCTACTAAAATATGCACATAATCAACATCCAAGTTGTGTAATATTTTTGTATTATGAGTTATAATAAGGACAGCATTTTCTTTATTTCTAAACATGTCTATTCCTTTTGATACAGTTTTTATTGCATCAACATCAAGACCTGAATCAGTCTCATCAAGTATTGCAAGTTTAGGATTTAACACAAGCATTTGAAGTATTTCATTTTTCTTTTTTTCTCCACCTGAAAAGCCAACATTTAAATTCCTTTGCATATATTTTGGATTCATCTTTAATTCTTTCATATATTTTATCAACTCAATTTTAAATGCTGTTGCCTTTATATTTTCACCTATTTTTTTGCTTTTTGCATACCTTAAAAAATTTGCAACTGATATTCCAGGTATTTCTTCTGGTAATTGAAAAGACATAAATACACCTTTTCTTGCAATTTCATCAGTTTTTTCATTTGTTATATCTGTATTATCAAATATAACCTTTCCACTTTTTTTAGTATAAGCTGGATTATTTAAGATAGCATTTGCAGTAGTAGTTTTACCTGAACCATTTGGTCCCATTATAACGTGAACTTCACCTTTATTTATATTTAAATTAATTCCTTTTAATATTTCTTTATTCTCTGCATTTACATATAGCTCTTCTATTTTTAGTAAATTATTATCCATAACTATCCTCCTATTTTAAAACATATTTTACTTTTGGTTTTCTTTTTTTACATGATCTACATTCTTCTTTATTTAAATCATAACAACAATCAAGGTCTTTTAAATCTAACACTTTATGCACATATTTAGCAAGAGAATTTAATGTATTATCTTCTACAACTAGTTTTATTTTATCTGCTTCACATTTAGCAATTTCCTTTTCTAGTCCTAAAACATCTTTTAAAAATAAATATACAATATCGTAAGCCTCTAGTATTTTTTTTGCTAAATTTTCGCCTTCTCTTGTAAGTTTAATTGGTCCATATGTTTCATATTCTATATATCCATTTTCTTTTAAATTTTTAAGTGCTTTATTTACACTAGGTTTTGTGCAAGACATTTTATTTGCAATATCCGTAACACGTATATTTCCATTTTGCTTTTTTAAAACGTACATCGTTTTTAAATATTCCTCTGTTGCCTTTGATATCATAACATTTCTCCTTTTGTTAGCCATAGTTAACATTATATTACATTATATATTGTTTGTCAAGTCTAACAAATTTATACAAATAATTACACTTTCAAAGAAAAAGCACTATTTGAATTAAAGTTCAAATAGCACTTTTTTAAATTCTGTTATTTTTAAAAATATTACATTATCTTAAATTTATCATTTTTTTCTAATAATTTAGCAACATTTTCTCTACTATTATCTCCACCAATCTCTATTGATTTATATTCATGAGTTAGTGTCTCACCAGTTATGTAATAATGCTTTATTGAATATTTCTCTCCTGAATGATGAATTTTTATTTGTGCATCATCTATTATTATTTCTTTTGGCCCACTAATTAAATCAAATAGTGCACCATAGCAACCTAATATCAAAAGAATAAAAAAATTAAAACTCCTATTAAGCATAAAATTGTAGAGAATTTTTCACTTTTTGATTTTTTATTTTTTAACATTTTACATTTTATATCCTTTAAAGCAACAAAATACAATTTTCAATTCTTTCACAACCAACACTATTAAATAATTCTAACTTTATATAATGTTTTTATATTGTCTAAATATATTTTAAATATTACATATAGCTCCTACTGTATATATAAATAAATGTTTAATAATTATATTCTCCACTATTTCACCAAATCAATAGTTTCAAGTCCTTTATAACTTGTAGTAAATTTATATAATTAGCTATTTATCTATCTACATTCATTTCTTCCTCTGCTATTACTTTTTTTAATCCTATTTCTATTTCTATTTTTAATCTCTAATAAATGTTCTATATTAGCAATTAATTCATCTTGTCTTTTTAATTTTTCAGATTCTTCTACATTTTGTACTAATTGACTTATTGCATCTGGCAAATTAGAACATTCATGCCATTCTATATCACTACGGTAACTTTGTTTAGATTTATTCATTTCAATCTGAGCCTGGTTGATAAATGGATATATTATTTCCAAATCTTCATCCTTAATCTGATCCAACGCCTTTGAAAAACTATATTTATCTTTTATACCAGGAAAAGCAACTATTCTATTTGGATTAAAAGCATCCTTATCATATTCCGTAGTAGAAAATTCTGTTATACAAATCAAGTCACCATAATCACCTTGAGGATCAGAATATATTCCTGTCCCTTCATGTAATTTTTTTATAGCACTTTCTGATGGATTAAATTCAACTAATATCTCATCTGAAACTATCCCCTTAAGGAAATGTAAGCAACTTAAAGCATCATAGGTCAAAATTTGACCTTCCTCATGATCATAACCATGTTGGAATGCTGTTTCTTCACCCAAAAAACAAAATCCTTCTGAATCAGTTCTATTCATTGAAAATTTATTTGTATTAGTTAATTTCTCACCTGACATTAATTTTAAAAATTCATTAATAGACATATATCTATATAATTTCATATTTCATTCTCCCTCATTTTAAGCAATTTTTCTTTTTTTACTCTGTTAATTTGTTGTTTCTTTTTAATATTAACTGCATAAAAAAAATTTAAATCGTTTAATTGTTCCAAAGACAAACTTTCTTTTTTTATCTCATTGTTTTCGATTTTTGCTTTTAAATCAGATATTGACTTTATTTTTTCTTGTAATTTTAGTATATCTTGATGATTCATAGTTTCAACCCCTATCTTTTTAACTATATAATTATATATACCATAGAACCAAAAGAATGTCAATATTTGAAATGCTCTGACATTCTTTTTATAATCATTAATTATGTAAAATATTTATAGTAATAATTTTTGCAAAAATTTCCCATTTAAGGTCTATTTATTATTCTCCACAAACTGTTTATATTTTTTGGTACTTTCTCAAGGAAAATAGTTTAATAAAAAAATAAAGTGCAAATTAAAAAAATGCCCCCGTACAATACAGAGTTTATTTCAAAGTTGCCCAGTATCTATATTCAATAAGTTTCAATTTTTTGTGCCAGTATATTTCAAGACTTTTCATTTTTTTATTTATCTATTTAACTGAACTGTGACCTTTAAATTTTTAATAATTAATTATTAAAGAAAGATGGAAATGCTCTAGGTATTACAACCTTACCTTGTTTTTTATTATCTTTAATACATTTTACTTTATATATTTTTTTATAACTAGACTTAAAATCTTTTTCTAAAATTTTTGAAACATATATAGGTTTTCCATACATTATTGTATCAAAATTTGTTTTTATTTTACCATTTTTATATAAATTAAATAATTCCTCCACAATTAGATCATCCTGTGCTATATTCATTGCTTTTATTTCTTCTTCCATTTTATTTTCGATAAATGTAGCTGTAGGTCCAGCTATTAAAGATGTAAGATCTTTGGGAACTGTAGCACTATGAAAGTCTGGTGTAATCATTAAATAATATAACTCTTCATTATCTTCTATTAAGACAGACATAGTAGCTTTATTAATAACACCATATTTCTTTATCAAAATAGCTACAATAATAACCGTTACTCCCATTATTAAAAACATTACAACATATGAAATTATTCCCAATGGTACTAACACGGCTGGAACAATAGTTCCAATACATACTATTATTAAAGCACTTACAAATTCCTTTACACCACTTAGTCCATTTTTCTCAGCAAATTCTACATCAAAATGATGTATTTTCATATAATCACCCCCTTAATATTTTCGTTAGAACGAAAGAAGTATGAATTTTTGGTTAATTTTAATTTAGAAATATCTACCTTAAAAAGGATAATAAATTTTTCCTGGATTAAGAGGGAAAAATTCCTAATCCTTTTTCTATTGCATTTATCAATAGCCCACTATATATAATATCCCATTCAAATACCTTTTAGCTACCAGCATTCAACATATTTAATAACATATCTAAAATTTTTATATAGAAAAGACCTTTATTTCAAGGCTTTTTTAACTATTCATCACAACATTACTTATATTTCTTACCGCTTCCGGCATATAGTGGATGTTCCCCTATTATCAGTATTATTTATACTTATAGTATTATTCGTATTTCCTTGTTTATCAAACTAGGTAACATCTGTATTATTTGTATTTATGATATTACCTGTACTACAAGTATTTCTCTAACGTGGACATATTGTGGACATTGTCCACATCCGTTCACATGTTAAATTATAAAATAATTATCAATCATAATCAAATATACATTTTTAGATTTCTAATAATTTAATTATCATACTTATTTTTAATGGTATCTAATATTTGTCGTTAAAATAGGAATATCTTTCATATTAAAAACATCTAATGATTCTGATATAAATTCAAAATCCATTCCCTGAGCTTCCATGCACCCTTTATTTATTAATAATCTAGTAAAATTATATAATGGACATTTAATTCTCGAAAAATCTTTAAATGTTCCAAATTGATTTGAATTACTTTTTATATCTTCATACTTATCTTCTTTTTCATTTTTAAAAACAATTTCCAGTGTTTTATTATCATTATACTCAAGGCAATATGCATTTTCTTTTTCTTCAAAATAATATATTATAAATTGACCATTTATTATCTGTTTATCTTTCAAACCTAACTTGTCTTTTGTATATTCATACGATTCTTTTAATTTCGTAAAAACATTTTCTACTAAATTTTTATCATTTTTTGAATGAATTCTAGATATTTCTTTAATGCCTCTTTTTTCAAGCTCAATAATAGACATCATTACTAGATCCATATCAACATGATTATTCAAGAAAATATTTTCTTTAAAAGGCTCAGTATTGTTTTCGAAAATACATTTTTCTAAAAGCTTCTTACTATTTGAGAAGGTTATAAGTGGATTAAAAATTATAAATTTATTTATAACTTTATAAACCGGTTCTAAAACTTTAGTATCCGGATATTTTTCTCTATCATTCCAAATAGTTTTATAAAATTTTGTCAATCCATTTATATATGAATGAATTACATTCAACTCTTCTTTATCCTTATAGTAATCCCAACTATTTTTACTTTTAATTCTATCAGATAAATAAGTAATATTGTCTAAAAAATCGAAAACTATTTCTGATAATACATCATTACAGCAAAATTTTGGATGTAACATATATACATTATAAAACTCATTAATACATTTATTCATCCAGTTCTTTAAAACATCAGATATATTACTATCAATGTTTGAAAAAGTTGATAACATATTATTATTTTTAATATCAAAATTTTTTACTAATGTATCATTACTTCCCTTATATATTTTATAAATTCCTAAAACAAAACCTTTTTCTGTTTTATTATAAGCAATACCAAATTTCCATACATTTGGAAACAAAGTGTCTTTTATAATCTTTAAATCATGATCAAAACGATAATTGACTTTATCAATTTCTTCCTGCATTAAGTGGTAATATTTATTAGGACCATTTATATATGAAGTTACTAATGCATTTTCACCTTTATTAATTATTAACGTTTTAAGTTTTGCATAATCAACTATTTGCTTTATAAATCTACTTTCTTCATATAAGTCACTGTCATCAAATTTTATCCTCTTAGTTTCCTGATCATTAAAATTTAATTTGTTAATATATTCTTTAGTAATTATCTTATAATATAATTTATTATTTTTAATATCACTTAAAAATAACACTACTGGATTAAAAGACTTATTGTATTTTACAACATTTAAAACTTTAGTATCACAATCATAATGATATGGTTTATTTTCATTATATTCTTCGGGTAACGTTTTACTTTGAACTTCTACAATAATTCTATCATGTTTGTTTTTATCCAGGATACTAATTCTACCATCTAAATCTGGTATTTTATCCGCTTCAGTTGTTCTGACTTTTATCTTATTATTTTTTTCTAATAAATCTCTAATAAGAGAAATTGATTTACTTTCCTTAAAATCATTATCTGATATTTTTCCCATATTAACTTTTTTATCTAGTTCAAACATAAATTCATCCATAATTACTATCCTCTCCTTTCTTTAATTTATTAAAAACTTCACGTAATATTATATCATTTATTATCTTATATAACAATTAATCTATCAAATTTAGTCCTAACTCTCTTTCAAAAATTTTACTTACATCTTTCAAATTATCTTTTATACAATTTATATAATAATTTTTTGTTGTTTCTACTCTACTATGTCCTAGTACTTTTGATATATCTTTTATCTCACATCCCTTTCTTAAAGTTTTTGTAGCAAACCTCCCTCTTAAATCGTAAAATCTGCATTGAATCCCTAATTCATGATGAATTATTCTAAATGGATACCTAATAATATCAGTTTCTGAATGAGTTCCATCTTTTCTAGTAAACACCATTTCTACTCTATTACGTTTAGAATTACTTTTTATAATTTTATATTCTACTAACTTACCATACTTATTTTTAAATTCTTTAATAAAACATATTTGTTCTATTATTTGCCTACATAACATTGAAATATATGATGGATATATTTTACCATTACTAAATTGTTTACAAATTTCACTTGTAATGTTTAGCGATAAATGAAAAACTATTAGATTGTTTTTTTCGATATTAATAGATTTATTTTCAAAATCAATATTCTTGTTAATCGATTTTAAATAGTTTGTCATAGATATTCTATATATCAATAAGCTCATCCAATAAATTTTATTTTTTATAGCAGCATACTTATTTAAATCTACTTTTGTATATAAATTCTCAAATATCATATTGCCAAAAATTTTGTCGTGATAATCTTTATCAATATCTAATGATTTTAATAAATTATTTAACTCCATCATTATTTTTCATCCCCTTCAATAAAAAATGTCAACAAATTACTTTTTTTTGACATCCTTTAATTTCAATGGATTTTGTTCACATTTTTATTTATTGGGTGACAAACAACAAATTTATTAGCTTTTTAAATTTTAATTTTTCCTTATTTTATACTACTTTCCACAGCATTTTTTATACTTTTTTCCCGAACCACAAGGATACTATTTTGCTATCACTTGGCTTCACTTTGTTGCATTTTCCCCTTTAAATTCGCACTTTTTTGCACTTGGTTACACTCGGCTTTTATAGCAGAACGTATCTAAAAACGTATCTAAAACATATTGATATTAAATACTATTTTATATTTTTATCTATCCAATTTAGAAATTCTTGGCTTAAACTTTTTATTTCATAAAATGATATTTCGGCAACTTCATAATCATTTATTTTATTTATTTCATCTTTTATCTCATCCAAAAAATTTTCTTTTGTTCTAAATTCTAATTTATATTCATCACATTCTTCTAATTTATTATTCCACCAATATTTAGAATGAACTTTTGAAATCTGACTACCTGCTGCAAGTTTATTTTCCAATACTGTTTTTATTATTTAATTTGCAATACTTTCTTTATCGCAAAACGTTGTTACAATTATATATTTATCTATTTTTTACTCCTCAATAATATAATTTTTAATTACATTTACAACTTCATCATGCACTACCCCATTACTTATTAGAGCTCCTTTTATGCTTTGATCATATCTTTGTTCATTTCCAAATAAATCAGTTACTTTTCCCCCTGCTTCTTCAACAATGACTTTTACAGCAGCAATATCACAATGTTTATGTTCTGTTCCTGTAAAAATTGTTAAGCTATAATCTCCAGTTGCTACACAACAACTAGCTCTTGTAATACTTCCAATATCATTCAATCTGGTTTTCTTTCTTAATTCTTCAAATACTTTACAAACATTATATTTTGCTTTAGACCACATATCACAATGACAAACTGTTCTAATATCATCTAAAACATAATTATTTACTGATATTTTCTCATTATTTTTATATGCCCCTTCTCCTTTTATGGCTGTATATAAACTATCTGTAAAAGGATCATAAACAACTCCTACTATAGGTTTTCCATCAATTACTAAAGCAAGTGAAAACACGGCAACAGGAATATGTCTCGCATACATTGCTGTCCCATCAACAGGGTCACATACCCATTTATAATTACTTTCTCCAAATTGTTCTTCTTCTCCGTCGACCGCATGGCTTGGATATTTCTCTTTTACTCTATTAATTAAATAAGAATTAATTTCTGTATCGGCTAAAGTTACAATTGTTTTATCTCCTTTATATTTTTCGCCATTATCTTTACTAAAATACTTTAGCATTATTTCACCTGCATATTTTGCAATATCTTTTGCAAAATTTAAATATTCACTATATGTACTCATTTTAAACCACCTATTTTAAATATATTTCAAATTCATTATATCTTACTACCAATTTATTTCAACCTTTTAAATTATTTTTACCAATGTCACAGTGGCAGTGGTTCATGTCTTCCGAAAGTATTGGAAATACTGGAATTTAGTTTTCAAAATTCTTTCTAGATACGTTTTAGATACTTTCTTAAGAACGTATCCAATAACGTATCTAAAAATCAACCGCATTTTTGATATTAAAAAAGCCCTTGGTATTAGGGCTTTTAAAGACTTATTGATTTCTTCCACAACAATTCTTATATTTTTTTCCACTTTCACATGAACTTTGTACTCCCATATTTTCTGTATTATTTGTATTTATAATATTACCTGTATTTCAGGCTTTTCCAGACTAGGTAACATCTATATTATTTGTATTATCTGTACTATCTATATTATAAATAATTCTCTACTGTGGACAAATTGTGGACACCGTCCACATCCGTTCATCTGATATGATTATATCAATTTTTGCATTTTTATCCAATCTGCAATTTATTTATTTTCAATTTGCTTTGTTTCACCTAATAGTCTATCAAAATCTGACACATAATTCTTATCCTGTATAACTTTATATTTTTCATATTCATTTTCTGCTTTTTCGACTTCATTTTTCCAATCTTCCATATACATTGTTATACTTCTTTCTGCATTATTTTCAGCGATATCCAAAAATAAATTTACTAAATTATTTAGATTTTTAATTTCAACAGGATATGAGGCTTGCACCAATTTTTAACAAGAGCCTTATTTTATAAGAAAAAAAGGTATGCAAAAAAAATATTTATAACACCTCACTTGTTTAATGCGAGTCTTTTTCATGTCAAACTTATGTTAAAGTGTCCTAAATTTAAGATAATTTATGTAATTTTTGTTTTTATTCTGATTCTATAACTTTTTCAAGAAAAATTTTCTCATCAAAAGCACCACGTTTTTTATTTTTTTTGTCAGCAATATCTATAATATCATTTAAATTTTTGTTTTCTAAACTAGCTAGTGCTCGAATTACTTCTAGCATATCAGCTAATTCTTCTATGCGCTCATCACCACTTGCTTCTATTACCTCTTTATATTCTTCATATAATTTTTTTTCAAGTTCTTTTTTATAATCATTTTCATTTAATACTTTAATAACAGGAGTTTCACCTTTTTCTTCTATTATGTTAGGTATTTTATCTCTAACTAATTTATTATACACTCTTTCCATTTTAATTTCATCCCTCCATAACTTTCATTTAATAATTTTTTTTATTGGATATTACGCACCTAATACCACCACGTGGATTTTCAACATCCCCTTTATATCTAGGAATTAAATGCATATGTACATACATAATACTCTGTCCAGCATCTTTACCACAATTTAATCCAACATTATAAGCATCAGGATTATATTTTTCATCTATATATTTTTTTCATATGTGGACAATTCTTTATTTTATGCGGGTTTGCTGGTTTATTTACCACAACATTGTTTATATTTTTTCCCGCTTCCGGCATGTTGTATAAACTCCCATATTTATAATACTTATAATATTTATAATATTATTGATATTTCAAGGCTTTATCGTTTTGGTAACCTATTATATTTATAATATTTATAGTACTTTTGTTATTATAAATATTTCTCTCTTGCAAACAAATCGCAAACAATGTTTGCATTCATTTACTACAGTCATTATACTATCTATATCATATATTTACCAATGTGCATTTTGTATTTTTGCACATTTATTATACTATAAATATTTGTTTTTATCAATGGATCTATCCAATTATTTATATTTAATAATTTCTTCTATAATTTCAGATTTTGTTATCTTATCAAAAACATCAGTTGCTAATCGTTTAGATTTTTCTGTACTTGAAATATAATAATTTTCTGTTGTTTCTACATTTCTATGTCCAAGTATATCCGCAACATCTCTTATTTCAATTCCATTTGTTAATATTTTTGTTGCATAACTTCCTCTTAAATCATAGAATCTGCATTTTTTAATTCCTAATTCATTATGAATAATTTTAAATGGATATCTTGTTAAATCATTTCCTACATACAAACCATTTTCTTTTGTAAAAACAAGATTAATTTTTTCTTTATACCTTTTTGTATTATCATTTATTACTCCGTTTCCTGGAATTAATATCATTACAGGATGTTCATTTTGTTCTATAGACCAATCTAACATTGATAAATATTCTTTTTTGTTTGTTGGTGCAAGTATTACTAAATTAGGTATATTTTTAAATGCTGATATTGCAAATATTCCTAAATGTGTAACATCATTTAATCCAGCAACTGATGCATAACCTAATAAAATTGTTCCTGAATTATTATTTATACATAAATCTTGAGAAACTTGGTCATAAGTTCTTTGAATAAATGTTGCATTTGTTCCAAATACAGGTTTTCCTCCATTTTTAGCAATTCCAGAAATTAATGCAACTGCATGTTCTTCTGCAATTCCTACATCTACAAATTGTTTTCCTGCTTTAATTCTTTTATCTTGAGTAAATCCAAAACTTGTTGGAACACCTGCAGCAACTGCAACAACAGTATTATCTTTTTACATTTTATCTAATAATTAATCTGATGTTAAACTTAAGTAGTCTTCTCCATCTCCAAAATTTACAGTTGTTTTTCCTGTTTCTCTATCAAAAGGCATAGTCCAATGCCAGTTCTCTTTGTTTTCTTCTGCTAGTTTGTATCCTTTTCCCTTTTTAGTATTTATATGAACTACTATTGGATGATCTATATCTTTTACTTTTTTAAATACTTCTATTAATTTTTCGATGTTATTTCCATCATTTTCATAAATATAATCTAACCCCATAGCTGTAAATAAATTTGTTTTAGCTGTTCCATTACCTTCTCTTAATTCTTGTAGATTTTTGTATAATCCTCCATGGTTTTCTGCTATTGATTGTTGATTATCATTTACAACTATAATAAAATTAGAATTTAATTCTGAACCAGCAAAATCTAATCCTTCTAAGGATTCTCCACCACTTAAAGAACCATCTCCTATTACTGCTACTATATTTTCTTTATCATTTTTTAAATCTCTTGCTTTTGCCAGTCCACACGCAAGACTAACGGAAGTAGAAGTATGTCCAAGGGCAAATAAATCATACTCGCTTTCTTTTGGATTACTGAATCCTGTGACATCTTTATAATTTTCTTTTTTAATAAAAGCGGCTTTTCTTCCGGTAAGCATTTTATGGCAGTAGGTCTGATGGGAAACATCAAACACAAACTTATCCTTTGGTGCATCAAAAACATAATGAAGGGCTATGGTCAGCTCTACAATGCCAAGGTTGGAAGCAAGATGTCCACCGCAATCACTCACCTTATTTATGATTGCTTCTCTTAATTCTTGTGCCAATACTTCTAATTCATTTATGTTATATTTTTTTATATCTTCCGGAGTATTTATCTTTTCAATATACACAGGCAAATCCTTTCTTTACTTTTCTCCCCAGGAAAAATTCCATCTCTTCAGGTCGATTTCATAAATCCTGTACAAGTCTGTAATCGGTTTCCATCCCAGTTTTAATATTTTCTCTGTATCCTGAAGAATTTCCAAATGCGGCAGATATCCTGTTTCACTCTCTGAGCCTATGTCAAATTCTATATGCACTTTGTCATTAAATTTTTCAAATATCTTTTCCGCAAATTCATTTACTGTTAAAAAGGTATCCGGGTTGGTTAGATTATAGACCTCTCCCTTTTCACCTTCAAACAAGGTTTTAAAAATTCCGGAAACCGCATCCAAGGTATAAATAATACTCTTCTTGCTTTTTCCATCAGACTTCATAATCAGATTTTTATTTTCCATGATGCATCTTGTTATTTCATTATAGATGCGCAGTTCAACACCGGGAAGGTGATGCCCAGTGCCCCGGCCTTTACGGTCAGAGTGTCCTGCT
>OHAQ01001094.1_pt1 | contig 21667 bp, 19 predicted proteins | sample 1577111 | NCBI WGS metagenome assembly OHAQ01 (sample SAMEA3541549, study PRJEB24748) | human gut metagenome | biome: human gut; feature: human-associated habitat; material: faeces | place: China | collected 2012 | reverse complement strand
TTTACGGAATCAAAAAGGAAACAAAGCCGGAATAATAGTCATATGTTTGGACGCTGTTCCAAAATCTTGCTATTGGTAATAGTTTACAATAAATTCGAGCCAAAGATGTGCATAGTTACAAAAAACTTTGCACATCTTATTTTTTAAAATAAAATTATGATTAATCTTACGGGTAATATTTTTCCGCACTCCCTAATATAATTGAACTATAAAACATAAAGGAGAGAAAAATATGGAGTTTAATCAGGAAAACCGCTCGTTTTGCACGCCGTCGGCTGTGCTTGACACGGTTGCCGAACAGCTTGCAGATGTTGACCTCACTCTGCCCGATTATTGTCCGGATATAGAAAAAATTCTGAAATGTACCCTCACGCCCAAAATTCAGAGCAGAACCCTTTCCGGAGGTCAGCTTCAGATTGACGGATTTTGTACGGTAAATGTGATGTATGTGGAAAGCATAAAGAAAAGCGTGCGCTGCTGCGAACAAAGCGTGAATTTTTCACAGAACTTTTCGGTAAAAGACGCTCCCGACAATCCGGTTATCATTACAAAAACCAAGCCGGAATACATAAACTGCAGGGCATTAAGTCCCCGCAGACTTGTTATGCACGGAGCGTTTTCGTTGTATGCAAAGGTATTTTCAAAAACTCAGACGAGCATTTTCACGCCTTCCGATACTATTGAAACCGACCGAAAGACCGTTACCTGTGCCGATCTAAAATCGTTCTGCCAGGAGCAGTTTTCTGTTTGCGAAGAAATTTCGGTAGGCGAAAAACCGCAGATTGAATCCGTTCTCCGCAGCGATGTAAGCGTCGGAGTGATTGACGCTAAGGCTGTAACGGGAAAGCTCATGCTCAACGGTGAGCTTAATCTCAAGCTTCTGTACCTTTCAAACGCAGAGAGCGGAGAAGTTGAAAAGCTTGACTATCTGTTGCCGTTCAACAAAATTTTAGATTGTGACGGAATTGACGAAAACACAATCAACTGTGTTTCCTGCGATGTTATGTCGTATGACATCAGACTAAAAAATGATATGCTTTCCGAAAAGCCGTCGGTGATACTTGAAGTTAAGCTCTGCGTTACGGAGGAGGGCTATATAACCCGTGAGGAGGAAATTGTATGTGACGCCTACTCAACAGAATTTTCCTCGTTGCCGGAGTTTGAACAATTAAAAATTACGGGCGAGGTTGTTCCGATTAATGAACCTCATATGGAAAAAATGTCCGTTAAGATTGATGACGGAAAAATCTCACGAATTCTCGATATTTTCACAGAACAAATAACTGCCGAGGCTTCACACGATGACAGAGGTATTGTTATAAGCGGAAAAATCAACATATGTATATTGGCGCTTAACGGGGAAGATATGCCTGTGTTTATTGAGCGTTCAGCCGATTATGAGCATATTATTCCGCAGACAGACTGCACCTGTGCAAAAATTTTCGGTACAAGGACAGCAAGTATAAGCTACAGACTTGCCGAGGATGATGTCATAGAAATTCGTTGTGAGCTGAAAATCTGCGGTGCTGTTTTTTCGGAAAACAGTGATTGTCGTGATTACATCTCGAAAAGTATTACAAGGAATAATCTCTATTTCCTCACCTTCATGATAATTACGGGCGGCGATGTCGTGATACGAACCGGCTATTCCCTGTATTGCTACTTTCTTTTTCATCTTGTTTCTCTATTTTTACTCTAAACTGTTACAAACAAAAAAAGTCCCACCGAAACCGGCAGGACTTTATATTTTATTGATATTTATATTCAATCATCAACGCTTTACATACAAACTCCTGCCTTTACTCTGCTAAAGTAAAAGTAATAAAAGTAATATGTAAAGCTAAATCGATTCATTGTCTGTTTGTTTTTAAATACGCAGCAAAAGTAACGCTTTTTTGGAAACTACAAGCAAAAAGTGATATTTTTTTTCTGTTACATTTAAATTTTATCTTAACTGTTTCTGAACTTCTGTGGAGATACGCCTACGTACCGTTTAAAGTACTTACCGAAAAAGGATACATTCGGGAAGTTCAAGGAGTAAGATATCTCTTGGATAGTCAAGTCCGTAGCCATCAATTGCGATTTTGCGTCCATGATTATCATATCGGCTATGATATCGGATACGGAACGTCCTGTCTTTTGCTTGATGATCATGCAGAGGTGCTGGGGAGAAATACTTAGTTGGCTGGCATAAAAAGCCGTTTGCCGCTTTGAGGTATAATTCTTCATCACCAGTTGGATGAATTTCTTGTGGATCTCGTCGCTACGGGTCGTTATCTTGTTAGGCCATGATTTCCCTTGATACAAATCGCTGATCCCATGGATCATGGTAAGCAGGATATGTTTCACCATCTCCCTGTTTATGGATTTCTCTTTCGCTTGTACCCGCTCTAGCAAATGGAAATAATCGTTAATGAAGTCCGCCCGGTCCTCACTCAGTGATATGATCGGATTCTCGTAGATAGTAGGTAAGGCGCTCATCGTAGACTTTATCATGTTCACGCAGTCCATGAACTCGGATGAGAATCCTATAAAGGAAAGGCGGAAACTCTCTTTCTGCTCACAGAACTGAATAATGCTTCCCGGCATCAAGGTGATGAAATCATTCGGTTTCAACGTGTACTCCGTCAAGTTGATGGAAGCCCGTAAATTTCCTTCAACGCATAACACGAAAATACCTGCTTTTAACCGGCAAGTCTGCTTGTAAAAGTTTAAGATTGCCTCGGTAATGTCGTTTCCTACGACATAATCCCGGGGCAAATCTAATTGTGGTAAGTTTGCGTTCATCCGTTAATTTATTAATGATTGAACACAAAAATAATAAAAGTGGTGTTGACTTACTGGATAATTTAAAAATAGACCAATTAATCCTTGAATCAGACTTATTCCGCTTGTGCTTCCTTATTCCGTTTATGCAAGCTTTTCAGTTCGAAGGATAGCATGACACGGAATATACCTATTATTAATAAGGCATAAGCGATCATGTAAACCAACGTGAAAGCACCTAGGGCGGGTTGCCAGATAACACCGATGGAGCAAAGGATAGCCAAGATACCGAAGACCATGTACCAACCCCAGTTCCGTGTGCCGTATCGTTTCAGGTCCATCGAATAACCGGTAGCCGAGAAGCCTCTGAACATAAGCCAGAATGCCAAGACAAACGGAAGCACCTCCATGCTAAGTCCCGGGCTTGCCATCAAGAATATACCTAAGATCAAGTCGATAATACCTCCGGCCAAATACCATCCCCAACTGCTGATACCCTTTTTGTTCGCCAAGGCGAAAGCGATCTCGAACAAGCCGCTTACGAACATAGAGACGCTGAATAAGATACTAAGCGCTACGTAGCTCGCCAATGGCGCGAACATTAAATAAATAGCGACGATGATGTAAAGCAGTCCGACCAATAGTGATAACCACCAATTCTTGACCGCATAATCCATTTTATCAATAAATGTTTTCATATTGGATAATATTTGTATTGTAATTACCCAATTAACAAAGGGAAGGAAGAAAAAGTTCTGGGTATTTGTGGCTAGGATATCCTTAAAAACTTTGTCCTTTGGAAATTAATTCTTTTCTTTGACGTTTCAAATCAATATAGGTATATAAGTACGAGGATTATGATGAAAAATTTGATAGCGATAACTTGTTTTGTCGTGGCGTTGGTGTCTTGTAATAAGGTGGAACATAAGCTGGAAGGGAAATGGCAATTGAAAACCGTAGAGGCGAATGGGGTGGTCCAGACGGTGGATACGGTTTGGTATAACTTCCAGACCTCTTTGTTCGAGTACCAATTATATGACCCGGCAAAGGACGTATATCGTACGAATTTCGGTTATAAGACGTTGGAGGGAGATACGAGACTGGATCTGGAGTTGGTCAACTATGGAGGTACGCCTTTGGAACAATTCATGCGTTATACGGATTGGACCTCACCTAAACAAACTTTCACGATCGAGCAGTCATCTGTGACGAATCTGGTAATGAGCTGCGAAGGAAGAACGTATACGTTTAAGAAATTCTAAGATATCATGTGCTGTTTGATCTCAGTCCCTCATAAGGAGTACTCCAGTACTCCCTAGGAAGTACTGCGATACTCTTTGCGGAGTACTGGAGTACTTCTTACGAAGTACTCTCAGCGATGTTAGATCATGCGATCAAATCCGCTTCTATAGCTTGCGCCACCTTGATTAAATCGGCGGGGGCTATCTGTATCTGCAAGCCTCGTTGTCCGGCGCTTACATAGATCTTATCGAAGCCGGATGCCGTAGGATGGATATACGTAGGGAAATGCTTTTTCATGCCGATAGGCGAGCATCCTCCCCGGATATAACCGGTAAGCGGTAACAACTCTTTCACGGGGATCATCTCACATTTCTTGTTCCCGGATACCTTGGCCGCCTTTTTCAAGTCCACCTCGTCCGCTCCGGGGATCACGCATACGAAATAACCGCTCTTATCGCCATGTAAGATCAAGGTCTTGAATACTTGGGCGATATCTTCCCCTAGCTGCTCCGCTACATGCGTAGCGCTCAGATCATTCTCGTCTACTTCATAAGGCACGAGCTGGTAGGCGATCTTAGCCTTGTCCAGCAGGCGCGCCACGTTTGTCTTATTAATCTTCTCTTTCATCATTTAGATCCCTTTCATGGATAATTGAACACGTTTTCTGGATAGGTCTACGCTTAGAACCTTCACCTTGACATGCTGATGGATGGAGACCACTTGGGTAGGATCGCTTACGAAACGATCCGCCAGCTCGGAGATATGGACAAGCCCGTTTTCCTTGATTCCTACATCGACGAAACAACCGAAGTTGGTGATGTTGGTCACGATACCGGGCAATACTTGTCCTTCTTTCAAATCCTCGATCGTTTTCACCGTGGGATCGAACGCGAATACTTGGATCGTTTGGCGGGGATCACGGCCCGGTTTATCCAGTTCCTCCATGATATCAAGCAAGGTAGGCATCCCGACCTTATCCGTAAGGTAGTCCGTTAGTTTTAGTTTCTTTTTAAGCGCTTTGTCGGTGATCAGGTCGGCTACCGAGCATTTTAGGTCCTTGGCCATCCGTTCGACGATCGGGTAGCTCTCGGGGTGTACGGCCGAGTTATCCAACGGATTCTTTCCGTCGGGTATCCGTAGGAATCCGGCGCTTTGCTCGAAAGCCTTCTCTCCCATACGGGGGACTTTCATCAGTTCTTTCCGGGAAGTGAAGGGTCCGTGCTCCGCCCGGTAATTCACGATGTTTTGCGCTAACGTAGGGCCTAATCCCGAGATGTAAGTCAGCAAATGCTTGCTCGCCGTATTCACGTTTACACCTACTAAATTCACGCAACTCTCCACGGTTTGATCCAGACTCTTTTTCAAGGCGTTTTGCTCTACGTCATGCTGGTATTGGCCGACACCGATACTCTTCGGGTCGATCTTGACCAACTCGGCCAAAGGGTCCATCAGCCGGCGACCGATGCTGACAGCTCCGCGTACCGTGACGTCGTATTCGGGAAACTCCTCCCTAGCGATCTTGGACGCGGAGTAGATAGAGGCTCCGTTTTCGCTGACTACGAACACTTGTACCTTGCGGTCGTATCGTATATTCGTGATGAACTGCTCAGTCTCACGACTGGCGGTACCATTACCGATGGCAATGGCATCTATGGCGTAAGTGGCTACTAACTGGGCGACCTTAGCGGCGGCTTTGCCCTTCTCGTTCTGGGGCGGATGCGGGAAGATCGCCTCGTTATGCAGTAAATTCCCCTGCGCATCCAGACAGACCAACTTACATCCGGTACGGTATCCGGGGTCTACGCCTAATACCCGTTTTTGTCCCAAGGGAGGAGCGAGCAGCAATTGCCGGAGGTTCTCGGCAAATACCCGGATCGCCTCCTCATCGGCTTTCGCCTTGCTCTGGTTGGAGAACTCCGTCTCGATAGAGGGTTTCAGCAGGCGTTTGAAAGAATCGTCGACAGCTGTAGCCACTTGCTCGGAAACCTCTCCACGACCTTTTACGAAGCGCCGGTTCAAGCGATCCAGACAAGATTCCGCGTCGGGAGAGATACTTACACGAAGGATACCTTCCGCCTCTCCCCGTCGGAGAGCCAATAAGCGATGGGAACTGGCCCGGTTCAAAGGCTCGCTGAAATCAAAGTAATCCCGGTATTTGGCGCCTTCCTCTTCTTTCCCCTTGATCACTTTGGATGTGATCATGGCGGTATGAGCGAAAGAGTTACGTACGGTATTACGTGCCGATTCGTTCTCGTTGATCCATTCGGCGATAATGTCCCGTGCCCCTTGCAAGGCTTCTTCGGCGTTTTTCACTTCCCCCTTGATAAAACTCTTGATGCGTGCGGATAGGTTATTCTCGTTTTGCATCATAACGATCTTAGCCAAGGGCTCCAGTCCTTTCCGGCGTGCGATCTCCGCCTTGGTGACCCGTTTCGGTTTGTAAGGGAGATATAAATCCTCGATCTCGGTGCTATCCCAAGACTCCTCGATGCGTTTCCGGAGCTCGGGAGTAAGTTTTCCTTGCTCTTCTATCGTGGCGAGGATCGTTTCCTTTCGTTTGCTCAGTTCCGTCAGTTTATCCAGTTGATCTTTGATGGCACCGATTTGCACCTCGTCTAATCCTCCGGTCACCTCTTTCCGGTAACGACTTATAAAAGGTATGGTAGCGCCTTCGTTCAAGAGCCCGATTGTCCGTTCCACTTGTCCTTCCGGAATTTGTAGAAAACGGGCTATAAGCGTGTGAAATACGTTTATCATATCTAGTTTTCTTAGAATTGGAGTACAAATATACGGTTTTGCTTATATTTTCGGTCGGGATACTCACTTCTTGGGCTTATTATTTGTATCTTTCATTAATTTTCAAGAATTTTACGGCCTGAATATTCAAGCCTTTGATTAAAAAAATCAACATGGAAGTTAATACTACGGAGAACAAAACTTTGGAACAGGATTATAGGGATTTAGCAGGATTGTTATCTAATATCGTGGACTCGTTGCCCATCTACTTTTTCGTGAAGGATACGGGTGATAATTTCAGGTACGTGTACTCCAGCCCTTTGATGAACCAACTTTACGGACGATATCATAATGATGTGGTCGGGAAAACAGATTTTGACCTATTTCTAGATCCGGTCGTCGCCCAATCTTTCAGGGATATGGACGAGGAGGTGGTGAAAACGGGTAAGATGCAGCGTTTCGTGGAGCAAATGATCGATCCGAAAGGTATCTTGCGTACTATGGATACGATGAAACTGCTAGCGCCCCGTGAGGATAAGCCTCCTTATTTAGTAGGGATTTCATGGGATATTACAAAGCAAAGGCAGGTCGAGGAGGAGTTGCATAGTTATAATAAGCGCTTGGCGCTCGCTTGTCAAGCGGGTAAGATCTACCCGTGGCTTTGGGATCTGGTAAACGGTACGGCGGAGCTTTCCTTGGAAGAAAACGGCCAGATCAAGCATGTGCAGATCACCCACGCTAGTTTTACGGAGAAGATCCATCCGGATTACCGGAAGGTCTATGAGAATATTACAACCGCTTTCATGCGGGGCGAGATCGATTCCATGCGATTCAGTTTCCCTTGTCGTTATTTCTCGGATGAGTATGTATGGCTGGAGAAGATCGGTGAGGTCTATGAGGCCGATCCGGATGGCAAGCCGATCCGCTCGATCGGAATCCTTCGGGATATGACTGTCGATAAACGGCACGAGGCGGATGTGCAGGCCAAGCGTTTGGCGGAAGAGAGCGACCGGATGAAGTCCGCTTTTATCGCTAACATGAGCCATGAGATACGTACCCCTTTAAATGCCATCGTCGGCTTTTCCACCTTATTGGCGGAGAGTGACGATGAGGAGGAAAAAAAGGAATATCTGAGGATCATAGAGAGTAGCAATGAGTTTTTGTTGCAGTTGATCGGTGATATCTTGGATATCTCTAAGATCGAGTCCGGAAAGATGGAGTTTATTTATACGACCCTGCGTTTGAGTGAGATATTCGCTCCCCAGCAGCAAGCTTTCGCCTTGAGAGTGGCCCCGGATGTAAAGGTTATCTTTGAGTCGGACGGTAATGACTATTGTATTGTGTCGGAGAAGACCCGTTTGACTCAGGTTTTGACCAATTTCCTTTCCAACGCCGTGAAGTTCACCAGCTCGGGTTCTATACGGTTTGGTTATCGTTTGACCGATGATGGTATCTATGTCTACGTAACGGATACGGGTATGGGAATCAGTAAGGAGTCTCAAGCGAGCATATTCAATCGTTTCGTGAAATTGAACAGCTTTAAGCAAGGAACAGGATTAGGGCTTTCTATCTGCAAGACGATAATTGAGAAGTTGAAAGGTAAAATCGGGGTTGAGTCGGAGGAAGGAAAGGGCTCTACATTCTGGTTTACGATACCTTGCCAACCGATGAAAGTGAAATAAGACATTCAAGTTTGGTTGGGATTTATAGGTAAATCACCTCATCCGCCAACAACCGAATCTCATCCGGATTATGTGACGTGAAAAGAATGATCCGTTCTTCTTTCATTTGCATTTCTCGTATTCGTTCTATGATGCGATGGCTTAGGGCTTCATCCAAGCCTTTGAACGGCTCGTCCATCAAAAGGAGAGGAGAAGGGTATGCCAATGCCCTAGCTATAGCGATACGTTGTTGCTGTCCGTAACTAAGCTCTTTAGGATATCGGTTCCCGAAGGGCTCCATTTCCATTTCCTGTAAGTGTTTTTGGGCAATTCGCCGGGCTTTCTCCTCCGTGAGAAAAGAGGAGAGGGGGAGGATGATATTTTCTTCTGCGGTTAGATGGGGCAGGAGTTGCGGTTGTTGGAATATGGTGGCGATTCCAAAGTGTCTTGTGGGATGTATCTCTCCTTCCGTAGGCAATAAGATATCTCCGATTAGGTTTAATAACGTTGTTTTTCCTTTGCCTGAAGGTGCGTTAATTCCATAAATAATCCCTTTTTGAAAGGAATGGGAAAAGTGCTGTATGCCGTATTGGTAACTTATATCTTTCGTGTCTAAAACTGATAATGTAGGGGTCGGGATGGTCTGATCCTCATTCGCGAAAGATATTTTAGGGGTGATATCAGCGACTTTGCTAATTCCTTTGTCAAAAAAGAAACTGATGAATACCGCCACGATTGTCCAAGCGAGTAGCTCAGGGACAGCGATAAAGTTTTGCGCCCTTTTCATCTCGCTTCCGATTCCGAATGCGCATTGCGACAGGACTTCTCCCATAATGATCGCACGCCAGCCGAATCCGGCGGCGGAGGCAAGTCCGCTATATAAGAATGGCTTTAGCTGCGGATAGATGATCTGGAATAAGACATTGGAACGTTTGATATGGAACTGACGTGCCATAATGGATAAACCCGGACGTAGATCGAGGATTCCCCGTGTCAGATTCTCTGTTAGTAGCGGGAACATGGTGAGGAAGGCGATCATCAAAGGGATACTTTCCGGATTTAGGAATATAAGCGCCAAAAGTATGAAGGATATGACCGGGATCGAGCGCATGATGGCAAGCAGAGGTCTGAATAATTCATACACCCACTCAAAACGGGCGAATAACCCGGCCATCCCTATCGCACAAACGAATGAGATCGACATGCCTAAGATTCCCCGGAGTATAGTCGCTCCGACCGACTGATAGAAACTACCGGAGACGAGCCATTCGCAAAGTGTCCGTACGAGTCGGGGAAGTGAAGGTATCAGCTCCGGTTGGTTGGCTATAACGGCGAATAGTTGCCATCCCGCCAAGAGGATAGCGGTAGCGACTATTGTAGTGATTGTTTTTCGCAATCTCATTGTTTTTCGGGGATAAATCCGGCATCGGGAAGCCTCCCGCCGACGGCCTTAGGTTCATACTGTTCGATGAGACGCAGGAAATCCATGACGGCGTTTTTCGCCTCGATAGCCGATAAATAATGGATTTTACACCGCTCGATACTCTCAGGAGTTAAGGCCCCTTGGGCGAAGATTCCATGTTCTTCCAAAGAATGGATGGTCTCTTTCGGATATCGTACGGCTTTTTGGCAGGAGGCTCGTAAGGCATCCTCAAAAGCGATACGATATTTCTCCATCGTCGGGGTGTATACGACCGCTGTTTGGGCGAATCCGAGGGTATCGCTGTCTGTTAAGTGATTCAAGTCCGCAGTTATTCGTAAGCTGCTGTCTTTCCGTAAAGCGATGCTTAGAAACGGTTCCCCGAGCACGGCACGATTTACTTTTCCGGCTAAGATGCCTTGGGTGATTTCCCCGGCGGTATTGAAGGCGTAATTCAACGGATAGTCTGATCGCTGGCGGCCGAGATAGTACCGGGTAAGGATATCGGGAGTCGTACCGTTGCCGAATACATACAATGCCGGTTCTTTTAAGGGTGTTTTCTCGACGAGGTAAAGGGTTCCCCAGATCGGGCATCCCGCTAGTTTAATCTTGATCCCTTTATTGTACAAGTTCGCCGCATTGATCATGGGGAGTACGGCTATGTCGGTCTCCTGCTTGATCAGTAAGGCTTGCGCCAGATCAGGCGAGTCTACCACTTTTACTTGTACTTTTTTGTTATCTATAATTGGAGGATTCTCAAGCCAATCGGCGAATGCGATAACGGATGGACCACGAAGTACCGAAACCTTGATTACGGTATCTTCCGTTTGTGCGTGCCGGCAACCGGAGCAACAAAGTATGAATAGTAGAAAAATGTATTTAATCATATCTAGACCTCTATAAAACAATTAAGGATTGCCTCCCGGCAACCCCTAACCAACTTTGTTAACCTTAAATCTAATACTATTATGAAAAAACCACAGTGCAAATGTACTGTTTTCTATATATCTGTCAATAGAATAAATGCTAATTAGTGTTTTGAGGTTCATAAGAAAAGCTAAAAAGCCTTCTTTTGAGTCGCTAGGCTAACCAAAACAATCGTTATCGCCGATAATGGCAAAGCAAATAAGATCGGATCTATCGCATGCCACGGATATACATCGATCAAGACGTCTTGTCCGAATAAAGCCTTGCAAAGTCCTACCGGAGCCGCTTCCGCCTTATGAAGGAACAACATGGCGAATAAACTGGCCAAGCCTCCTACCCATAAGCTGGCCAAGGCCCCTTGCCGGGTAGCCCCTTTCCAATATAGCGAGCAGAAATAGGTAGGTAGGAATGTAGCCGCGCAAATACCCATGAACAAGGCGGTGCCTCGTGCGATAATACTTGCGCTTAGCGTATAGCAGATAACGTAGCTGACCAAGATAGAGCATAGCACGCCGATACGTACACCTAATGTAGAGTTCGGATTTTTGCTACGTCCTAGTTTGGGGAATGCGTCTGCCCCGAAAGCCGCTCCCATGGTATGAAATTGCGCGCTAAGGGTAGACATACTGGCAGAGAGAATACAAAGCATGAAAACCGCCCCGAACCACTCCGGCATCGCTTTATTGATAAATAGGGGGATGATCTTGTCCATATCTTTTACCGCCTCGGAGGCGACTACACCTTCCGTCTTGAGGAAAAACAAATTAGACAAGGCTCCCACGTGATAAATCGCCCCTACCGTGACAATCAAGAACACGCAGCCGATCAATACGCCCCTGTTGAGTTGCTTGGTACTTTCCACCATCATGAAGCGTACGACTAGTTGTGGCTGCGCTAAGCAACCGATTCCTACGCCAAGGATCAATGAGGTAACCAATGTATACCATTGTGGAGAGCCTGAGATGGGCATAGCTGTCCATCCTTGATGTCCCAAGGCCTTGAAGCGTTCGGGCACCATGGGGGCGATATCCGTCAACTTCTGGTTCGCCTCGATAAAGCCCATGTCCATGATATGGTAAAACCAAAATAGCAGGAATAGCATACAAGCGAACATGATAACCGCTTGCAACGCATCCGTATAAAGTACTCCCTTGATACCGCCCGTAATCACGTAGGCCGCTACGATCAAGGTGAAGATCAACAAGGCCAGATGAAGGTCGATGTGAAACATCTGTTCGATGAAGACGGCTCCTCCCTTCATCACCACGGCGGCGTAGAGGGGCATGCCGATGAAAATGATCGAGGCGATAAAGATCTGTATAGACCGGGACTTATAGTGTAATCCCAATAATTGCGGGAAAGTCCGTGCGTTATGTGCCTCGCCTAACTTCCGGGTCCTTCGTCCGAAAAAGATAAAGGCTACCACTACGCCCATGAACATGTTCAATAAGCAAAGCCATTGAATACCCATGCCGAACGTAGCGGCTACGCCACCGAAACCAACGATCGCCGATGCCGAGATAAAGGTCGCCCCGTAAGACAGGGCCATGATAATGGGGTTTACTTTTCGTCCGCCTAATAAATAATCACTGGCGTTTTTCGTCTGCCTGTATCCGAGATACCCTAACCAAGCGATTACAAACATGTAAATAATGACAATAATGCCTAATGTTAGCGTACTCATTTTCGTGATTCTTTAGTAGGGTTTGTTTTTTCGTCGTCTTCTTTATTCCAAGTGGTTATCCCGAACCAAATAGAAAATAGGAGGCAGGCGAACGCTAGAAGATAAGCCAGCCAAATACCGGGGTCGCTGATTCCGAACATATATCCGTGCCTATTAAAGTTTTATTAGATCACTTTCACAGATATACTCGAGATTCTGACGGCGGATTACTTCACGGGCGCTTTCCCGGTTGTTCGTACGCAAGATCAAGATCGCTTTTTCCCGGATGGAGAAACAATACATATATTCTATGCTGATGCCCGCTTTCGTGAAATAAGATAATGTATTGGCAAAACTTCCGGCGCATGAGCTGGTTACGATCGCTAATACGTCGGTCAGGTTTGCGCTGACGTTGTTTTCTTTTAATATCTTGTATGCCTTCTGGGGATCGCTTACGATGATACGAAGGATTCCATACTCGGAGGTGTCGGCTACGGTGGCTGCGATGATGCGGATGCGCTCTTCCGCCAATAACGCTAATATCTCGCTTAATTTCCCGTACTTGTTTTCTAGGAAAATAGAAATTTGATTGACTGTCATAAGGTGTTATTTTAATTGTTTATTTAACAAAGCTTGCGATGATCTTTCACTCGTACCGCCTTGCCATCTGTGGTTGGCAAAGATCCCTTGGCTACCAGCTTGATACGTGGTGTAAGTAATAATTCGTCCTTCAACTGACGGGTGATACCTTTCGTCAAACGCTGTAAGGCTGAATAATCATCGGTGAATAGGTCGCTCAACTCTACCTCGATCAACATCTCGTCGCTGTTGCCGATCGTTTCGAGGGTGATCAAGTAATTGCTGCCCAATTCCTTGAATTGCATCAATATCTTTTCGATTTGGATGGGGAACAGGTTCACACCCTTCAAAATTATCATATCGTCGCTACGTCCTTTGAAACGGGCTAGGCGTTTATGGGTACGTCCGCAAGGGCAATCGCCCGGTAAGATACAAGTAAGGTCACGGGTACGATAACGGAGTAAAGGCATCGCCTCCCGGTTGATGGTCGTTAATACCAATTCTCCGACCTCTCCCTCGGGCACCGGTTGCAAGGTAACCGGGTCTACGATCTCTACGATCACGTTGTCTTCCCAGATATGCAAGCCGTTCTGCTCCGTACATTCGAAGGCTACACCCGGCCCGTTCATCTCCGACATACCGAAACAGTTGTAAGCCTTGACACCCAGAAGCTGTTCGATGCGTTTACGTTGTTCTTCCGAGTGAGGCTCGGCACCAATACATACGGTGTGTAGTTTGGTATCCTTTCTCGGGTCTATTCCCTCCTCATACATAACCTCGGCCAAACGAGTGGCATAGCTCGGTATGATATGTAAACAGGTGGTGCCGAAATCGGTGATGAACTTAATCTGTCGTTTGGTATTACCGGCCGCCGCAGGCACTGTCAACGCACCTAATTTTTCTGCTCCATACTGGAAACCGAGGCCACCGGTAAACATGCCGTAGCCGGATGTATTCTGGAATACGTCCGTATCCCTTAGCCCTACCATATACATGCAACGAGCTACTTGGTTAGCCCATTGGTCCAAATCCTTGGCGGAATGTAAGACAACGGTAGGATTACCTGTCGTTCCACTGGAAGAGTGGATACGTACGCATTTCTGTAACGGGATGGCTGCCAATCCGAACGGATAGTTATTTCTAAGATCATCTTTCGTTGTAAACGGAAGTTTTTGTAAATCTTCCAAGGACTGAAAACTGTCCGGGGTAATTCCTTTCTCTTTGAATATCTTATGGTAAAAAGGGGAGTTGCCCGCTAGTTCTATGGTTTGTTTCAGTCGTTCCAGTTGGAATTTTACCAGATCTTTACGATCCATGGTTTCTATTTCTTTCTGCCAATACATCATCGTTTTTTCAATTAGAGTGTGTTTAATTCATGAAATTAGATTGCAAATGTATCTTTTATTTTGGATAACGCCATGCTTTTGTGTCAAAATATTAGTAATGACCTTTTGAAAATAAGAATTATTAGGCGGTAAGCCGTTGTAAATAAAAAAATAATAGTTATTTTTGTCCATTACGCAATTTAACTTTATGTATGGGCCATGGGAAAATATGACCACCTTTCCAAAGAAGAGTTGATTCAAAGGATTGAGAGACTGGAAGCCGATCTGGAAAAAGCCACTTTGACACCATCCGCGAGCGATAACGAACTTGAGATGCGCCAAAGCCAGCATACGATCAACTTCTTAAATATCTTGATGGATACGATCTTGTCGAACGTATTTGTGGAGATCACGGTGAAAGATATTTTCAACGGTTTCCGGTATATCTATTTTAATAAGGCGGCGGAGGAATTTACGGGGGTCAAGGCGGAAGATATCTTAGGGAAGACGGATTTCGAGCTTTTCCCTGATTCCCGGCGGGCGCATGAGATCCGAACGGAAGATTACCATACGATCAAGACGGGACGTATGGTAAAGGAAATGGTCGAGTATGAGAAACCGAATGGAGAGGTGAGAATCGTAAATATCGTACGTTTACTGATCACGAATCCGGACCCGGGAGCCTCGCCTCTGTTATTGGTCATGCTGAATGATATCACGGAGCAGCGTCAGGACCAGTTGGCGCTGATGAAAGTGCAAGAGGCGGATAAGATGAAAAACGCTTTTATCGCTAATATGAGCCATGAGATCCGGACTCCGCTGAATGCTATCGTTGGCTTTGCCCATCTCGTGACGGAAACGACTAATGCCAGTGAGCAAAGGGAATACTTTTCGATTATAAATAAGAATTGCGATTTATTGTTGAAACTGATTAACGATATCTTGGATTTGTCGAAGATCGAGTCCGGTCGGTTAAACTATAACGTGTCGGAAGTTGAGTTGAGGGATATTTGCCAAGAGGCCTATGTGGTACAATCCTTGAAGATGACTTCCGATGTGGCATTATTATATAACTCGGTCGCCATGCCTTCTGTTCGTCTGTGGATCGATCCGCACCGGGTAGAACAGGTCTTGTTAAATCTCTTGTCTAATGCCATTAAGTTTACTTCCAAAGGTTTTATCTCGCTTTTTTATGAGGTGGAAGATATGTTCGTACGTGTCTCTGTCATGGATACCGGAATCGGGATATCAGAGGAAAAGCTGGAGTCTGTTTTCGAGCGTTTCGTGAAATTGGATGATTTTTATCAAGGGGCTGGTTTGGGACTACCGATCTGCAAGATGATTGTAGAGCAGTTGGGTGGTGAGATCGGTGTGCGATCTGAGCTTGGCAAAGGTTCCACTTTCTGGTTCACCTTACCATTGGTTGTTACGGATAAGGCTGTTGTGGAGAAGGATGATCCTTCTGTTTTAAGTGAATGTCAACTATATTAAATAAAAAAGAAATGAAAAATGCGGTTGTCTTTTTAGCGACAGGCTTTGAGGAAATAGAGGCCTTGGGTACGATTGATGTCTTGAGGCGTGGTGGTGTACGGGTTATGATGGTATCTATTACGGGTGACCGATTGGTGATAGGAGCTCATGATATTCCGGTAATGGCTGATTATCTGTTCGAGGAGGCGGATTTCAGTTGCGTCGATGCCTTGATCTTGCCGGGTGGAATACCCGGAAGCAACCACTTAAATGCGCATGCCCATTTGAAAGAATTAGTCAAGGAGAAAACGGAGGAAGGCGTATTAATCGGTGCTATCTGTGCCGGACCGATGGTTTTAGGTGGTCTTGGATTGCTAAAAGGGAAAAGGGCTACCTGTTTTCCTTTCTTCGAGCCAACAATGGTAGGCGCTATCCCTACGGATAATGGAGTAGAGCAGGATGGAAATATCATCACAAGCAAGGGGCCGGGTTTTATGTTTGAGTTTGGTTTGACGATCTTGAGGAATCTGAAAGACGAGGAAATCGCTTTGGAAGTGGCGGATGCCTTATTATATGACGCTTTGTTGCATGGGACAAAGCATTAATGTGCTTGAAATTAAAATCCCTTGAGAGAATGTCTCTAAGACATTCTCTCAAGGGATTTTTGTTGTAAAGAGTTTTCCCTTTCCTAAATTATTTCTGGAAAGATTTTTTCATACGTGCGATATCTGTCAAATAGTCTTGCAGATCTTGCTCGTGTTCTTCTTCCTCAGCTAAGATATGCTTAGCGATATCACAAGTCGTGAAGTCGATGCCGTCCGTGAATTTAGCGATTTCTTGATAACGCAAGATGGCGCAACGCTCGGAGGCGACATTCTGGTTCAGAAGGCTTACTACGTCAAAGTCTGTCGGTGAATCATATTTGCATCGGGCTAATTCAAACCATTGTTTCGGATCAAGTACCGGAACTCCTTCCAATTCGATGATCCGGTCTGCCAATAATTGGGCGTGATGCCTTTCTTCCTCGGCATGTTCCTCGAATTCACCTTGTACGTCGGAACGCATGGCTCCTTCAACGACCAAGGCTCCTACCCAATATTGATAGTATGCTAGCCATTCTTCCGCTAACGCGGCGTTTAGTTGAGATAATAAATTGTCGACATCCAATTTCCCTCTTAAAATTTTGACGCTTTCTTTTGCCATAGCTGTATTAATTTAGAATTAAACGTATTGTTCGTTTTTTATAGTTCTAACAAGCTTACTAGGGCATTGTTTATTGTTTGTCAAAATTTTAACGTTATGCTGCGATTGTTACAATTTAGGTAATTCCCAAGGTGCCCGGTAATAGGCTTTCGACAAGGCGGTAGCCTCGTTATCGCCGACAAACAAATTGTTTTTATCATCCCAATGAACTTCCCGTTGAACCCGGCAGGAGATATTCGCCAGATGAGCCATCTTCGCTACACGGGCACCGATAGCGACATCGGCGTTCGGAAGCTCACGGCTTTTAATGCAGCTCAACATGTTTCCCACATGATTATAAAGTCCTTTGCCTTCTCCTTTCTTGAAAGGAACGGCTTCCATGCGGGCTACGTTATTGGATACGACTGGTATGACTTCCCAACCGGCCCTGTCGAGTACCATCGTACCATTCTCCCCATAGAACGCTAATCCTTCCTTACGGTTATAGAGTCCGTGATTGATTCCACAGGCGTGATCCCAGATGATATTAAAATCATCGTAGGCATAAGTCGCCATTAAAGTATCGGGTGTCTCCATAGCGTCGTTCGGATAGGCGAACTTGCCACCGCCTGAGAATACACGGCTGGGAAGGCCCGCGTTCATACCTTCTAGGGCATAATCCAGTAAATGTACACCCCAGTCCGACATCAAGCCTCCGGCATAATCCCAGAAAAAACGGAAATTATAATGAAAGCGATAAGGATTGAACGGACGTTTAGGAGCCGGGCCTAGCCACATATCGTAATCCACACCGGCGGGAGCGTCGCAATCCGGTTTAACCGGAAGTGTCGGCTTGCCGTCTTGGTAAGCCCAGACCTTGACCGTACGGATCCGTCCGATATTTCCGGCTTTCAAGAAATTAGCCGCCTCGTCCCAATGCGGGTCGCTACGTTGCCATTGGCCTACCTGTACGATCCGGTTATATTTACGGGCGGCTTTTTCCATCAGGTTACATTCCTCGATCGTATTGGAGAGCGGCTTCTCTACATATACGTCTTTTCCCGCTTGGCAAGCCCAGACCGTCGGAAGGCAATGCCAATGGTCCGGCGTACCGATAATGACTACATCTACGTCTTTATTATCGATTACTCGTCGCCAGTCCTTATATAAGTGAGGTACTTTTTTCCCTGTTTTCTTCTCAACGTCGGCAGCCCGTTTGTTTAACCATTCGTCATCGACATCGCAAAGAGCCACGCATTCCGTCTCCGGATAATCAAGAAAAGTATTCAAATCCCCGTATCCCATGCTACGGCATCCTATGAGGGCTACCTTTACTTTGTTGCTAGGGGCGGTTTGTCCGTATATGGAGGAATACGATTTACCGATAAGCGGCGATAAAGTAAGTCCGGACATGATAAGTCCGGTTTTTTGCATAAAAGTACGTCTGTTCATGATATTAGTTTTTAATACTGTTATAAATATATTCCATATCCACGTGCTCCCTTACGAGGGCGGCGAGTTTATCATACTGCTCTTCCTTAAAAGCGGCATAATCGAAAGGGCCTGTAGTCGTTTCCGTGTCAAAGCCCTCAGCTAAGTTGTCCAATACGGCCGGATTATCAAGGATACCATGCATATAACTTCCCCAGCATCGGTTGTTGAGGTAATATCCGTCCGTTCGTCCGTCTTCCAGTCGGGCTACGGGCTGTTCGGGGGCGTCGCCCAATAAGGTGGTTCGTCCCATATGTATTTCGTATCCTTTACAATCCTTATTCTCCGAGGAGGGGAGGAAAGCAAAGTCGCTTTGTCTCGTGATCTTCTCCTGCTCGATGACTGTGCATTGAGGCAGAAGACCGAGACCGGGAATCGCCGGGATATTTCCCTCGATACTTTCCGGATCTTCCAAGCGGACTCCCATCATTTGATAGCCACCGCAAATACCGATCACCTTTTTACCCGCTTTATGCGCCCGGATAATCGCCATCGCTATCCCATTGGCCCGCAGGCTTTGTAAGTCCGATAACGTATTCTTTGAGCCGGGGAGCAGGATGATGTCGGCTTTCTCTATCTCATCGATATTGTTGGTATAATACGGATTGAAACGGGGGTCCATCTCCAATACATCAAAATCCGTGAAATTAGACATTCGTTTCAGCAGGATGATAGCTACATTGATTTTCCCGTCTTTATAAGTGTTATTTTTCATATCCAACGCTACGGAATCCTCTTCCTCTATCTTGATATCCCGAAACCATGGAATTACGCCGACCACGGGAATCCCAGTCAATTCCTTTAATAGGCTCCGTCCTTCTTCGAATAAAGAGGCGTCTCCACGGAACTTATTGATGATAACCCCTTTCATTAACACTCGTTCCTCCGGTCGTAATAAAGCGATCGTTCCATATACAGAGCCGAATACGCCCCCACGGTCTATATCCGCAACTAAATAGGTAGAGGCTCCGGCAGCGATCGCCATACGCATATTGGTGATATCCCGGTCTCGCAGGTTTAGTTCGGAGATGCTTCCGGCTCCTTCCAATACGATCGGGTTATAGCGAGCTTCCAGACGCTTGAAGGCTTCGATGGCTTCCTTAAATAGCTCCTCCTTCTGGTTTTGTATCCCGAAATAATCCTTGGCGGACATATTGCCGACTGGCTTTCCGTTTAATACGACTTGCGAGCTTTTATCATTTGTCGGCTTTAGTAATATCGGGTTCATATCCGTATGCGGGGAAATACCGCAGGCCTCCGCTTGTACGACTTGCGCCCGGCCCATCTCGCCGCCTTCCGGGGTAGAGTAGGAATTGAGGGACATATTTTGTGCCTTGAACGGTGCCGGTTGATAACCATCTTGCTTGAAAATACGGCAAAACGCCGCATTGATAACGCTTTTACCCGCATCAGAGCAGGTTCCGACAAACATAATCGGTCGTAGGTGTTGCTTCATCTGTATAGATTTTATTTACACAGTGTACAAAGGTAGTATTTTTGGCCTTTTTATTAAGGAGAAGATATGAAAAAAGAAGAAGATTTTGTTATGGGCCTGTCCATCTACATGGCTTGTCTGCGTGAGAAAAAACGGTATTCCACGGCGAAGAGTTATCAAGATGCCTTGAACTCGTTCAAGTGCTTTTGCGGTATGGAGGCGATTCCTTATGCCTATATTAATAGGAACAGGCTTTTGTGCTATCAGTCATGGTTGTTGGACAAGGGCCGTTCGTTGAATACGGTGTCTACCTATATGCGTCGGATTCGTCACATTTATAACTTAGCCGTGGAGGCGAACGAGGCTCCCTTTGTACCCAACCTGTTCAAAGATGTCTTCACGGGCGTTGAAAGCAAGCGGAAGAAGGCGTTGCCGCGAGAGATGCTGGATCGTATATTTAACGCCCCATTGGAGGATCCGTCCTTGCGGCGTGTACAGTTGACCGTTCGGTTGATGTTCGCGTTCAGCGGGATAGCGTTTGTGGATCTAGCGCATTTGAAATGGGAGAATATCCGGGATGGGATATTGCAGTATCACCGACAAAAGAGCGGATCCCTCATACAGTTGGAGATTCCCTCCGGAGCGTTGCGGCTGTTGGATGAGTTGTCCGCTTGTACGGCAAAGGAATCCCTTTATTTATTTCCTTTTTTGAGTGGAACGAGAACCGGTGAGGCGGCCTACAAAGAATATAACAGGACCCTGTCCCGCTTTAACCGTGACTTGAAGTTGTTGGCGAGATCGACAGGCGTTACGCTTCCGGTCACCTCGTATACGATCCGTCATTCATTCGCCTCGTTCTTGAAGGAACAAGATGTATCGATCGAGGTTATCAGTGAGTTGTTGGGGCATAAGTCTATTAAGACAACACAGATCTATTTGAAGAGCTTCTCGTTGGAGCGTTTGTCGAAGGTGAACCGGAATTGTTTTGAGAGCGTGTGTAAACCGATACCCAAAGTGGGGTAGGAGGCTTGCTACTTGGGAAGTAGCGTATTCTTTCACGGCGCAAATGTAATAAAAAATAACAAGACACAAGCAAACATTAGACTTTATTTGTGCTCTGTTCTTTATGTTCCGACTTTGATTCTCCTTATATCTTCGTTCCTATTCTTGGGTTATGGACACAACGATAGAGACGGAATGATCTCATATTTCCTATATCATCCCGTTACCTCACAAAAATTGCATCTACATTCACGTAGAGATGAGGCGTGCCCCGTCTCTACAACTGTGTGGTGACCATTTTCCCATCTTTTAAGCTACTTCCCAAGTAGCTTAAAAATCGCAAGTGATGGTAATTTTCAGAAATACCATAATTGAATACTTAAAGCGTTGTTTGTCAAGAAGAAACGATAGGGTCTTGGCAGGGCTTTGAATTGTCGTTAGGCTTGGTGGATATCTTGAAATACTCCAAGGAAAAAAGAATCATGTCGATGAATGTTTTGAGGAACGATTGCCCGGATAGGGGTATGGAGCGGGTCTGTAAGCGCCAAGACCTGAAGACCGTTCGCTGGTACGTGCTGACGCTCCCTACCGCCGCGGGTGGCAGGCGCGATAGGATCAGTCCCTCAAGAGGGTTGGATGCCGAGCTTTCCCGTCGCGAGCGTCGCGGGGAGACGTTGTTCGAGTATTTCGCCCCCTCGTACGTGGAGGTGAGGAAGGTGGACGGAAAGATGGTCAACACAGCCGTTTTCTTTGACTGCCTCAATAACC
>OHAQ01001091.1_pt1 | contig 21697 bp, 10 predicted proteins | sample 1577111 | NCBI WGS metagenome assembly OHAQ01 (sample SAMEA3541549, study PRJEB24748) | human gut metagenome | biome: human gut; feature: human-associated habitat; material: faeces | place: China | collected 2012 | reverse complement strand
TCTGATTCAGGACCTCCTCTATGATGAGCGCCAGGTCATCCCTTGTCTAGGGAAGGAGTGCGACGCCGAGTCCCGTGCCCGCCGCGCGCTTAACGGCGCCCATGGTGTCCATCGTGACGGAGTGGCGGATGCGGATGCCTCTGGCCTCGAGGTGCGCGAGGACGTCGCGCTGCGTGCGCTGCTCGCGCTCGAGCACCCAGGTGGCGTCGGAAAGTTCGCGGGCGGTGACGTAGGCGGACATCAGCGGACTGCCGAGGCCGACCACGAAGGCGAAGCGGTCCTCGAAGCACGGAAAGCCGTCGAGGTCGGGATTCGTGGGGCGTCCGCTGATGAAGCCGACGTCGATCAGGTGGCCAGCGACCGCGTCCTCGACGACGTCGTTGTCCTCGATCATGAGGCTTGTCTCGATGGCGGGCATCCTGCGCTTCATGTGCATCAGGCGTCTCGAGAGCACGTAGATGCCGAAGCGCCTGTTGGCGCCGACGGCTAGCGTGCCCGCACGGCCTTCGCCAGCTTCTGCAAAGAGCGCCTCCACCTCGTCGGCCTTGTCGACGAGAAGCGTGGCGTAGGGCAGGAGCGTGAGTGCGGCGGGCGTGGGCGTGAGGCCCTTGCTCTCGCGAACGAAGAGGCGGGCTCCAAGAGCGCTCTCGAGCTCCTTGAGCGACTGGCTCACGGCCGATGGCGACAGGTGCAGGCGTGCGGCGGAGGCCGAGACGCGGTGCGTCTCGTAAAGACTTCGGAAGACGGAGAGCTGTCGGAGCGTGATTCTCATGGGCTGCTGTCGGTTCGGGATGAAGACGTCGGGTGCGGACGTGCCGCAGGCATTCATCGTACACCTGAAAGGCCGCCGTCGGAGCGCTTCCGGCGGCGGCCTTCGGTTTGTCTGCGACTGGCTTTCAGTATGACCTTCGCCTCTTTCAGAGGAACGGCCAGAGGATGACGAGGATGAGCTGCCCCATCAGGATCCTCAGGAACATGGCGAGCGGGTAGACGGTCGAGTAGGCAACGGCCGAGGAGTTGCGCTCGGAGAGCGTGCCCGCGTAGGCGAGGGCGGGAGGATCGGTGGTGGCGCCCGCCATCAGGCCCACGATGCTGTGGTAGTTGATGTGCAGGACCTTTCTCGCGATGACGCCCACGACGAGGAGCGGAACCACGGTGATGAGGACGCCGAGCGCCATGTAGAGCGGCCCGTTGCCGTCGGTCATGGCGGCGACGAAGCCGTCGCCTGCGGCAAGGCCCACGGAGGCGAGGAAGAGACAGATGCCGGTCTCGCGCATCATCATGTTGGCTGACGGCGTCGTGAAGGTGACGAGCCGCATGGTCGGACCGAAGCGGCCGAGCAGGATGGCGACGATGTTACAACACTAGAACTTTATAATAATGAAAAAGACGAAGATACGAAAAAACAATATGGGAAAACATTAGCAACCCTTCGAGAAAAATATAGTTTAACAAAATATGGTCTGCAAAAATTTATTAACGATCTGCGTAACGAATCTTATATGGGTACAATTGAGTCAGATGTTGCTCAAAAACTTGCAGATCGTGTTTGGAAAGCAGTTGAAAAATGTTTATTCTCAAATGGTAAGAAAATTCATTTTAAGAAGTTTCGTACATTGGATTCCATTGAAGGAAAGAAAAATATAACAGCAATTCGCTTTGACAAAAATGCAAATGTCGTTGTTTATCAAAAAATGGTAATCCCTGTTAAAATCAGAGATAATGATTATTATGCAAAAGAAGCATTAGAAAATGAAATCGCATATTGTAGAATTGTTAGAAAACCATTTAAAAATGGATATGAATACTTTGTACAAATTGTATTAAGAGGAGTTCCACCTCTGAAACCAAATCGTATGCCTAATTTTAATGGTGGTAATACAGCATTTGATATGGGCACATCTGTAGTAAATGCAATTGGACAAGAAGATGGACTTATGGAACCATTAGCTCCAAAAACTGTAAAAGAATGCAATAAAGCAATTATTTTGTTATCCAGACAACTTGATCGAATCAGAAGATTAAATAATAAATCGTTAATAATAAAGATATTACTATTATGAGCATAGGTTTCAGATTAACAACAAAGTGCAAAAATATCTCTTCCTTTCAGGAATCTTTGGATGCGGTTGCAGCCCGGAACAATATATCTGCCAGCCATACAGAAGACTATTCTGAGTTATCTCTTTGTCGTTTGGGAAATATATTCTTTAATTATGAACCGGAAGGAGATGAGATAGTTATTGCAGGCGATTGTCAGACTAATCTGCTGGGAGCGGGTTTTCACAAATACGCTATAGAAATTGCCTGTGAACTGATACGACAAAGCGAACTTTCTTTTGAGGTGGAGGATGATACGGAGTATTACGAGCACAGAGATTTTGAGCGGATGCGTTCCGAGCATTTCTATCCATGGTTGAAGGCTATTATGAAACTTTGCTGCGAACGTATGGAACAGGGATCTGATATGTCTGCTATCTGTTGGGACCACAATAAGTACATACCTCAGGGTGTGAAAGGAACAGTTGTTTCACCTTTCGGACGTATTAATCCGTATCATTTCATGGAGCGAATAGAAAACGAAGGCATTGAAACACTGGCAAATGAGTTTTTCATGTGGAATAATGAAGAACGTGATGCTCAGTTCTATCGAAATATTGCCTTGAGTGCCTTGTGGGAGGATTGTTATTTCATGCCTTCCGCCCGCAGTGATGCAGATGAGGAAATCAATGCCTTTATTATCGAGAATCTTGAGAAAGCTGTCGAAATGGATGATTCCCTTCCTTTTCCGAAAGAAGATTACCTGTTGCTTTGCCGTTTAGCGGAGCAAGAACCGGTAGATGTTTCTTTCTTGCCGGACTATGTGCATGAATTTCCGATAGGTTACCGTAAAGGAAAAGTAACGTATAAACTGGGGAATCTCAGTTTTGATCTTCCGGGCCATTACCTCTATTTTGAAGAAGAAGATTCTCGTGGTTATTATGATGGAGTAGAGGAAAACTGGCATGTGGTGCGTACACTGGCTTATTCCATCCCTGAGGATAAGGTGAACTATCTGGAAGATAATGAGAATGTACTGGTTGAGGAGAAATTCTTCAATAACGGTAAATGCAGGCTTTACGACCTGGGTGGCGAAGAGGATGGAAGTGACAGTGAATATGTGTGCCAATGCCAGATTATCACCGAACATCAATTTACCCTTTTCACAATCTCGTGTGAAGGAAAAGGAGAAACTATGGCTTTCTCTACAGACTTTGTCGAACATCTGACTGCAAGCAAGGAAGATAAGTATGACAAACTGCTTGAACAGATAGAGCAATGGCATACGGACGATGAGGAGCAGAAGATAGTGGATGCCATTCTGGCAATTCCCGAAGAAGAGTGGAATGCAGAGTTAATAGGTCTTCTGGCACGCGCTTATAATAATCAGGAAGAGTATCTCAAGGCCATTGATTACCTTCTTACTGTAGAAGAAGAAGATAAAGACGCACTTTGGTTCTATCGTCTGGGATATGCTTATTATTATATGAATCAGTTGGAAAAGGCACAGAAAGCTTTTGAACATTCTTTGGAGTTGGATCCGGATGATGATGATGTGAAGGAATTCATAGATTTGTGTAAAAGCGGAGAATCGCCCTACAATCCTGAAATGTATGAGGCCGAAGAGATGGATGCTCTTGAAGCTCATATCGACAAGTATTTCGGTAAATCAAAGAATGTCTTCCATGAAATAGCCTCACCCGATATTCATGTGGATATTTATATTATAGAGCCCACGCGCAAGAGGAATTACTATACATTGATTACCGGCGGTATGGGTGCTCACCAGATGAATGTGCCCCAAGAACTGGCGGAATATAAATTGGAGCGTGCGGAGCTGGTGATATACCTTCCTGCCGATTGGGATGTCTATGATCATTCGGAAAAGAATTACTGGCCATTGCGTTGGTTGAAGATACTTGCTCGCTTGCCGATAGGAGAAGACTCCTGGCTGGGCTGGGGGCATACAGTGCCGAATGGTGAACCCTTTGCCGAAAATACCCGCTTCTCAGGTATAATGCTGATTAATCCTGAAAATGTGAAGAAAGGTGCGGATGTTTGCCAGTTACCCAATGGTGAGGAGGTGAACTTTTATCAGGTAATTCCGCTGTATGAAGAGGAAATGAATTTTAAAGTTACCCATAATGCGGAAACGCTGTTAGGGAGAATGGATAAAGTAAGCCCAGTAGTAGATATTCATCGCGCGAGTGTTTGCGAGTAAGTTATGAGCTACGAGCTACAAGCTACGAGTGGCTGCGCTGTCACGCCGAAAGGTACTTGTAGCTCGTAACTTGTAGCTTCTCTCAATTTTCGGAAACGAAAGTAGTGACAGAGCGTGCAGGAATAATTGCCAATTGTTTCTTGTTTAGTTTCTTGATGGGTAGTAAGTCTTCACCCGGTATATCGGAGGTACGATAGCCTTGCCATGATTTGACTTTCGGATCATTCACACGGAACGTACACTCTTGCTCCTGATCAGCATAGTTGATAACTACCATCACCCATTGTCCGTTCGTGTTTCTATAGGCGGAGCACATAAGACCTTTCTGGTCGGTATCTCCTTCAGGAATAATCTGTCCGGACTTATCAGTTGCCGTAATAGTCATACGTAAAGCGCCTGGTCGTATGAAGCGGCTGTAGTTTCCTAATATCCACATCAATTTAGAGTCTTCTACTCTTCCATCCTGCAAATCCGGATTCGTGTATTCACGTATCAATCCATCTTTGTAGTCACCGCCTATGGCTCGCCACCATTGCCAACTACGCGCCCCTGCATAAACAATATCGTGGTGAATGATACGTGCTACATAAAGCGCTGTTTTCATGGTACGGTCAAATCCTCCACCACCACCAATTTCTTCGTCATTTCCCATGATGCAGGTTTCCGTTTGCCAGAAGTCAACCTTGTATTTATCTAATGTATCACGCAATTGGCGACGGTAATCTCTCAGGCTATTGAGCGGTGTATTTGTCCAGTAACTATGTCCTGCGATGAGGCGCGATACGTTCGGGGTATTTCCCAGATAAGTATCTACACTGTCTGGTGAGAAGAAAGACTGTATTTCGTATCCGCGCTCGTGATTAGTCATGTGGGTAGAGAACATACAACGGTAATCCGATGATTCACAGATGGTGATTTCTGTGTCAATCCCTTCCTTTACGAATTCTCTACTGATGAGGCGTACGGCACGTGCTATCTCTTTTTTGGTGGCTGGGGTACCTTCCTGTTTCGGACCTATCCAGTTCCAGTGACCATCCGGTTCATTGAAAGGCGAAAGGTAATCGAACTTGATGCCATCCTTCTCCTCCACTCCTTTTATCACATTTGCCAGGAAGCGGGCGAAGTCTTCATAATGTTCATCTTTCAAGTTAAGTGTACCGTCGCGTCCGGTATTGGTAGCAAGTCCGTTTTGGGTGAAGTAGACAGGAGGAGAGTTAAGAAATGCCAGGAATTTATTGACTCCCCGTTCTTTTGCCAACCGCAGGAAATTGCGCTGGCCTTGCTGCTTGTCCCAGTTATAACTTCCGTCCGGCTGTAAGAAACATTCGGTGCGCATCCAGGGAGAACCTATCTGGCTGTCTTCTCCTTGTTCCGTACTTCCCGCACCTACATTGAAGCGCCACAAGGAAAGCCCGATTCCTTTGGGCTTTCCGTTAGCATCATTTTCTGTACTGAATAACCAGTCTGCCACCTGGTTTTGCTTCTCCTGGGGCCATTTGCCTATGATGTGCATGCTCCAGGCATCCGAAGCACTGAAATGCTCCATGACTTGCAGTGGCTGTTCCGGGCATATTTCAAAATGACTTGCAGATTGCGCGAAGGTGACATAACAGATAATTAATAGGACCGTTGTTATAACTAATTTCTTCATTGATTAGAGTTTTGATGGTAAAGTGCTATTATTAACTTCGCAAATATAGAGAATGTAAGGAATAAGAATATGATATAAATCGTGCAAACAAGGGGGTGAAATCTTTCAATGCGTGGTTTATATACTTCGGAATATAGATTTTATTCTTACTTTTGAGTCGGACAACCGAACATGTGTAGTTTTTAATATTATGAAAAATAAGAATCTTTTTATAGTTTTATTGTTGTTATTTCCCTATTGGGTATGGGCACAATCTTATTCGGTGAAACGTTTAGATGCCATTGAAGGGTTGACCAGCAATTATGTTTTGAGCATAGCCCAGGACAAACAGGGATTTCTATGGTTTGCAACGGAAGAGGGGTTAAATAAGTTTGATGGTATTCGTTTTGTACCTTACTATAAAGGTGCTCCCGGTAAGCTGAGCATCACCGGCAATGAATTGAACTATCTGCTCGATGATCCTGTAGATTCTGTTTTGTGGATTGCTACGCAACGTGCCGGACTGAATGCCTATAATTATGGCAATAATACCTTTACGGCTTATAAATATGATTCGAAAGATCCGAACAGCCTAGCTACAAATGACGTCACCAGCGTGAGGCCGGCTTCTGATGGTAATTTATGGATTACTACTTACTGGAATGGAGTTGATTATCTGGATAAGAAAACCGGGCATTTCATACATTATAATATGAAGACGGTTCCGGGTATGGTTAGTAACAATATCTGGTCGGTGGCTGATAATGGGGACGGGAAGTTATATATAGGCCATGTTTTTGATGGATTCAGCGTCCTCTCCATAAAAGATAGGAAAATAAAAAACTTCAGGCATAATCCTGCTGATCCTAAAAGTCTGCCCAGTGATGGAGTGATGTGTGTATATGCCGATAAAGATGGCAATATATGGGTAGGAACAGGCGGTGGTTTGGCTTTATTCGATCCGGAAGAAGAAACTTTTATTCTCTTTAAAGACCCGGAAAAAGAGGTTCAGTATAGGATTTTCGACATCAAGCAAATGAAGGATAATAAACTTTGGATGGCAACGGAATTCGGAGGAATTGCTATCCTGGATTTGTCCCAACGTTTGTATCTATCATCAGAACCGATACACTTCCAGTATATAGAGGAGGGGGCTGATGAACATAGTCTGTCGAGTTCCAGCGTGCGTTTTCTTTTCCAAGATTCTTTCAGTAATGTGTGGGCTGGTACGTGGGGAGGAGGTATCAGCTTCCTGAATCATGAATCTTCTTTATTTAATCGTTATAATTTTTCTCCTATCCCGACGGATACAAAGAGTCTTACCGGTAAGATGATCAGTAGCATTTGTGCCGATCATGAAGACAAACTGTGGATAGGGACAGAAAAGGGAGATCTTAATGTATTTGAGAAGGGTAGAAGGATAGCCGTGTATGGGAGAGAGGATGGCATACTTAATGGCAACCCCGTGCAGTCGTCTCTGTGCGATTCAAAAGGTAATCTGTGGTTCGGATTATTTTTCGGAGGAATATGTCATTATGATGCAACCCGAAAAAAAATCCGGCAACTTTTCTCCCAGGATATGGCTATGACCGATGTTCGTGCTTTTTATGAAGATAAAGATCACGTAGTATGGATTGGCACTTCCACAGGAATGTATAAGGCCGACCTCAACGGAGCCATTTCGCCGGAGCATTATTTGGATGAACAGGTGCGCTGTATCTTTAGAGATGAGCAAGGCAACTTCTGGGTGGGTACTTTTGGCGGGGGACTGTTTTTATACTCACCTGCTTTTGAAACCATAAAACGCTTTTACGTAGCCGAACAGTTCCCCTCGAATACAATCAATGATATCTATCAGGATAGCCGGAAGCGAATCTGGATAGCTACCGGCGAGGGGTTGGTGTGTTTTCCGTCTTCCAAGGAGTGGAACTATCATGTTTACGGGCGCGAGGTTGGATTGTGGAATACGCATATAAGGTCTGTTCTGGAAGATGCTTCGGGTAATATCTGGCTCAGTACTAACAAGGGGGTCAGTTGCTATGTGGATCAACAAGGTAGTTTTTATAATTACGGTTATGGTGATAATGTTCCTATTGCAGGCTTCCTGAGCAACAGTGTGACATCTGATGATGAAGGCAGAATTTATTTTGGCTCGCTTAACGGGGTTTGCTACTTTAATCCCGGAGAGGTACTTGCCAAACACGAAGCTCCTCCGGCAGTCATGACTGAAATGAGGATATTCGAACCTTTGGGCGACTGGGAAAGCCGTGAAGAAATACTTGCGCTTGATAAATCCTCTTCTGTGGAACTGAATTATATGCAGAATACTTTTAGTGTTTCCTTCAATATCCAGAATTATGCATTGACTAATCAGGTGGAGTATGCTTATATGCTAAAAGGGCTTGAGGACTCTTGGTACACGGTGAAAGACCCCAATAATATGACTTTCCGTAACGTACCGCCCGGTGATTATTCTTTTTTAGTGAAGACACGAATGAGAAATCAGGAGTGGTCGGATAAGGTGACAGCTTTGCATATCCGCATCAATCCTCCTTTGTGGCTGACGTGGTGGGCAAAGACATTTTATGTCCTTGTCAGCCTGTTTATTATATTCTTCATATTCTATATCTATAAGCGGCGACTTGATATGGAGGTGCTGTATGATATGGAGAAGAAAAACCATGAGCGGGAGTTGGACTTGAATCAGGAACGCTTACGTTTCTATACCAATATCACACATGAACTCCGTACACCGCTTACGCTGATATTGGGGCCATTGGAAGATATGCTGAAAAGTAATTCGCTTTCTAATAAGGATGCCCAGAAAATATCTGTGATTCACCAGAGCGCCATTCGCTTGCTGAACTTGATAAACCAGATACTCGAATTCAGAAAGACTGAAACACAGAATAAGAAGTTATGTGTGAGCCGTGATAACATAGCTAATCTGGTGTACGAAATAGGTTTTAAATATAAGGAGCTCAACCGCAATCCAGAGATTGAGTTTTGCATTGAAGTGGAAAGCGAGGACATGCCTTTATTCTACGATAGGGAAGTGGTTACGATTATATTGGATAACCTGATTTCCAATGCAATCAAATATACTGAAAAGGGGACCGTTACATTAACGGTGCATAGGGTGGTGTCTGATAACATTAATTATACTGAGATAAAAGTACATGATACAGGTTATGGCATTGCTCCCGACTCCTTGCCTTATATTTTCGACCGCTACTATCAGGAAGGAAGCGAACATCAGGCTTCCGGTACAGGTATTGGTCTAGCGCTGGTGTATAATCTGGTAGTGTTGCACGAAGGGGAGATAAACGTAGAAAGTGACCTGAATGTGGGAAGTGTTTTCTGCTTTAGGTTATTGACGGACAACACCTACCCCCATGTTATGCATCAGGATTCTCCGGAGGAAACAGAAAACAAGAAAGAAGAGATAGAAGAAATCCTTGATACGGAATCCGGAGAAAAACGTATCTTATTGGTAGTAGAAGACAATCAGGATATCCTCAATTATATTGTTGAATCTTTTTCGGATGATTTTGATGTGAAGACAGCGGTAAACGGTAAGCAGGGTATGGAGCAAGCTTTGCATTGTATTCCTGACATCATTGTGAGTGATATTATGATGCCTGTCATGAACGGGATAGCCATGTGTCAGAAGTTGAAAGAAGATGTATGCACTAGTCATATTCCTATTATTTTGTTGACAGCCAAAGACTCTTTGCAGGATAAGGAAGAAGGATATCAGGCAGGGGCAGATTCTTATCTGACGAAGCCTTTCAGTGCCACTTTGTTGCATAGCCGCATAAATAATATATTGGAATCCCGTAAACGGCTCGCAGAGCGTATTAATACTTCGGCACTTCGCCAGGACTTGGATGAAAAACGTGCTCGCCTAGCAGAATCCATGAACAAACTGGATAATGAGTTCCTGGAGAAGATTAATCAGTTGATAGAAGCGCGTTTGTCATCCGAGAAAGTGGACATTGGCTATTTGGCCGACAATATGTGCATGAGTAAATCTACGCTTTACCGCAAGGTGAAGGCTTTGACTGGGCTTTCTACCAATGAATATGTCCGCAAGATAAAAATGCACTATGCCGAGCACCTGTTGCTGGAAGGCAGATATAGCATATCCGAAGCTGCTTTCAAGGTAGGAATAAACAGTATGATGTACTTCCGCCAATGTTTTAAAGAGGAGTTCGGAGTGCTTCCTTCTGAATACCTTAAGCAGCTTTAGAACTTGCCTGCGATATAAATTATTCAATGAACGTATACAGATTATTCAGTAAAGGGTAAAAAGTACACTTATTTTGCCTGTGAATGATATGTGCTCCTTTGTTGCATGTTTTATATACGCAATTATATTATAATAATCTTTAGCTTTGTAACCGTTAACTAACTAAATAAATATAAAAATGCCTATGGAAACATGACTCTATTCTTTTTACTATTGAACTTAACAGTCGATTATTTTTATTTTGAAAACCTATTTAGTAATTGTATTATGAAGAACAAACTTTATTCAAAAGTTAGGGCTGACGTTCTGAAACAGCTCTACAGCCGATTTTTGTTGATTTCTGTCGTTGCATTTCTGGGAGTATTCTCGGTGAATGCGCAGAATTTGAATGTTAGAGGTAAGGTGTTTGACAAGAACACCCGGGAACCCCTTATCGGAGTAACCGTGTTGGAAAAAGGTGCCGGTACCAGCAACGGTACAATCACTGCCCTCGACGGTGACTTTTCAATATCCGTGAAACCCGATGCTGTTTTAGTTATATCTTATATTGGTTATGTAACGCAGGAAATACCTGTAAATGGCAAGACGAATATCGAAGTGCTGCTGAGTGAAGACTCCAAAGTACTGGATGAAGTAGTCGTAGTGGGATACGGCTCACAGTCCAAGCGGAAAGTGACTACGGCTATTAGTAATGTGACTTCGGAAGACCTTCTACGCTCCTCTTCCACCACTACTGCCGGTGCATTGAGCGGTAAGATGGCGGGTGTGTCAACCCGTGCACTGGATGCACGTCCGGGTAGAGGTATCAACGTCGAGATACGTAATATGGGAAAACCCTTGTACGTAATCGACGGTATTCCTTATGGTGGCGATGCCAGCAGAAGTTGGGTGGGTACTTCACATGTATCCGGTGAAGATGCTTTCAATGCCTTGAGTTTGGAGGATATTGAAAGTATATCTGTGTTGAAAGATGCCTCAGCTTCCATCTATGGATTGCGGGCGGCAAACGGCGTTGTGTTGGTGACTACTAAAAAGGGTACCAAAGACGATAAAGTAAAGGTGAACCTGAATGGCTATTACGGCTGGCAGAACCTGACCCGCTTCCCCGAACTTGCAAGTGCGCCTCAGTATGTAAGAGGTCTGTTGGAATCGGAACAGAATGCAGGCAAGGACCCCAGCAGCCTTTACTCTAAAGAGGAATATGCGAAGTGGCAGGCTGGTACGGAACCCGGATACAAGAGCTATGACTATTACGACATCATCATGCGTAAGAATGTGCCGCAATCCAATATCAATGCCAACATTACCGGTGGTTCTGCACGATCCAATTACTATATTTCCCTGACTAACACCAAGCAGGAAGCCATGATGAAGGACTTCGACTATTCCAGAACGAATCTTCAGGTAAACTTGGAAACGAAGGTGACAAAAAGACTTACCGTAGGTGTACAGGCCAGCGGCCGTTTTGAGAAAACAAGAGATGTGGGACTTCCCGGCGGTGATGGATATTTCTCATCCATCCTTTCCATGTTCAGTAGTCTTCCGACTCATGGGCCGTATGCCAACGATAATCCGGAGTATATGAATAATATCCCCAACCGTCCAGACTTGAACCCGGCTTTGTTCCGCAGAGACATTGCAGGATATAAGGATAATATGACCAAGAACTTCAACGGCAACCTTTATGCAGAATATAAATTCGATTTCGGTTTGTCGGCCAAGTTTACGTACTCGTACAACTATACGCATCTTGACTTTGACGGATTCCAATACTCGTACGACCTGTACAACTATGACCGAGTGAATGATGTGTATATAGCACAAGGAGGACAAAGCGCCAGATGGAGACTGGAAGAGCAGACCGATGCCGTGGCACGCTATGGTCAATTTATGCTGAACTATACAAAGAGCTTCGGCGACCACAATCTGACGGCTGTTTTTGCTTACGAGAGGTCGGACTATGACCGTGCCAATAGATGGTCGAATACGGCACCTACCAATAACTACATCCCCTTGAAGACTTTGTCGGAACTTACCGATTATGGTGATGGCTGGACTTACCAGGCAAGGTCGGGTTATATCGGTCGTTTGAATTATAGCTATAAGGACAAATACATGCTTGAGTTGCTTGCCCGCTACGATGCTTCCTATCTCTATGCTCCCGGCAAGCGTTGGGGGTTCTTCCCCGGAGTATCTGCCGGATGGCGTATTTCGGATGAGGCATTCTTCGCTCCTCTGAAAGATGCGGTTAACGACTTGAAATTGAGAGTTTCTGTGGGACAGACAGGTAGCGAAGCAGGTGTAGGTATGTTCGGTTATCTGAGCGGATACAACTTTAACAAGGGCGGTGCTGTGCTGGACGGTAAATATGTGATTGGCGTACAGCCGGGTGGTATGCCTGTGACCGACTTGTCATGGGAAAAGAATACCACTTATGATGCCGGTGTGGACATGAAATTCCTAGATAACAGACTTTCTCTTTCTTTCGACATATTTAAAAAGGTTATCTCCGGAAGACCTGCCGCCCGTTACGATATTCTTCTGCCGAGCGAAGTAGGGTATTCTCTTCCCAATGAGAACCTTAACAAGGACGAATACAGAGGTATGGAAGGTATGATTAGCTATGCTGACAACGTGGGCGAGCTGGAATATAATGTAAGCGCCAACTTTACCTACTCACGTTTCAGAAACGTGGAAACCTATAAACCCCGTTTCGGTAACTCATGGAATGAATACCGTAATTCTATTGAAGACCGCTGGGGCGGCGTATGGTGGGGATACCAGGTAATCGGCCAGTTTCAGTCGGAAGAAGAAATCAGAAACTATCCTATCAATAACGATGGAGAGAACAACAGAACGCAACTTCCGGGTGACTTGATTTATAAGGATGTGAATGGTGACGGTATCATCAACTCAATGGACGAAAGACCTATTGGATACCCTACAGGATGGTCGCCTATGCTGAGCTTTGGTGGAAACATAGGCTTGCGCTGGAAAGGCATCGACCTGAATATGGACTTCGCCGGTGGCGGTATGCAGTCATGGTGTCAGGACTATGAGTTGAGAAATCCATTCCATGCAGGCGGAAACTCTCCGGCATTTATTCTGGAAGACAGATGGCACCGTGCCGACCCATACAATCCGGACAGCGAATGGATTTCGGGCAAATATCCGGCTATCAGAAAAGGTACCAGCGTAAATAACAGTAAAAACAGTGACTTCTGGTTGCACGATGTACGCTTCCTCCGTCTCAAGAACGTGGAATTGGGATATAGCTTGCCTAAAGAGCTTATCAGCAAAATCAATGTGCAGAGACTGCGTCTGTATGTAAGTGCTTCCAACTTGTTCTCCATCGATAACGTGGGCGAGTACGAGATTGACCCCGAAATCGAGGCAAGAGCTGCTGTGGTATATCCGCAACAAAGGACTATTATGGTAGGATTTAACGTAACCTTTTAACTATTGTCATTATGAAAAGTAAATATATAATATTCGCATTATTATTGGCCGTTGCTACTTCTTTCGTTAGTTGTGACGAAGATGGCTGGCTGCAGAGAGATCCTAAGGACAGGATTACCGATGAACAACTCTGGAATGACCCCAATATGATACTGGGACTGTTGGCAAACTATTACGACAGAATGCCGCAGCTTGCGGGTGTATTCAATACCGGAACCAACACGGAGTTCGATGATGCCATGTGGTCGGGACACGTTGACCAGAACTGGCACAATGACATCAATTATGCCGATGATTACGGAAGATACTGGGACTATGGCTATATCAGAGACATCAACCTGTCATTGGAGAATATGGAGAAATTCAGTGTGAAGCTGAATGAGACGCAGAAGAAGCAATTCAATGCGGAGTTCCGTTTCATCCGGGCTTATGTGTACTTTGAGCTGGTGAAGAGAATGGGTGGTGTGCCCCTCATCACTACGCAGTTGATTTATAATGGCAGCGGCGACCCGTCGTCTTTGCAGAACCCCAGAGCGAAAGAATCGGAAGTCTATGATTTCATTTATAATGAGATTCAGGATATAAAGGATAATTTCACCCAGACTGAAGGCAGCCGGACTCGTGCCAACAAGATTACGGCATTGGCTCTCCAAAGTCGTGCCATGCTGTATGCAGGTTCCATTGCCAAGTACAACAGTCAGATGAGCGCTCCCATCAGCACGGCGGGCGGTGAAGTGGGAATCCCAGCATCTATGGCTGTGGGTTACTATGAAAAATCGCTGGAAGCATCCAAGGCTATCATTGCTAATGAGAATTACGAGCTTTATGACATAGCCGGCTCTCCGAAGGGAGAAAACTTCTATAAGCTGTTCATGGATAAGAGTTGTAAAGAGATTATCTTTGCCAAGGATTTCATGACAGGCAAAGTACATGGATTCACTTATGATAATGTGGTTCGAAGTTTCAGAGTCGATATTGAAGGTTCGTCCATACTGTCTCCTTCGCTGAGCTTGGTAGAGAGTTACGACTATCTGGACGGTTCCAAAGGTACGTTGCGCGACAAGGATGCCGAGGGCAATTATATTGCTTATGATAAGATTGACGGTATTTTTGCCAACAAGGACGCCCGTTTGTACGGTACGGTGGTTTATCCGGGAAGTGCTTTCCGTTCGTCACCGGTACAAATTCAGGCAGGTGTGGCCACTTGGGAAGATGGCGGGTACAAATTGAAGGTCGGTGACTTGGCTTCGGTTTATTCTGACGGTGAGACGCTGACTGGTGCTGATGGTCCGAGAGACAACGACCAGTATGTAAGCAACACCGGATTCTATATCCGCAAGTATGTCAGCGAGAATCCGCAGGATGGTGTACGTCCGTCGTTGGCATCCAACTGGTATCCTTGGTTCCGTCTGGGCGAAATCTATCTGAATGCTGCCGAAGCAGCCTTCGAATTGGAAAAGCCGGAAGCAAAGGACTATATCAATAAAGTGAGAGAAGTGCACGGCGGTTTCCCTGCCAACAGTATTCAGACGCTTACCAACGATATTATCCGTAATGAGCGTCGTGTGGAACTGGCCTTTGAAGACCATCGTTACTTCGACTTGAAACGTTGGAGAATAGCCGATAAGGTATGGGATGGTTTGGACTCTAATCCGGTAGCGGTTGTTCACGGTCTGTATCCGTATCGTATTTCCCGTCCGGGACATCCTGACAACGGCAAGTTCATCTACGAGCGAGTACGTCCGACGCGTTTCAAGAAAGCCCGTTTCTTTAGGATGGCTAATTACTATTCTTCAATAGACCAGGCTGTCATAAACAATAATCCTAAGATAGTAAAGAATCCGTTCCATTAAAAAGTAAGTATAAAGATGAAGACAAAAATTTTATTTATAGTAGCATGTGTATGCTTCTTGCTTGCAAGTTGCGAGTATGACAATTACGATGCTCCCAGTGCAAAGCTATCCGGTAGAGTACTCTATAATGATGCTCCTGTGGGGGTTCGTACCAATGGGACTCAGTTGGAGCTGTGGCAGGATGGGTATGAATTGTACACAAAGATTCCGGTGTACATTGCCCAGGACGGTACGTTCTCTGCGTCCTTGTTCAACGGCCAATATAAACTGGTTCGTCTGTCGGGTGCACCGTGGGAAGACCAGCCTATGGATACGATAAGGATTGAGGTAAAGGGCAATACGGTGGTTGATGTGCCTGTGAAGCCTTATTTCATCATTAAGAATGAGAGTTATCAGAAAGGAACGGGCAATGCCATTACCGTAAAGTTTACCATTGAGAAGGTGGTGGAATCTGCCGAAGTGAAGTCTGTTAATTTCTATTTGGGAGAGGGTATCCTGACAGACCATAACAAGAACGAGTATAAGGGTGAACTGGATTTGTCGGGGTTAGTCTTGGGACAGGAAACGACAATGGCTGCCACTATACCTGAAAAGATGCTGAAGAATGGATATGCATTTGCCCGTATAGGCGTGCAGTCCAATAAGTCGAATGAATACTTCTACACTCAAGTACAGAAAGTTAGTTTTTAGTAGGGAGTAGACGAAAGATTGTTTTAGCTGAGGCAGAAAATCTTGTAGAAAGGTTTTCTGCCTTTTTCTTTTGAAGGGATGGGAGAGCGGGAACTATCTTTGCATCTGCTTATTCTCCGACATTCAGCAAGACTTCTGTCCCTTGCAAGAGTGGTGAAGTGAATTTTACACGGACCTGACCTTTCTCTCCGGTACTTTGTATGTAAGTCAGCAAACGACCGTGAAAAGCACGATGATGATTATCTGTATAGTCGCTCATATCGCTGTTATTGGAACCTTCGAGCCCTAACAAGCGTGCCGGACCTTCGATAGTGCAAGTGATATCATTGTCTCCAAGTTTCACGATTGTGCCATTTTCGTCAACGATTTCTACAATGAGATGTGCTGTGGCACGATCGCAGGAAAGAGTAGTGCGGTCTGCACTGACCCGAAGGGCATAAGGACGACCGGAAGATTGAATCGAATAGCTTGAAGCAATATTTCCGTTGGTATCGCAACCTTCAGCTTTCAGTTCGCCTGCCTGATAGGGAATATCCCAGTAGATGATACCACTCTTTTCGTCATAGGGCTTCATATTGCCTATTACTTTCCCGTTGAGCAACAGACGCGCTTGCGGTGCATTGGTATAGCAAACTACGCGTATCTCCTGACCGGAATCATAGTTCCAGATGTCCCATGCATCGGGTGATAGGAAAGTGCGTTTGGAGTTCTTGAATCTGGCTTGTATGGGATAAGTGCCGATATAAGTAATCGGCTTCTCACTCCACAGTGAAGCACGGAAATGTCCGCGAGGCTTGGGGAAGCTACCAAAATCGAGCAATCCGGTGTAGAGCCCTCGGGAAGGCCATGTTCCCGATTCGCCAAGATAGTCTGTACCTGTCCAAATAAACTGTCCGAAGATGAACTCTTTATTCTTAACCGCATACCAGGCATCAAGTCCTGAGCCATTTTCACTACCGTAAATGATGCGTTTAGGATAAGTGGCATGGTCTTCATCATAACGGTTTTCTGTATAGTTATATCCCACTACATCAACAGCACCAGGATATTCTGTTTCATTGGACATCACGACACCTGCCAGAGCTCCTGTTACAGGACGAGAAGTGTCGACAGCACGTACGCGGGCTGACAGGCGTTTGGCTATCACTCCGATACGCATGGCGTCGGGTGCATCGGGCTTATAGCCACCAAACATAGGTTGGTTGATTTGTGCTCCATCAAGAATAGGATGGGAATAGGGATCATTCGGATAATCTACTTCATTGCCGATACTCCACAGGAAGATGGACGGATGGTTACGGTCACGACGTACCATATCGGTTACATCCTGCTCTATCCATTCTTCAAAGAAGTCAAAAGAGCCATCAAAGCCCGGTTCACCTTTATTCCATCCTTTGATCCATTTACGTTTGGGGAATTCCCATTCATCAGAAGCTTCATCCATGACAAGCAGACCTAATTGGTCGCATAGGTCGTATACGACGGGAGCTTGCGGATTATGGCTCATACGGATGGCATTCACACCTATTTCTTTGAGATTATTTAGGCGGCGTTCCCATACCTCAGACGGCACTACGGCGCCAAGTACACCGGCATCGTGGTGCAGACATACACCTTTGACTTTCATCCAATTGCCGTTAAGTGCGAATCCTTCATTAGGGTCAAAGTCCAGTGTGCGGAGTCCTACATTGGTTTCACAACCGTCAATGCGCTTTCCATTACTGAGCAATTCAGCTTTCAGTGTATAGAGGTAGGGATCATTCAGGTTCCAGCGGTGAGGTTTAGTTACTTTCAGTGTGAGGGTTTCTTTGGTGACACCTTCTTTCCCGTCGGAAATGCGAGTACGGCATTGTGCTACTTGCTTGCCCGCAGCATCGTATAGTGTAGCAGAGAACTCAAGTTTCTCATGGGTAGCTATATGTTTTTGTACTTCCATATCAACGGCTATGATGACCTGTCGGTCAGTCAGAGAAGTAGCATACCAGCCTGTGCCCCATTGTGCAAGATGTATTTGGGGGGCAGCAATAAGCCATACGTCACGATATATACCCGATCCTGTATACCAACGGGAATCAGCATAACGACTATGGTCTACACGTACGCTCAATACATTGTCACCTTCTTTCAAATATGGGGTCATATCGTAAAGGAACGAGATGTAACCATTGGGGCGTTTACCAAGCAGGTGACCGTTCAGATAAACTTCACTACGGTTGTATACTCCTTCGAAGTAGATGTAATGGCGTGCGGCATTGTCGGTGATGTTGAAATGCTTGCGATACCAGCCTATTCCACCCGGTAGGTAGCCTGTACAGCTGGCCAGTGAGGGTGACAATTGTCCTTCAATGGACCAGTCGTGCGGTAGCCTGAGTTTACGCCATTGAGTATCGTCGAAGGTAGGGTTTACGATGGTTGAGTCGTCAGTCAGCCGGAAGAGCCATCCGTCGTTGAATTTAGAGGCGTCACCGAATGAGACTTGCGCCCGAGCCGGGCAGGCTACCAGAAAAGCTGCCACGAGAACAGCCAGTGTAAGAGCATTTTTCATGGGGTTATGATTATTTAGAGTTATTGTTGCAAATATAAGCGATATAGATCTTTTATGTCTGGCATAAATCATTCAGCTTAGAGGTATAAATCATTCAATACCTGGATTTGTACATTCGGAATAGAGATTTTATTTCTTTTTTTGGCTTGCAATAGAAAGCTGATAGTAGATTCTATCCTTTGGATCGGAACATAACGATCAGGATTGAATGCTTACGACTATATGAACGATACATTTACATTCTATCGGTATGATGAGACTTCATGCGGGCTATTATTGATGGAGTCGATTCAGGATTCAGCTGTAAAGAGGTGCTGCAAAAGTATAATTTAGGTACTTCGGTCAATATTATCCGTCTGAAAACGCCTTGTTGTAGAAAGAGCTGATAGAGACAGACGGACCAAGAGTCACACTTTCTGATCCTGTGTTTGGGGTTTGGTTTAAGAAAAGAGTGTGTATTCCTCCTGCCTGATCATTTTGCTGCCTTGCAGCTTTAATCTGCCGGGATGCCGTATTGCCGAAACCGTAAAGCTTTGCCAACTTCTTGCCACCGCATTGGCACAGTCGTGCCATGGGCGTGGCAGTGTTGTGCCACTGCGATGGCAAAGTAGTGCCACAGGCATGGCAAAAACATGGATCTATAGATGGGAGATCACTAACCTGTAGATAGGGGAGATTGCTACCATTCGTAGTCTTCTACGTAAGCATCAAACTCTTGTTTTCCGGTTGCACCGCACTGTTTTAAGATTTTCTGTACGTCCCTTTGTTCAGCCGGGCTGAGGAGGCGTTCGCCTTTGCGAATGCGGTAATAGGTTCTTCGGCTGAAGTATTCCATCAGATGGATTATGGCGAGTTGTCTTTGCTTGTGGGGCAGGTTATCAAGGATATTCATGCAGCCTTTGGCATATTGCACTTTTTGACTGGAGCGATAATGGGGACATGCACCCTTCAGTTTAGCCTGGTATTTGGGGCTGATGATTACCCAGTACTCCGCGCTGTCCGGTACTTCTTGCTCTACCAGTTGCCGCAGGCAGGTAGATGCTTTGGGACACTGACGGTTGAGGCATAAGGGGTAATTGTAGGGTACGTTCGTAAAATGATGTTCTTCTTCCATGATTGTTTTGTTGTTTCCAAGGCAGTTATCTTTATTCAAAATAGAAGCTCAGTGTTTCTTTTGTGATGACTACGATTGTATTTCATGGCAAAAGTAATCATTATTCGGATACGATTACCCGGATAATGATTACTTTTATCAATTTATTTCTCTTCGAACGTATTGAACGAATGTGGCTGGAGCTCTACATTCAGATAGCGATTGCCTAATTTCAGGATTATTTTCTTGGCTTCGTTGTTGAAGTTGCCGGCTATCACTACCTTTTTCTTTTTCGGAGTTTCCACTACCAAGACCGGTGTTCTTCCTTCTGTTGAAGGCTTGTAAGCTATTACACGTGAACCGGGTGGCGGCGTATCTGCCGAATTTTGAACACATCGAGACCGGAAAGGGTCTGGACAGCAAAATGTAACGCGGCCCAACGGTTCCTTCCGGAACGGGACGAGCATGGGCCAGCGCAACGAATCCAAAACACGGGAGAAGCTGTATAACTGCGCCCGAAATAAGAGTAGGAGGCACTAATATGGTCAGTATTCGTTTGGCGGCACCGGAGGATTTTGAGTTTTTTTATCAGCTCAAATGCGAGCCGTCCAATATTTTCTGGACTGGCTTCGACACGCCGCCCGAGCGCACGTCATTCCAGAAATGGTATGAGCGCATAATTCAAAATCAAGGCGAAAAAACCAATAGAAAAATCTACATTATTATGGACGACAATACGCCCGTCGGTCATATTTATATCGAGCCATCAGGTTCTGATGTTTTTGATATTCCGATGGCTATTTCGGAAAAATACTGGGGACATGGTTATGGGAAGGCGGCGGCACGCTTGGCGTTAGAAGAAGCCCGCTCTCTCGGATTCCATCATTACGTTGGAAAAATCCGTGAAGATAATATTGCCTCTCTCCGCGCTTACGCAAGCCTCGGCGTTTCCTTTCCAGGAGACTATGAAATGTGCTATATCCCGAAGCTGGATAAAGAAGTAAAAATGCTGCATCTATATATGGAGCTCTAAGATATTTTCCGGAAAGGAGCGCACACGATGGAATTAGGCGGCGAATTCTACTTGGATCTCAATACGCTTTCTAAAAAAAAATACAGCGTAGAAGCCTGCCTGTCCGGCGAGCACCCGCTGTACTTCGACAGCGGCCGCAGTGCGCTGCGCTTTGCCGCGCGGAGCCTGCGCTCCGGAACGATCCTTCTGCCGGAGTACATCTGCGATTCCGTCATCACCGCCTTTTCCGGCCACACGCTGCGCTTTTACCGGCTGACGCCTTCGCTGGAGATTGACATGGACGACCTTCTCTCCAAGCTGAACGGGGAAGTCTCCGCCGTTTTTCTGATGCACTACTTCGGCGCGGTACAGCCCCGGGCCATATTGGAGCAGCTGGAATCTGCCCGGCTGCAATACGGCTTTTCCATTGTGGAGGACACTACCCACAGCGTATTTTCCGCGCGGCGCACCATCGGCGATCTCTGCGTTTGCAGTCTGCGCAAGTGGTTCGCCCTGCCGGGCGGCGGCGCGTTATATGGCCCCGCGCTTGCGGACCGGGATAGCTTTTCTCTTCTCCCACGCAAAACGGATGACCGCCGTGCCTGCGGCATGGTCTGCAAGTCCCTGTTTCTCGATGGAACATTGGACTGCAATGCGGAATACCTGAATATTTTCCGTAAAACGGAGGACGCGCTGGACGCGCAGACGGAGCTGTATCAGATCTCCGACTTTTCCCGTTTTCTGCTCCGCACGGTCGATGCGGGCGCGCTGGCCGCCCGGCGCAGGCGCAATTACGCACGGCTGAAAGACGCGCTCGTTCAGCTGGGCGTGTCACCCATCTGCCGTCTTGCGGAGGATGCATGTCCGCTGGTCCTGCCGGTTTGGGTGAAGGACCGTGACGC
>OHAQ01001082.1_pt1 | contig 21810 bp, 19 predicted proteins | sample 1577111 | NCBI WGS metagenome assembly OHAQ01 (sample SAMEA3541549, study PRJEB24748) | human gut metagenome | biome: human gut; feature: human-associated habitat; material: faeces | place: China | collected 2012 | reverse complement strand
ATGCGAAGGTGGCGGAATTGGTAGACGCGCTAGCTTCAGGTGTTAGTGTCCTTACGGACGTGGGGGTTCAAGTCCCCCCCCTCGCACCAATTATCTTTACTTCTTTTCTTGTCTCTTCACTGTTTTATCACCCCTGATTCAAATTCATTATCATCAGCATGATGCCAGCAATAAGCGCCAGGCACGATGGTAGCAAAACGTAATGCCGTAACTGTTTGTGATACAGCATCACCGGCGTCAATACCAATCCCATCAGAATGACAATCCGCCATTGATCCGGCGATAAATCCGCATACATCAGCCCTGCAATCAGCAATCCCGGCAGCAACACTCCCCAGCCACTGCCCAGCGTACGTTGCAACATGGTCTCATCTCTTTCATTGATAATGATAACTAATATCATATGATAATTTTTATCATTTGCAAGCCAGAGAAATTCCTTGCTATCGGGTAAACCTATCGATAGGATTAGCAATAATTATCATTTAGATTACTATCACGATTATGGCCTATCGTTCCGCACCGCTCTATGAAGATGTTATCTGGCGAACGCATCTCCAGCCGCAGGATGCTGGGCTTGCACAAGCCGTGCGGGCAACGATCGCCGAACATCGTGAACATTTGCTGGAGTTTATCCGCCTGGATGAACCCGCCCCACTTAACGCCATGACGCTGGCGCAATGGTCATCACCGAATGCGCTAAGTTCTCTACTCGCGGTCTATTCCGATCATATCTACCGCAACCAACCTTTGATGATCCGCGAAAACAAACCGCTTATCTCACTGTGGGCGCAATGGTATATCGGCCTGATGGTACCACCATTAATGCTGGCGCTGCTGACTCAGGAAAAAGCATTAGATGTGTCGCCGGAACATGTCCACGTTGAGTTTCACGAAACCGGACGCGCCGCCTGTTTCTGGGTCGATGTGTGTGAAGATAAAAACGCAACACTACATTCGCCGCAGCAGCGAATGGAAACGTTAATCAGCCAGGCGCTGGTTCCGGTTGTGCAGGCACTAGAAGCAACGGGAGAGATTAACGGCAAACTTATCTGGAGCAATACCGGTTATTTGATCAACTGGTATCTGACTGAGATGAAACAGCTGCTCGGCGAGGCGACGGTTGAATCGCTGCGCTATGCCCTCTTTTTTGAGAAAACGCTTACTACCGGTGAAGATAATCCACTCTGGCGTACCGTGGTGCTACGCGACGGCCTGCTGGTGCGCCGCACTTGCTGCCAGCGTTATCGCTTACCGGATGTGCAGCAATGTGGCGATTGTACGCTGAAATGAAAGCACTGCCGGGGAAGTAAACCCGGCATCATGCGGATTAATAAGGATGCAACACATTACTTGTTTCGCAATGCCGCATACATAACAGAATATCTGCGGCCTCCAACAACCCTGCATCAGAACTGACGCCCAGTTTCGACATCACATTAAATTTATGTGCACGGATCGTTTTGATATTGCGTTTAAGCTGCTCGGCAATTTGTGTCATTGAGTAGCCACGCGACATAAAGCGCAATATTTCTCTCTCCGTCGGGCTTAACGTCCGGCTTTGGTTAATGTACCACTGATTGTTCAGTCGATCGGTCGCCTGACGTACACCATTTAATGACAAAAAGAGTTCCTGATGAAAAATCTCCAGCGTTGACGCTTTACTTAATACACCGTCCAGCGGTGATGGCGACAATGAACCAATCAGCCGAGCTTCAATATCATCATCCGCAATAACTAAACGCCGGGTACGCGGAAACTTAATCGCCAGTTCAGTCAGGCAGGATAATCCCTCTCTGCGCGCACTTCTCATGGCAGAAAAAGAAAAAATGACCGCCGCAAACGAGATCCGCGACATGGCATCCTGAAATGACTCCTGACTGGTATAGGTATGGAGCTTATAAGGGTTACCCGCAAACTTTCTGAATAAACTCTCAATACCGATACTACTCATGACGCATTTTTCTATGAGTGCGACATTTCTCTTCTTAATTCGGCTGTGTTCCATTCTGCGGCATCTCCATAAACAGAAGGCAAGTTAAGTTCTCTTGCACTCTGCGCGCTATTTATCCATGCATACATTTCAGCGTTGCTGTGAATTGCCAGTCGACGCATCGCACTGTTTTTTTGGGCGCTAATAGTTTTATTACTTTTCTTAAGCAATGAAGCTATCTGGTTGATGCCCCATCCTTTACCTAATAGCCGCAGTACCTTGCGCTCTGAAAGAGTGAGAATGACGGAGCGATAGCTAAAATCATGAGTTTCAGTCATTGCCGGGGAGGTCAGCATGGCGCTGATACGCTCTGCGTGCGTATTGCCGGAACGTACGGTCTTGACCAGATTCTCAATGGGTTCAACATCAGACAATAACGTCGCCGTAGGGCACATGAGCAGTTCTACTGCCTGGGAATACCAGGAGCGTGACACCATGAAAACCCAGTGAATTTCCCGATATTGTGAGATTAAAGAATAATAATGTTCACAAACGGAACGTGGATCTTCACTTTCACCGGCCAAATCAGCAATGACTAATCCGGAACGACGTAATTGTAATAAGGTAAGGTCCTCCGCAGAGGCGCTGGATATTATTTCATATTCAGGGAAGTGAGTCCTCATGACCTCTTTTAACCCTGCTTGCATAACAGGTATTTTACTGATAACAATTCCATTTTTGCAGCATCCTGGCAACATATTTCCTCCACATCCACTGTCTAAAAATCATGATGGTTTATTCAAGGCATTCATTCCTTAAATATTTCCAGCAAATTAATAGATTAAGCGAATAAATTATCCTTAGCATTCACTTTCATATCAGCATACTCCTGCTGCACAACAACTCCACTGCATGTGTCAGAAGGTTAGCATCAAATGATAACCTGGTGAAATAGCCTGGAGACATTTAAAATATCTACATTAAGTTGTTAGAAATACTTAATGAAAAACAGAAATCTCATTCATTTAATTTATAATTAAATAATATCTCTTCCCGCAGAGTGCAGGAATCACACAATCAATATTTATTCAATAAAATCTGATGGTTTTAACTTGTTAACATAAAAAAACGCGCCCAGCTATCTATTATCCTGACTCGTAAAGGCCAAATAACAAATTCATTATAGTGATAATATTCATGCGATAGTTTGTTTACGGCGAGAGATAATTCGCTTTTTATCACCGAGCATCTCCCGATAACCAGGATTAATCAGCGCAATTTTGATCTTAACCTACCGCAAAACAACCGTGCTTCATGATACAAATGGATTCTCATTATCTGAACAATACGCAGCACGTCTATGACAAAGGGCGAGTTATGCAAACTGAGCAACAGCGAGCCGTAACACGGCTTTGTATCCAGTGTGGATTATTTCTTTTGCAACATGGTGCGGAAAGCGCGTTGGTTGATGAGCTTTCCTCACGACTGGGTCGGGCGTTGGGAATGGACAGCGTCGAGAGTTCTATCTCTTCGAACGCCATCGTGCTGACAACCATTAAAGATGGGCAATGCCTGACATCGACACGTAAAAATCACGATCGCGGCATTAATATGCATGTGGTGACTGAAGTCCAGCACATTGTAATTCTGGCGGAGCATCATCTGCTGGATTACAAAGGCGTAGAGAAACGATTTAGCCAAATTCAGCCATTACGTTACCCAAGATGGCTGGTAGCCTTAATGGTTGGCCTTTCCTGCGCCTGTTTCTGTAAACTCAATAAAGGTGGCTGGGATGGTGCCGTCATCACCTTCCTGGCCAGTACGGCCGCGATGTATATCCGCCAGCTGCTGGCACAACGTCATCTTCATCCACAGATCAACTTTTGCCTCACCGCTTTCGCCGCCACCACCATTTCCGGATTGCTTTTGCAACTTCCCACTTTCAGCAATACCCCCACCATTGCGATGGCCGCCAGCGTTCTGCTGCTGGTGCCGGGCTTTCCGTTGATAAATGCCGTCGCCGATATGTTTAAAGGCCACATCAATACCGGACTGGCACGCTGGGCAATCGCCAGTCTGCTGACACTGGCTACCTGTGTCGGCGTAGTAATGGCACTGACGATTTGGGGGCTACGCGGATGGGTGTGATCGAATTTCTGTTAGCGTTGGCGCAGGATATGATCCTCGCCGCCATTCCTGCGGTCGGCTTTGCGATGGTGTTCAACGTTCCCGTTCGAGCGTTACGCTGGTGTGCGCTGCTTGGTGCGATAGGTCATGGTTCCCGAATGATCTTAATGACCAGCGGGCTGAATATTGAATGGTCAACCTTTATGGCCTCTATGCTGGTCGGCACCATTGGTATTCAATGGTCGCGCTGGTATCTGGCGCATCCGAAAGTGTTTACCGTGGCGGCTGTTATCCCTATGTTCCCTGGCATATCAGCTTATACCGCAATGATTTCGGCGGTAAAAATCAGCCAGCTAGGTTACAGCGAACCGTTGATGATTACCCTGTTAACCAACTTTCTTACAGCTTCATCGATTGTTGGTGCGTTATCCATCGGTCTTTCCATTCCTGGATTATGGTTGTACCGCAAGCGCCCTCGCGTATAAAATTGCCTCACTTAAAGCACGCGGATGAGAGACAGCCTCCTCTCCTCCGTGTGTTACTATAAAAGTTATCTCCCTTCTCGTTCATCGTTCCATATTTGAGAAACAGTATGTCTTCCAGAGTTTTGACCCCGGACGTCGTTGGTATTGACGCCCTGGTACACGATCACCAAACCGTTCTGGCAAAAGCTGAAGGCGGTGTGGTTGCCGTATTTGACAACAACGCCCCGGCGTTTTATGCCGTCACGCCTGCACGCCTGGCTGAACTGCTGGCGCTGGAAGAAAAGCTGGCGCGTCCGGGAAGTGACGTGGCCCTGGACGATCAACTCTATCAGGAACCGCAAACCGCTCCCGTTGCCGTACCCATGGGGAAATTTGCCATGTATCCGGACTGGCAACCCGATGCCGACTTTATCCGCCTGGCGGCGCTATGGGGCGTGGCACTAAGAGAGCCGGTGACCGCCGAAGAACTGGCGTCATTCATTGCCTACTGGCAGGCGGAAGGCAAAGTCTTTCACCATGTGCAGTGGCAACAAAAACTGGCGCGCAGCCTGCAAATCGGTCGTGCCAGCAACGGCGGACTGCCGAAACGAGATGTGAATACGGTCAGTGAACCTGACAGCCAAATTCCACCAGGATTCAGAGGGTAACGATGAAAAACGTTGGCGACTTGATGCAACGCCTGCAAAAAATGATGCCTGCCCATATCAAACCTGCTTTCAAAACGGGTGAAGAACTACTGGCCTGGCAGAAAGAACAAGGGGCGATCCGCTCCGCCGCTCTCGAACGTGAAAATCGGGCGATGAAAATGCAGCGCACCTTTAACCGCTCCGGTATTCGTCCACTGCATCAGAACTGCTCCTTTGAGAACTATCGCGTTGAGTGTGAAGGACAAATGAATGCGTTAAGCAAAGCGCGCCAGTATGTCGAGGAGTTTGACGGCAACATCGCCAGCTTCATCTTTTCTGGTAAGCCAGGAACCGGCAAAAACCATCTGGCGGCGGCAATCTGCAACGAGCTGCTGCTACGCGGTAAATCCGTATTGATCATCACCGTGGCCGATATTATGTCGGCGATGAAAGATACCTTCAGGAATAGCGGTACCAGCGAAGAACAACTGCTTAACGATCTGAGTAACGTTGATCTGCTGGTGATCGATGAGATCGGCGTGCAGACCGAATCGAAATACGAAAAAGTGATCATTAACCAGATCGTCGATCGCCGCTCTTCTTCCAAACGCCCAACCGGGATGCTGACCAACAGTAATATGGAAGAGATGACCAAGTTGCTGGGCGAACGCGTGATGGACCGTATGCGCCTGGGTAACAGTTTGTGGGTGATCTTCAACTGGGATAGCTACCGTAGCCGTGTAACAGGTAAAGAGTATTAATCCCCGTTTCTGGCGGTATACTGCGACACAATTCAACCTTGAGTAATGATGATGAAAACTATTAAACATCTTCTGTGCTGTGCCATTGCCGCCAGCGCATTAATTTCCACCGGGGTGCATGCTGCGTCCTGGAAAGATGCGCTCTCCAGCGCCGCCAGCGAACTTGGCAACCAAAACAACACGACACAGGAAGGCGGTTGGTCGCTCGCGTCATTAACTAACTTGCTTAGCAGCGGGAACCAGGCCTTAAGCGCAGATAACATGAACAACGCCGCAGGCATTCTGCAATACTGCGCGAAGCAAAAGCTGGCTTCGGTAACCGATGCCGAAAACATCAAGAATCAGGTACTGGAAAAACTGGGCCTGAACAGTGAAGAGCAAAAAGAAGACACCAACTATCTGGATGGCATTCAGGGTTTGCTGAAAACCAAAGATGGTCAGCAACTCAATCTGGATAATATTGGAACGACTCCGCTGGCAGAAAAGGTGAAAACCAAAGCCTGCGATCTGGTGTTAAAGCAGGGGCTGAACTTCATTTCCTGAACCGCGAAACGCCGCGTTTTAGCTGTTACCCGGCTGACGCGGCTCTCTCCTGCCCTTTTCCCTGCTACTGGACGGTTTTACCCCTGTTACACGGGAAGCGACCGCGATCAAAAAAGTCTGTTTATAAACTAATTCCTAACAACATCGCATTTTTTTGACACTAGAATTGCAGCAATATGGCGACGCCATTACATTGTGCTTCTCAAAAAGCTTAAACGTTGGCTAAACGGCCCGGTTTAGTGAGGATCGCCCGTTGTCAGAACTACTCTCTTTCGCCCTTTTTCTCGCCTCTGTGCTGATTTACGCATGGAAAGCGGGACGTAACACCTGGTGGTTTGCGGCCACATTAACGGTACTGGGGCTATTTGTCGTTTTAAATATCACCCTGTTTGCCAGCGACTATTTTACTGGCGATGGTATTAACGACGCGGTTCTCTATACCTTAACCAACAGCCTGACCGGTGCTGGTGTCAGCAAATACATCCTGCCTGGTATCGGCATTGTGCTGGGGCTGGCGGCGGTGTTCGGTGCGCTGGGCTGGATCCTGCGCCGTCGTCGCCATCATCCGCACCATTTTGGTTACAGCCTGCTGGCACTCTTACTGGCGCTGGGTTCAGTGGATGCCAGCCCGGCATTTCGTCAGATAACGGAACTGGTGAAATCCCAGTCACGCGACGGCGACCCGGACTTTGCGGCTTATTATAAAGAGCCGTCGAGAACTATCCCTGACCCGAAACTCAACCTGGTTTATATCTACGGCGAAAGTCTCGAGCGGACCTATTTTGATAACGAGGCTTTCCCGGATCTCACGCCTGAACTGGGCGCGTTGAAAAATGAAGGCCTGGATTTCAGCCACACGCAGCAGCTGCCGGGAACGGATTACACGATTGCGGGCATGGTAGCTTCTCAGTGCGGCATACCGCTGTTTGCCCCATTTGAAGGCAACGCCTCCGCCTCTGTCTCCAGCTTCTTCCCGCAGAACATCTGTCTGGGCGATATTCTGAAAAACTCGGGTTATCAGAACTATTTCGTGCAGGGCGCGAATCTGCGTTTTGCCGGTAAAGATGTGTTCCTGAAATCGCACGGCTTCGACCACTTATACGGCTCAGAAGAGCTGAAAAGCGTGGTGGCCGACCCGCACTATCGCAACGACTGGGGATTCTACGACGATACCGTTCTCGATGAAGCGTGGAAAAAATTTGAAGAGCTTTCCCGCTCAGGTCAGCGATTCTCACTGTTTACCCTGACAGTCGATACCCATCACCCGGATGGTTTTATCTCGCGCACCTGTAACCGCAAAAAATATGATTTTGACGGTAAGCCGAATCAGTCATTCAGCGCGGTAAGTTGCAGCCAGGAGAATATTGCGACGTTTATCAACAAAATCAAAGCGTCACCGTGGTTTAAAGATACCGTCATCGTCGTCTCTTCTGACCATTTAGCGATGAACAATACGGCGTGGAAATACCTTAATAAGCAGGATCGCAATAACCTGTTTTTTGTCATCCGTGGCGACAAGCCGCAGCAAGAGACGCTGGCAGTGAAGCGTAATACGATGGATAACGGCGCGACGGTGCTGGACATTCTCGGTGGCGATAACTATCTCGGACTTGGCCGTAGCAGTTTATCCGGGCAGTCGATGTCGGAAATCTTCCTCAATATCAAAGAGAAAACATTGGCGTGGAAGCCGGATATCATCCGCCTGTGGAAATTCCCTAAAGAGATGAAAGAGTTCACCATCGACCAGCAGAAAAACATGATTGCCTTCTCAGGTAGCCATTTCCGTTTGCCGCTGCTGTTGCGGGTTTCAGACAAACGCGTGGAACCGCTGCCGGAAAGCGAATACTCAGCACCGCTGCGTTTCCAGTTGGCAGATTTCGCTCCACGCGACAATTTCGTCTGGGTTGACCGTTGCTACAAGATGGCACAACTCTGGGCTCCGGAACTGGCACTCTCCACCGACTGGTGTGTCTCGCAAGGGCAGCTTGGCGGTCAGCAAATTGTTCAGCATGTTGACAAAGCAATATGGAAGGGCAAAACGGCATTTAAAGATACGGTCATCGACATGGCGCGTTACAAAGGCAATGTCGATACGCTAAAGATTGTTGATAACGATATTCGCTACAAAGCCGACAGTTTCATCTTTAACGTCGCTGGTGCGCCAGAAGAGGTGAAACAGTTTAGCGGGATTTCTCGTCCAGAGTCGTGGGGCCGCTGGTCCAACGCACAGCTGGGCGATGAAGTAAAAATCGAGTACAAGCATCCGCTGCCGAAGAAATTTGACCTGGTGATTACCGCCAAAGCATACGGCAATAACGCCAGCCGTCCTATTCCGGTACGCGTAGGCAATGAAGAACAAACCCTTGTGCTGGGCAATGAAGTGACCACCACCACACTGCATTTCGATAACCCAACCGATGCCGACACACTGGTAATTGTGCCGCCGGAACCTGTCTCAACCAACGAAGGGAATATCCTCGGACACTCGCCGCGTAAGCTCGGGATCGGCATGGTGGAAATTAAAGTGGTAGAACGTGAAGGGTAATTCCTGACTGATGTGTAGGTCGCATAAGGTGCGACCTACACGCCTTCTCCGGCTTACAACACATTATTAAGAAACAAAAAAACAGCGCCCAACACTTCCCCGGACGCTGCATGGCAACTTGAATAATCTCGCCTTATCAGAAAGTAATTACGCCCTTAATCAACTCACGATTGTTAATCACATCGCGCTCGTAGGTTTCTGCCAGCGTGGCGAACGGATAGCGATGGGTTAACATCATGTCGGCAGTGATTTTCCCTTCCGCCATCAATAGACCGACTTTAGCGAAATCTTCCGGCGTGGCGTTGCGGCTGCCCATCATCGTCGTTTCTTTTTTATGGAATTCCGGATCGGAGAACTGCAACTCACCTTTAAACAGGCCGACAAATACCACCGTGCCGCCGTGACGAATCAGATTTACGGTGTTATTCATCGCATGTTGATTACCTGTCGCGTCAATCACTTTCTGCGCCAGCGAACCACCAAACTGCACCCGCAGCTGCGCGTCAAAATCTTCGGCTGACGGGTCCAGAACAGGTAATTCCAGACGCGTTGCTACATGTTCACGGCGCGCCGGACTGGTATCCGCCACCACCACCTGTGCGCCATCGGCTTTAGCGATTGCCGCCGCGCCCAGACCGATTGGCCCCGCCCCGACCACCAGCACCTGCTCGCCGGGAGCAATGGCTGCGCGACGCACCGCATGAGCGCTAATAGCGAAAGGTTCAATCAATGCTGCCGCCTGCGGGTCAATACCGTCTGCGGGCAAAATGTTCGCCACCGGCACGCTCAAATACTCACTAAAACCGCCATCCTGATGCACGCCAATGACTGAAATTTTTTCACAGCAATTGGTACGACCGCTTTTACACGCCGGGCATTGCTGACAAGAAATATACGGAATTACCGCAACTTGCTGTCCGATATTAAAATTGTGAATGTTTTTTCCTGATTCAATAATCTCCCCACATATTTCATGGCCTAAAACGCGTGGATAACTGAAAAATGGCTGATTGCCCGCCCAGGCATGAATATCTGTACCGCAAATCCCGACAGTTTTAATTTTAATTAATGCTTCATTATCGCCTGGCACCGGTCTTTCCCGGACTTCCCATACTAAATTCTTTATTTCCTGACAAATTAATACTTTCATTGTGGACATGATTCACCGCTCCTTTTATTTTATGACTTTCAGATATCGTCGAATTTATAAGAGCGCCTGAATTTACCCATAAAATATGCGGATGATCGCGCATAAAAATGTTTTAAATCGGCTTTTAATGCCGGACTGGAGGGAAGAATGAGTCGTTCGCAGAATTTACGTCATAGCGTCATAAATCAGGTGATTGAAGATATGGCGAGGGGCAATATTCCTTCTCCGCTGCCTTCACAAAGCGGACTGGCAGAAATGTATAACATCAGTCGCACTACGGTACGCCACATACTCCAGCATTTAAGCGCATGTGGCGTGCTCACCCTGGTGGGGAAAAATTATGTTATCGCCCGCAAACCCGAACAGAACGATGGATTTGATTGCATCACGGCCTCGCTGAAAGAGCAAAACCGTCTTTTCGAGCAGGCATTTTTCACCATGATTAACCTGCGCCAGTTACGCGCCGGAGAAAGCTTTTCCGAACTTCAGCTGGCGCGAGCGGCAAGCGTCAGTCCGGTAGTGGTACGAGAATATCTTTTGAAATTCGGTCGTTATAATCTTATTCAAAGCGAAAAGCGCGGCCAATGGAGCATGAAGCAGTTCGATCAATCCTACGCCGAGCAGCTGTTTGAGCTACGCGAAATGCTCGAAACACATTCCCTGCAACACTTTCTCAACCTTCCCGATGATGACCCTCGCTGGCTGCAAGCAAAAACCATGCTCGAACGCCACCGGACGCTGCGCGACAGCATTGGCAGCAACTTTCGAATGTTTTCTCAATTAGACCGTGATTTTCATGCCATGCTGTTATCCGCTGCTGACAACATCTTTTTTAATCAATCACTTGAAATTATATCGGTGATCTTTCATTTTCACTATCAATGGGATGAAAGCGATCTCAAACAGCGCAATATCATTGCTGTTGATGAACATATGACCATTCTCAGCGCCCTGATTTGCCGTAGCGATTTAGATGCAATAACGGCGTTGCGAAACCATCTGGATACCGCCAAACAATCAATGATTCGTTCCATCAGGCAACATCACCGATAAATTAAGTACAGATTAAAAACATTGATTCTTGGTTTATATCACTATGTTGTATTAATGCAGTATTAATCCAGGCGATTGTTCTGCCCATAAGGAAATACATAGGGAATAAACGATGCTGGAAGTATTACTCTCAGCCATCATTTAACTCCCTATTACTGACAGCGATAAAATTATCGGCTATCCATGATTAACGTTTCCAGCACATCTAATTCACTGACTATTTTTGCCAGTGTTTCATCACTGACTTCTTGCCTTGCGCGCATCTGGTAAATAGCCGCGCGTTTGGCATTTAACGCCGCCAGATTAAATGTTCTTTCCAGCTTCGCACGCTGCATATGCAGGGAATTATCATTAGGCGACATATCCTCTTCACTATGTCGCATATAACCGATAACTCTGGCCCCCGTTTCCATAATCAACTCGTTATCGAGGTTTTCTGTTCTGGCGCGCAGCAAACGTTGCTCGGTCTTTTGCACACTCAGTATGGCCATTTTAGCCATAAACAGATCGGCAGCTTCCTCTTCTTTTTGTCGGTTATCGCTGAAAATCCCCACATTTTTCCCCAGTAATAATGGCAGAATAATAATGCCGCAAACCAGCGAAAAGAGGATCACACCTGTGGCGAGAAATACCAGCAAGTAACGCCCGGGAAAAGGTGTGCCATCCGGCAGCAATAACGGGATAGAAAGCACCCCCGCAAGCGTGATAGCTCCGCGCACCCCCGCAAAGGTCGCCAGCAGCATATGACGCGTTTTATATCCAGCAAACAGCATCGGATGTTTGCCGGGTCGTTTACGGCTATACAGACGCATCAGCCAAAGCCAGCCCAGGCGCACAACCATTAACGCCAGGTAGATCCAAATGACATCAAGGAGCAGCGATCCGGTGTCCACCAGTGGATCGTTTTCTGCACGGATCAGTGATTCCGAAATAATGCCCGGCAGTTGTAAGCCTAAAATCAGAAACACCATGCCGTTAAAGACATATTCAAGCATCGACCAGCTACTTTTAGCTTTAATTCTCAGGCGAATAGGCGCGTGGTGGACTACGCCAATGCGACTGGTTGTTAACCCCGCGGCGACAGCGGCAAGAATGCCAGATAAGCCAAAATGTTCCGCAACCAGATAAACAATAAACGGCAACAGAAGCATCAATACAATCTGAATGGAAGGTTCATCGTGAGCATATCGGCTGATCAACAGCAGCCCTTTACCATATAACCAGGTAACAGCGATCCCCACGGCAATACCGCCCAACGCAACGACAAAAAACGCAATGGTTGCGCCATGAACGCTGAATTCCATCGTTCCCATCGTCACTGCAACAGCAAATTTCAACGCCACCAGGCCGGAAGCATCATTCATCAACGCTTCGCCTTCGAGCACTTCCTGGATGTTTTTGCTGATACGCCCTTTCCCGACAATCCCCAGCAACGCCACGGCATCGGTAGGCGACAACACGGCGGCTAATGCGAAAGCAGCGATGAGCGGCACATTCGGTAAGAGTAAATGAATCACATAGCCGACACCAAAAATAGTGATTAGTACCAACAAAAGTGCCAGGCTGATAATTTCCCGGCTGTGCTTGATCAATTCTTTAGGTTGTATTTTTGAACTTTCAGCAAACAACAGGGGTGGTATAAACAATAAGAGAAAAAGTTCAGGATTGAATTCCACATGCAGACCAAATATAGGCTGGGCCAGTACTGCACCAGCGGCAATCTGGATTAAAGGAAGTGGTATCTGGACAGGAGACAGACGTGTAAGCACGCTGGTTAATGATACTACCAACGTAAGAATTAAAATTGTTAAAAGTATTTCCATATAATAAACAGGCTTCCTCATTCATAAATAATGGATATTATTAATTTAATTTCATAAAAAGCGCTCTGGTTAGCACTTAACGTTAATCATTAATCACTGCGTTCACTCACATGATCAGAAGGAACCCAGTAAAATAAGTTTTCAAGTTGATAACAAATTCACCATGTGAATATTTACTGCCTTTCCCCGTTGTAACGAATCATCCGTTACTCTCTGATTTCCTTGCCGAACAAGTTATTTAGTGCATGACGGCTTTCTTTTAACATCAGCATGAATTATACGTTTAGCAAATGTATTAAATCAGCACTAAATAAATTTAATGGATACCACCATTCTGCGTCAACACTTAGTTTTTATCTGTATTGACAATTAAAAATAACCGCAGCCAAATTAATGATTTTATTTTTAATAAATCATCAACCGAATAAGAGATCTTATCAGCGATAACTAAACTCATCAGAGGGTGTTCCTTGTAACGTCATGCATTACATAACTTTAAGATATACAATCAAAAAATGCATTAAAAACCGATTAAAAGCAGCAAAGTATTACCCGGTGCACGAATTTATGATACATCTGCAGCCATTCTGCTATTCGCTGACTACTTTTCAGTAATGACTGCTTTTTCATAAGGTTTCACTCCCGACAACAATGTTGGAGTTTTATTTCCTTAGCATGGAGTAAGTAAAGATGAGCAAAATAATAGCGATGCTAATTACTGTCAGTACCCTTTTTTTACCGTCAATAATCCAGGCAAAACCTATTTCAATAAAAGTTGCCTATGAAAATAACCCTGGAGAACCCCTAGATGTGGTCATGCGTTACTGGGCAGACCTATTAAATAAAAAAAGTAATGGCGAAATAACACTTGCGCTCTATCCCAGCTCCCAATTGGGATCAAAACAGGATGTCACCGAGCAAGCCATAATGGGCATGAATGTCATAACCTTGAGTGATGTGGCTTTTCTTGCCGATTATGAACCCGATTTGGGGATTTTGTTTGGACCGTATCTGACTGACGATCCGCAAAAACTGTTCAAAATATATGAAAGCGACTGGTTTAAACAAAAAAATGAAAGTCTGAAGAAAAAGGGAATTCATGTGGTAATGAATAATTATCTCTATGGCACTCGACAGATTATTTCGAAAAAACCCATTCGCACCGTTGACGATCTCGCAGGTTTAAAAATTCGCGTTCCTAATAACGTCATGCAAATAAAAGCCATTCAGGCGATGGGGGCAACACCAACTCCCATGCCATTAGGCGAAGTTTATCCCGCATTAACCCAGGGCGTTATTGACGGCGTAGAAAACCCAATTTCAGTGCTGCAAGGGCAAAAACTGTATGAGCAGGCAAGATATCTGACAATGGTTAACTACCTGACAAATACCTCAGTGTGGATAGGTGGTGAAGCCTTCTTTGGCACCCTTTCACCAGAACAACTGGAGATGATCCACCAGACCGGCTATGAAGCGGGTGTCTATAGCCAGAAACTCACTCTTGAGCGTGATGCCGAAATGTTGAAAACCATGCAGGCAGCCGGCGTCGAAGTGATCTATCCCGATACTGGACCATTCCAGAAGAAAGCACGCGAAGTTTACTCTCAATTCCCGGAATGGACACCAGGTCTGTACGAAACCATTCAACAGCAACTGCAATAAGCATTAATGCTCAGCGTCCTGCCTCATCTCTCTTAGGCAGGACACGCACTAACAGGAGGTTTCATGCGTCTTTTTGGCAAAGTGGCAGAATTTAGTGCTGCCTTTGCGCTATTCGTTCTGGTTGTGGTGACAATTGGAGCGGTATTTATGCGTTATTTCATCGGCCAACCGCTTCAATGGACAGAAGAAATGTCGGGAATGCTGATGATTTGGGTGGTGATGTTAGGTGGAGTGGTGGCAGAACGTGACAGGGCGCACCTGACCATTCCCTTCCTGATGGAGATGCTTCCAGGCAAACTCAGGCGTGTTATTGCAGTACTGGTCGCCCTTCTCTCCATCGCACTGCTGCTTTATATGGCCTGGCTGGGCTACCGACTAGCCGAAATGGCGCAGTTTAAAGTGACACAAATTCTGAAGGTTTCCTGGTTCTGGATCGATCTGGCGGTCCCTGTCGGCGCACTGGCAACGGCTATTTATACCCTCTACTGGTTAATAAACGATACAAAACAATCCGATAGCGGAGACAAAATGCAATGAGTTGGTTATTGATTATTCCGCTAATGATCGTCTGTTTGTTTCTCAACATTCGGGTCTATCTGGCGATGTTTATTGGCATCATCGCTTACTTTTTATTCTTCTCCAGCGTACCGATTGAAATTGCCGTGCAAAGACTAATCGCGCCAACGCAAAGCCCATCATTGCTGGCAATTCCGTTTTTTATCTTGCTAGGCACACTAATGAGCTACACCGGCATTGCCGAACGCATCCTGCACATTGCCAACGTTCTGGTGGGGAAAATGCGCGGCGGACTGGGCGTGGCAAACATTCTCGTCAGCACCATGATGGGCGGCGTCAGCGCCTCTAACCTTGCTGACGCGGCGATGCTGTCGCGCATGATGGTGCCGGAGATGGAGCGTAAAGGCTACAACCGCGCGTTTGCCGCCGCCATTACCGCTGGTGGCTCGTTAGTCACCCCGATCATACCGCCTGGAATAGCCCTGATTATTTACGGTCTGGTTGCCGACGTCTCTATCGGAAAAATGTTTATCGCCGGACTGGTACCTGGTTTGCTATGCGCAGTCGTACTGATGTTTACCGTCTACCTTGTCGCCCGCAAAACTAACGCTAAACCCTCGCGTGAAAGCTGGCCTACGTGCAAAGAGGTGGTGTTCTCGCTGGGACAGGCCTGGCCTGCGCTGTTCCTCATTTTTGCTGTGGTGGGTGGTATTCGCGCTAACATTTTCACCCCAACAGAAGCAGGTGCAGTAGCGGTGCTAATCGTGCTGGCGATTGGCTTTTTTATCTATCGTGAAATGCGGATTTCTCATGTCGTCAAAGCATTGGGCGAAACGGCACGCGCAACCGCATCGGTGATGCTGGTAATCATGGCCAGCGCCGCATTGGGATGGATTTTCTCAATGGAACATGCTGGTGTCGCAGTGGCGAATTTTGTGACTTCGCTGACCGAAAACAAATACATGTTCCTGTTGATTATCAACATATTGCTACTGACGCTGGGGATGTTTCTGGAAGGAAACGCCATTTTGCTGATCCTGGTACCACTATTAAAACCGGTGGTCGAACACTTTGGCATCGATCCGGTGCATTTTGGCATCATCATGATCTTCAACCTGTCGATTGGCGCATTCACGCCACCGGTAGGTACCGTGATGCTGCTGGTATGTAATATCACGCAAGTTTCGGTGGGAAATTTCTTTAAACAATCCCTGCCCCTACTGGCGGCTCTACTGTTAATGCTAATGCTGGTGACATATATCCCGGCGATTTCACTGTTCCTGGTTTAATAATAAAAACGCCGGATGAAATACTCATCCGGCATCATTACGTTAAAACGTTTCCCAGTTCTCCTCGCTATCTGCCACGGCCATTTTGCGCGGCGTAGCTGGCGTCACGGTTTTTACCACAGCCGATGCTTCACGCTGCTGTTGCTGCTGTTGCTGAATCCGGAACACTGCCACTGCTTCGGTCAGGCGACTGGCCTGCTCTTCCAGCGCGGCGGCGGCAGATTCTTCCACCAGCGCGGCGTTCTGTTGAGTTACCCGGTCCATCTCAGCAACCGCTAAGCCAACCTGATCGATACCACGGCTCTGCTCATCAGAAGCAGAAGCAATTTCGCCCATAATGTCCGTCACGCGGGTCACGGCACTGACAATCTCCGCCATTGTTTCCCCGGCGCTTTCGACCAGCGTAGAGCCAACATCCACTTTCCCCACCGAGTCTTCAATCAGGCTTTTAATTTCACGAGCAGCCTGAGCGCTACGCTGGGCCAGATTACGCACTTCTCCCGCGACCACCGCAAAACCGCGTCCTTGCTCACCCGCACGCGCAGCCTCAACCGCCGCGTTCAAAGCCAGAATATTGGTCTGGAAGGCAATGCCGTCAATTACGCTGATAATATCGGCGATTTTCTGCGAACTGGTGGAGATATCGCGCATGGTCTGCACCACGTTATCTACCACTTTGCCGCCGCGTTGCGCCGTTTCGGAAGCACTTAACGCCAGATGGCTGGCCTGGCGCGCATTTTCGGCATTCTGTTTCACCGTTGCGGTCAGTTGCTCCATGCTGGCTGCCGTCTCTTCCAGCGAAGCGGCCTGTTGCTCGGTGCGCGAAGAGAGATCGTTATTGCCGGTGGCGATTTCGCTGGCACCGCTATAGATGGCATTGGCCCCGTTGCGCACATCACCGACGGTACGCATCAGCTCTCCCTGCATATGGCGCAAACTCTCTGCCAGTTGCCCCACCTCATTAGAGCCATCCACCTCAATCGGTTTCACCAGATCGCCGCCTGCAATATGACGAATGCTGTCAATCAGGCGATTCATTGGCGCGACCAGCGAGGCTTTAATACCGAACCAGACGGCGAGGATGACCGCCAGTACGACGATCATCACGCCTACCAGAATCCACATCGCCTGGCTGTAGGAGGCATTGTTATCGCTGACGGCGATATCATAGAGCCGATCGTTTTGCTCCATGTAAGCCACATACTGCTTCTCGAAACCGTCCTGATATCCCTGGGTCGGCTGATCAAAGAACTCGTTGATTTTGCCTGCACCTAACAGTTGTATCAGCTCCGCCAGCGCATTGTGATAAATATCGTAATTACGTTTGATCTCTGCCGCTGCGGCGGTGCTCTGACGCGGGTCACGCGGCAACGCTTCGTAATCCGCCCAGTTTTTTTCCGCCTGTTTCAGCGAAATACTGGCACTCTGCATCAGCTCAGCAACGGTTGAACCGCTACCAATATTGTTCTGATCCATCATGTAGCGGATACCCGCGCGGTTGAGGGTGTTACGCGTCTGCAACAACGCGACCCAGCTGCCATTCAGCGTGGATTGCTGCTGGCGAATGGTTTGTAAAACAGTGAAATTTTCTTTGTCGTTCTTTAAGGCATTAAAGAACAGACCGCCTGAAGTCAGTTGTAAAAGGCCAAAAACGGCCAAAACCAGCAGTAGGCTGGTCACAATTTTGATACGTTTTAACATGGTTTCTCTTTCCTGTGGACCGATGCAAGATTTTCGGCCTGGAAAGGAAAAACTTTATGAAAATCCCGCGGAGATGACGCCGAGTAATTTTATTCACCCCCTGAATTTAAAAAGCCATTATTTACATAAATTATTCGCAATATAAATATGTGATATAAATCACATATTTATGGTCACTTAAACGACGCCTTTGCCGCTCACCGCCATTCCTGACCGCTTACGTCCCTAAAATAACCACTCAGTTATTTACCTTACTTTACGCGCGCGTAACTCTGGCAACATCACTGCAGGATAGCGGTCAATTTACCTCCTCAAACGCAACGCAAACCTAGAACGGCTTCGGCCAACTATTAATCAATACATGCCAGGTTTTACTATGGATACTAAAAAGATATTCAAGCACATACCCTGGGTGATTCTCGGAATCATCGGTGCATTCTGCCTCGCGGTAGTTGCATTACGTCGGGGGGAGCACGTCAGCGCCCTGTGGATCGTGGTCGCCTCTGTGTCGGTGTATCTGGTGGCGTATCGCTACTACAGTCTGTACATCGCCCAGAAGGTAATGAAACTCGACCCCACGCGCGCGACGCCTGCGGTTATTAACAACGACGGTCTGAACTACGTTCCGACCAACCGTTACGTGTTGTTTGGTCACCACTTCGCCGCTATCGCCGGTGCTGGTCCGCTGGTGGGTCCGGTTCTCGCCGCGCAGATGGGCTACCTGCCTGGCACGCTGTGGCTGCTGGCGGGGGTCGTGCTGGCCGGTGCGGTTCAGGACTTTATGGTGCTGTTTATCTCCTCTCGCCGTAACGGCGCATCTCTCGGTGAGATGATCAAAGAAGAGATGGGACCAGTACCGGGGACTATCGCGCTGTTTGGCTGTTTCTTAATCATGATCATCATCCTCGCCGTTCTGGCGCTGATTGTGGTTAAAGCCCTGGCCGAAAGTCCGTGGGGGGTCTTCACCGTTTGCTCAACCGTACCGATTGCGCTGTTTATGGGTATCTATATGCGCTTTATTCGTCCGGGGCGTGTGGGTGAAGTCTCTGTCATTGGTATCGTGCTGCTGGTTGCCTCTATCTACTTCGGTGGCGTGATTGCTCACGATCCGTACTGGGGTCCGGCACTGACCTTTAAAGACACCACCATTACCTTCGCGCTGATTGGCTATGCGTTTGTTTCCGCACTGCTGCCAGTGTGGCTGATCCTCGCACCGCGCGACTATCTGGCAACCTTCCTGAAAATCGGCGTTATCGTCGGCCTGGCGCTGGGTATCGTGGTGCTGAACCCGGAACTGAAAATGCCTGCCATGACCCAGTACATTGACGGTACTGGCCCGCTGTGGAAAGGCGCTCTGTTCCCGTTCCTGTTCATCACCATCGCCTGTGGTGCGGTATCTGGCTTCCACGCGCTGATCTCTTCCGGTACGACGCCGAAACTGCTGGCTAATGAAACCGACGCGCGTTTCATCGGCTACGGCGCAATGCTGATGGAGTCCTTCGTGGCGATTATGGCGCTGGTTGCTGCGTCCATCATCGAACCGGGTCTTTACTTCGCGATGAACACCCCGCCTGCTGGCCTTGGCATCACCATGCCTAACCTGCATGAAATGGGTGGCGAGAACGCGCCGATCATCATGGCACAGCTGAAAGACGTTACCGCACACGCGGCAGCGACCGTCAGCTCCTGGGGCTTCGTGATTTCGCCAGAGCAGATCCTGCAAACCGCGAAAGACATTGGTGAGCCTTCTGTCCTGAACCGTGCAGGTGGTGCACCAACGCTGGCGGTAGGTATCGCTCACGTGTTCCACAAAGTGCTGCCGATGGCTGACATGGGCTTCTGGTATCACTTCGGTATTCTGTTCGAAGCCCTGTTCATCCTGACCGCGCTGGATGCGGGTACCCGTTCTGGCCGCTTTATGCTGCAAGACCTGCTGGGTAACTTCATCCCGTTCCTGAAAAAAACCGACTCCCTGGTTGCCGGTATCATCGGTACTGCGGGCTGTGTGGGTCTGTGGGGCTACCTGCTGTATCAGGGCGTGGTCGATCCGCTGGGCGGCGTTAAGAGCCTGTGGCCGCTGTTCGGTATCTCCAACCAGATGCTGGCAGCCGTGGCGCTGGTACTGGGCACCGTTGTGCTGATTAAGATGAAGCGCACCCAATACATCTGGGTAACTGTTGTTCCGGCTGTATGGCTGCTTATCTGCACCACCTGGGCGCTGGGCCTGAAACTGTTCAGTACCAACCCGCAGATGGAAGGCTTCTTCTACATGGCAAGCCAGTACAAAGAGAAGATTGCTAACGGTACTGACCTGACGGCGCAGCAGATTGCCAACATGAACCACATCGTTGTGAACAACTACACCAACGCAGGCCTGAGTATTCTGTTCCTGATTGTGGTGTACAGCATCATCTTCTACGGTTTCAAAACCTGGCTGAAGGTGCGTAACAGCGACAAACGTACTGACAAAGAAACACCGTACGTTCCAATCCCGGAAGGCGGCGTGAAGATCTCTTCGCACCACTAACCGGTTGCCTTATCCGGCTTACAAAATGTCTATCGTAGGCCGGATAAGGCGTTTACGCCGCATCCGGCAAATCCCCAGCCCGGACCTTCCGGGCTTTACGCATATCTGGAAGGCAAAATGTTTGGTAACTTAGGACAGGCAAAAAAATATCTCGGCCAGGCGGCGAAGATGTTGATTGGCATTCCAGACTACGACAACTACGTCGAGCATATGAAGACCAACCATCCCGACAAGCCGTACATGAGCTATGAAGAATTCTTCCGCGAACGCCAGAACGCGCGCTACGGCGGCGATGGTAAAGGCGGTATGCGCTGTTGTTAATGGAGAGAGCATGAACCCGATTGCAGTTACCCTACTCACCGGTTTTTTAGGCGCAGGAAAAACCACCCTGCTGCGCCATATTCTTAACGAACAACACGGCTACAAGATTGCCGTGATTGAAAACGAATTCGGCGAAGTCTCCGTTGATGATCAACTGATTGGCGATCGCGCCACGCAAATAAAAACGCTGACCAACGGCTGCATCTGCTGTTCGCGCTCCAACGAGCTGGAGGACGCGCTACTCGACCTGCTGGACAATCTCGACAAGGGCTATATTCAGTTCGACCGTCTGGTCATTGAATGCACCGGCATGGCCGATCCCGGCCCGATTATTCAGACCTTTTTCTCCCATGAAGTTTTATGCCAGCGTTACCTGCTGGACGGAGTGATTGCGCTGGTGGATGCGGTACATGCCGATGAGCAGATGAACCAGTTCACCCGGCAACTACAACGAAAAGACCAGTGAGCTCTATACCGATTATTCGTTCATCACGGCAGATCTGGGCATCGGTGAGGAAGCCTCCAACGTGTTCCAGAACCTTGCCGTGCAGAAACTGACGGAGACCACCGAGAAGATGCTGGTGGCTCCTCTGCGCTTCAAGAGCGTGCTGCTGGACGAGATGGATCACGTTATCGCTGCCGCCCGCATGGGACGTCCGGCTTCCATGATCCTGAAAAACAATTCTATCAGCGACCGGGACATCATCCTCAAATTGCAGGAAGCCAGCTGCGCCGGGGTGCGCATCGA
>OHAQ01001079.1_pt1 | contig 21849 bp, 16 predicted proteins | sample 1577111 | NCBI WGS metagenome assembly OHAQ01 (sample SAMEA3541549, study PRJEB24748) | human gut metagenome | biome: human gut; feature: human-associated habitat; material: faeces | place: China | collected 2012 | reverse complement strand
CCGATTGGTGTGTTGTAGAGAATGGAGTACTTCTCCAACAGATATTCACGAAAGGTACGAACCCTTTCTTTCAGTCGGAAGAGGAGATCAGTAATGAAATTGCGACAGCGCTGCTGCCCCAGTTAACGACCAATGCCTTCGACGCTGTGTACTTTTATGGTGCCGGCTGTGGCTTCCCCGACAAAATTGCCATGGTACACCGTGCCATTATCCGGCATCTCCAGGTTTCGGGCGACGAAGTGGAAGTAAATACGGACATGCTTGCCGCCGCCCGCGGACTTTGCGGACACGAACCGGGCATAGCCTGCATCATGGGCACAGGTTCCAACTCGTGTTATTACGACGGCAAACACATTGGTGCCAACGTCTCCCCCCTGGGTTTCATCCTTGGCGACGAAGGTAGCGGTGCTTGCCTGGGCAAATTGCTGGTAGGCGATATTCTGAAAAATCAGATGACTCCGGAACTGAAAGAGAAGTTCCTCAAGCAGTTCAATCTGGAACCGGCAGACATCATCGACCGTGTATACCGTAAACCATTCCCGAACCGGTTCCTGGCAAGCCTGTCTCCATTCCTCGCTCAGAATCTGGACGAACCTTGTGTGCGCACGCTGGTGCTGAACAGTTTCAAGGCTTTCCTGAAAAGGAACGTCATGCAATACGATTATCAGCATAGCAAGGTACATTTCATCGGCTCCGTAGCATTCCATTATAAGGAGGTACTTGCCGAGGCCGCACAGGAAATGGGCATTCAAATAGGTACCATTCTCCAAAGCCCTATGGAAGGCCTGATTAGCTACCATAGCTAACCATCCCAGCCTCCATAAATCATAAATTATAAATCATAAATCTCATCATCATCATGGCATTCGTAAAGATATCAGAGCAACCTTCGCTCTACAACGACTTAGAAAAGAAATCTGTCCGCGAAATATTGGAGGACATCAACACAGAAGACCAGAAAGTAGCATTGGCTGTTCAAAAAGCCATCCCACAGATTGAGAAACTGGTGACACAAATCGTTCCACGCATGAAGCAAGGCGGACGCATCTTTTATATGGGAGCAGGTACTAGCGGTCGCCTAGGTGTGCTGGATGCATCGGAAATTCCTCCAACATTCGGTATGCCTCCTACACTCGTCATCGGACTGATAGCAGGTGGTGATACAGCCCTGCGCAATCCGGTGGAAAATGCGGAGGACGATATGCGTCGCGGTTGGGAAGAGTTGGTTGAACGTAACATTACGGATAAAGATACCGTCATCGGCATTGCTGCTTCCGGCACGACTCCTTACGTTATCGGCGCCATGCAGAAAGCACGTGAGCACGGCATTCTTACAGGCTGCATCACCAGCAACCCCGACTCTCCGATGGCAGCAGAAGCAGATGTTCCCATCGAAATGATTGTAGGACCGGAGTACGTAACAGGCAGCTCACGCATGAAATCGGGTACGGGGCAGAAGATGATACTGAACATGATTACTACTTCTGTCATGATACAACTGGGCCGCGTGAAAGGTAATAAGATGGTGAACATGCAGCTGAGTAACCAGAAATTGGTAGACCGTGGTACCCGCATGATTGTAGAAGAACTGGGATTGGACTATGGAAAGGCAAAGGCACTGTTGCTAATGCATGGTTCAGTGAAAAAGGCAGTGGATGCTTATAGGGGGGTAACATTATGAAACTCCTCCCTTCCCTTTTCTTTTTTGTATTGCTTGCCCTGCAAGCCAATGCACAATCCTTGCAACGTGTTGCCCCCGAACAAGTCGGCATGGATTCCCGTCATTTGTTGTACGCTGACGAAGCGATAGAAACCGCCATCGCCAATAAAGACATTCCCGGTGCCGTGCTCGCTGTAGTACGCAACGGGAAGATGGCCTACCTCAAAGCATACGGCAACAAGCGTGTGTACCCTAACACCGAGCCTATGACTGTAAACACTATTTTCGATATGGCTTCATGTAGTAAATCCATGTCCACTGCCATCTGTACCCATATCCTGGCAGAACGTGGTAAGCTCCGTCTCTTGGATCCCGTCAGCCTCTACATACCTGAATTTAAGTCCTGGGTGAGCGAAGACGGAAAAGATAAGAAAATCATCCGCATCGCCGACCTGTTGACACATACTTCCGGTCTCCCCCCTTATGCCCCAACCAGTGAATTGGAGAAACAATATGGCTCTCCCAGCCCCGACGGAATGATAGAGTACATAGCCAACTGCCGCCGCGACTTCAAGCCGCAGACCGACTTCCAATACAGTTGCCTTAACTACATCACCCTGCAACGCATCATCGAAACCGTCAGCGGACAATCCTTACGTGACTTCGCCCGCGAAAATCTATTTGATGTATTAGGTATGGCCCATACCGACTATCTCCCCTGCAAGCGCGATAAGGATGGGAAATGGATCAATACAGCAGATGCCCATTGGGCAACCTCTACCGAAGGTGACTGGCATAGCCTCATCGCTCCTACCGAGAAGCAATCCGATGGCAGCGTCCTCTGCGGACAAGTACACGATCCACTCGCCCGTGTCATGAATAGTGGTATTTCCGGCAATGCCGGCGTATTCTCTTGTGCCGAAGACATAGCTGTCCTCTGCGCCGCCCTGCAAAACGGCGGAGAATGGAACGGACACCGCATCCTCAGCCCATTGGGAGTAAAAACTATGCGTACCGTCCCTCGTGCCACCGCTACATTAGGACGCACTTTAGGATGGGATAACTTCACCGCCTACGCTTCCAATAACGGAGATTATTTTGGTCCGAATACCTACGGGCACACCGGATACACCGGTACTTCCATCATCATAGATCCGGACAACGATACTTCCGTCATCCTGCTCGTCAATGCCGTGCATCCCGAAGACGGTCACAGCATGGTTCGTCTGCGCTCTCTGGTAGCCAATGTTGTTGCAGCTTCTATCTATCCCACCCCACGTATTTATACGGACCATTACTATAAGCGCTTCCTGCAATTCATGGATGAACCTGCCATTACTTCCAAAGACATCGTCATGGTGGGCAACAGCCTTACAGAAGGTGGCGGTGACTGGAACGCCCGCCTCAACAAGAAAAACATCCGTAACCGTGGTATCATCGGTGATGAAGTTATGGGTATTTACGACCGACTGCACCAGGTACTTCCGGGACACCCTAAGAAATTATTCCTCCTTGCCGGTGTCAACGACATCTCACACGACCTCACTGTGGACAGCATCGTCAGTATGATACGCATGACCGTAGAGCGCATTCAGCGTGAATCTCCTGATACGAAACTCTACCTGCAAAGTCTCCTGCCTTTCGATGAGAGCTTCGGACGTTACAAAAAGCTAACCGGGAAAACCGACATGGTTCCCGAAATCAATGCACAACTGGAAGTTTTAGCTAAAGATCACAAAATTACATTCATCAACCTCTTCCCATTGTTTACAGAGAAAGGTACGAATGTGCTTCGCAAAGAATTGACCAGTGACGGCTTACACCTGAATGAAGAAGGATATAAAATTTGGGTGAAAGCGTTGAAAAAGAAGATGTAGACTCCTCTATAAACACAAGAGGCTGCCCATAAATGAGCAGCCTCTCTATCTATTTTATAAAGGGCCTCTACTTTACTGCCTCTAATTGCATATCAAATGTCAAAGTTGAATAACCAAGAATTGAGCCATATCCGCTTTCTCCATATCCACACTGGTAAGGAATATACAATATCCAGCGTTCTTTCGTATGCATATATTGCAATACTGTAGTCCATCCAGAAACGACACCTGTCACACTAAAAGAAGATGGAGAATCAAAGTCCGTAGGCACCTTGGCGCCCTCGCCTTCAGAAAGCAGTACGCCGCGGTCTATTGCGCTGTAACCAACAAAATTACCATCGAATCTATCCCCCAGTATTATTGTACCATAATAGTATGTCGTAACTGACTGCGTATAAAGCGGACGCTCCCCATCGGGATTGTCTGGCGATATTTTCTTACAATAAATATACAAAGAATTCTCTGTTGTACTCTTGTAGTTATCCTTAATAGCAAATAATTCACCTACAGGAATCTTACTAAGCTTAACAGAGTCACCGTTATCACCTTCATATTTCGCCCCTTCTATAATTCTATCAGCCCGGCCACCTATGATCAGATTCAATGAATCAATATAAGCTTCATTCCGTTCTCGCCAGTTGTCATACCTACCTACTTCCTCTACTTCTTCACAAGAAGTAAATACACCTGTCAAGAGCAACAGGAAAGGTAGAAATACTAAGAGTCTTTTGTTCATTCTATTAATTTATTGTATTACTTATTGCAACCCCTTCAGCAACGAAGTGATGCTAACACGATCTGCAATGATGTTATTCAGTTCAGCAATAGCCACGCGTTCCTGTTGCATCGTATCACGATTACGCAGCGTCACGCAGTTATCTTCCAGAGTTTGGTGGTCAACAGTCACGCAGTACGGAGTACCAATGGCATCCTGACGACGATAACGTTTACCGATACTATCTTTTTCATCATATTGACAGTGGAAGTGGAACTTCAATGAGTCGATGATCTCACGAGCCTTTTCAGGCAGACCGTCTTTCTTCACCAACGGCATTACAGCCAACTTCACAGGAGCAAGTGCGGCAGGCAATCTCAGTACTACACGGCTTTCTCCACTCTCCAGTTGTTCTTCGCAATAAGAAGCAGACATGATGCTGAGGAACATACGGTCCACACCAATAGAAGTTTCCACAACAAACGGAGTATAACTTTCATTCGTTTCGGGATCGAAGTACTTAATATTCTTACCTGAGAACTTCTCATGCTGCGACAAGTCAAAATTCGTACGGCTATGGATACCTTCCACTTCCTTGAAGCCAAACGGCATTAAGAACTCGATATCTGTAGCTGCATTCGCATAATGAGCTAACTTATCATGATCATGATAACGATAGTGGTCATCACCGAATCCCAATGCCTTATGCCATTTCAAACGGATTTCTTTCCATTTCTTGAACCATTCCAGCTCAGTACCCGGCTTCACGAAGAACTGCATTTCCATCTGTTCGAACTCACGCATACGGAAAATGAACTGACGGGCAACAATCTCGTTACGGAATGCCTTACCAATCTGTGCAATACCGAAAGGTATCTTCATGCGACCGGTCTTCTGTACATTCAGGTAATTCACAAAGATACCCTGGGCTGTTTCAGGACGCAGGTAAATCTTCATGGCACCATCCGAAGTAGAACCCATCTCTGTAGAGAACATCAGGTTGAACTGACGAACTTCCGTCCAGTTCTTTGTACCGCTGATGGGGCAAACGATTTCTTCATCCAGAATAATCTGGCGAAGCTCGTCAAGGTTATTATCATTCAGAGCCTTTGCAAAACGTTCGTGCAATGCGTCGCGTTTAGCCTGGTGTTCCAATACGCGACCATTCGTGCTACGGAACTGCGCTTCATCAAAAGCCTCTCCGAAACGCTTGGCAGCTTTGGCAACTTCTTTATTGATTTTATCGTCGTACTTTGCAAGTTGGTCTTCAATCAGCACATCGGCACGATAACGTTTCTTGGAATCACGGTTGTCAATCAAAGGGTCATTGAATGCGTCTACGTGTCCGGAAGCCTTCCAGATGGTGGGGTGCATAAAGATAGCGGAGTCGATGCCGACAATGTTTTCGTGCAGCAACACCATGCTCTGCCACCAGTATTGTTTAATGTTGTTTTTCAGTTCCACACCCATCTGACCGTAGTCATACACTGCTCCCAATCCGTCGTAGATGTCGCTGGAGGGGAATACGAAACCGTATTCCTTACAGTGTGATACGAGTTTCTTAAAAACGTCTTCTTGTGCCATTTTTTTGTTATATCTATTAATTTTAATCCTGTTCTTTATTAAAAAGCGCCACAAAGATAGGGATTTATATCATAAGTCGGGCAGGTGGGGTATTAATTTATCTTATCGTAACAAACTCTCACTTTGCACTTCCGTCACAATCTGTCCGTCAAACAGATTGATGATGCGGTGGGCATACGAGGCATCGTGGCGCGAGTGAGTCACCATAACGATAGTAGTTCCCTGCCGGTTCAGTTCGAGCAGAAGTTCCATTACATCCTGTCCGTTCCGGGAATCAAGGTTTCCGGTCGGTTCGTCGGCAAGTATCAGCATCGGATTGATTACTACGGCACGGGCAATGGCTACGCGCTGCTGCTGTCCACCGGAAAGTTGAGTAGGAAAGTGACCCGCGCGATGATCAATACTCATTCTTTTCAAAGTTTCCTCTACCCGGCGTTTCCGTTCCGAGTGTTTTATTTTCATGTAAGTCAACGGCAACTCTACATTCTCAAAAACATTCATTTCTTCGATCAGGTTAAAACTTTGGAATACAAATCCGAGCTTTCCTTTCCGAGTTTCGGTACGCTCACTTTCCTTCATATGCCCCACTTCAACACCATCCAAATAATATTTACCAGAAGTAGGACTATCAAGCATCCCAAGAATATTGAGCAAAGTAGATTTACCACACCCTGACGGCCCCATAATAGCTACAAATTCTCCTTTCTCCACTTGCAGGGAAATATTGTTAATCGCTGCTGTTTCCACCTCTTCCGTACGAAACACTTTATTCAATCCTTTAATTTCAATCATATTCTTTATTCTTTTATCAGTTTCAACTTATTACCATATTCTTTAATCCTGCAATACCAGTTCTCCCGCGTCCGAGAAATTCTCATAGCTTGAAATTACAACCTTCTCACCGGGTTCAAGTCCGCTTATCACCTCATAGTACATTGGATTCTGACGCTTAATCTGCACATTGCGGCGTACAGCTTTCTTCCCATCCGGAGTCACCACAAAAATCCATTGTCCGCTTGTACTCTGATAGAATGCTCCGCGCGGAATGAGGTTTGCCTCTATCGGTTGTCCCAGTTGCAGGTTGATGTAATATGTCTGTCCGGCACGGATGTTATCCGGGCGTTCACCTTCAAACACAAAGTCAGTCCTGAACTGCTTGTCACGTACTTCCGGATATACCTTTCTGACGCGTAATTCATAATCCTTATCCTGACGTTCGAAAGTTGCATTAAGCCCTTCCCGGACACGGTCGATATAATGCTCGTCAATAAAAGCCTCCACCTTAAAATCAGACAGAACATTGATTTGTCCGATTCTCGTTCCGGTAGCAATGGACTGTCCTATCTCCACATCAAGCAATCCGAGTTGTCCGCTTACCGGAGCTTTCACATTCAAGTCTTCACCACGTTGACGTACCAGCACAAGATTACGCCTCATATTGTCCAGACTCTCCTCAAGCTGCTCTACTTGCACACTGCGATAGATAGAATCCTGTTTCCGGCTTTCAACCACAAGATTGTGTCTATTGAAAGCCAATTCATATTCTTCCTGCGCCTGCAAGTACTCTTCTCTCGACACAAGTTTCTCATCATACAGACGCTTGTACTGCTCAAACCTCCGCTTTTGCCGTCCCACTTCAATATCAAATTGCAACTGATCTTTTTTCAGGCTCAGCCTGTTCTGCTCCATATCGAGCAACGTATTCCGCAGGAAATTCTGCTTCTCGGCCAATTGCGCTTCACTATCGAGGATACTGAGATTAAGCATCGGATTGGTGAGGCGCACAATCACTTCACCCTGCTTCACCATGGTTCCTTCCTCCACGATCTTTTCGGCTACCATGCCACCTTCCGTTACACTCAACTGCACTGTACGAATGGGCAATACTTGTCCGTTGACGCACATATAATCATTGAATAATCCCTCCACAACCGGTTGTATATTCAATGTATTCCGATCCACATGTACCCTGCGGGTCCTGTTGCCGAAGAATAACCATCCGGCTGCTAAAGTTAACAACAAACCGGCAATTATGTACGGTATATATTTCTTTTTAAATCCTTTTTTCTGTTCGATAAGGGTATCCATCATTTCATTTACATTTTAATTAGATTATTGCTGACCGATGTCTTTCTATTCACTGATGAAAGGTTCTCCTTTATAATAATTCACAAGCCGCTTTTTGAGATTATACTTCAACCGTGCATTCAGCTTTGCCGACCTTGCCTGCATAAGACGATTGGCACTTGCATGCAGTTCGATAGTATTGATGAGCCCTTCCTCGTACTTACGGAGATTGAGCCGATGGGCTGCCTGCATGGCCTCTTCCTGCCTGACGGCCTGATAAAACTCATCAGCCTGTCCGTTCATGTCAGTCACCGCCTGTTCTATCTCACTGTACAAAGTACGTTGGGCTTCCTCCTTCTCATTCCGGGCAATAATAAGCTCCTGCTTACCTCTTTTCACATTTGATATCCGGGCCAGTCCATCGAAAATAGGAAAGGAAAGGGAAAAACCGACATAATATCCGCGTTTATTCCTGAACTGTTCCGAAAAAGGAATATATTCACTACCGTCCATAAAACGCGCGAATCCGGTTGATATCCCACCCTGAGCCACAAGTGTGGGAAACAACGCCCCCTTTGCTTCCCGATAAGAAAGCTGCCGGATGCGCAAAGAAGCCTCAGCGGCCTGTGCAGTAGGCAGAAACAGAAGTGCATGCCGGTAGATATCCAGAGGAGAGTCTTCTGTCTTAGCTACGGCTTCAAGGCTATCATATCCGGCTATTTGCAAGTCTTCATCAATAGGGAAATACATTTTCTCCTTCAGACGGATGATACTTATTTTAAGAAGATTCTTTTGGCGGGTCAGGTTATAACTGTCGGCCGCTTCCTTTGCAGCCAGCTCGGTAACATCCGGCGAAGATTTCAGTCCGAGTTCTTCCATGCGCTTCGTGCGTTGAAGATTTTGGATACTCTCCTGCCATTGTTGTCCGGCCAAGTCGACCATTTCATAACAGAAAACCGTATTAAAGAAAGTCTCCATAGTCTCATAGGCTGTTATATCCTTGATTTCCTGTAATTGCTGTTTTCCCAATAAGATACTCACCTTTTGCATTCTGGCACGGGTGATACCTGTCAGCCCATCGAACAAAACCAGTCCGGAAGAAATCTCATAAGTATTACTGAATGAATTTACATCCGTATAAATATTTGTCTCAGAATCCAAACCACGCCCAAAACTGAGATTCGTATTTACATTTGCTTTAACAGAAGGCAGAAGCCTGGCGATAGCTTCACGATAATTCTGGGTATAGTTTCTATTTCGGGCTTCCTGACTACTCACCCGCATGTTGTTCCGTACAGCATACTCCATACATTCTTCCAGCGTCCAGATTTTAGTCTGACTGCAAAGCGTCATAGTAACGGTCAGGAAAATAAAAATACATGCTACCTTTCTCATAAGCTTCCGGATATTGTTTACTGTAATATTCAAGTAATATATATCCAGAAGTATGCCAAACTCAGAACAGGCTAATTTCCAAAGATTTAAATAGAGACCGCAGAGCACATCAGTGTAATATAGCTTTACACCTGCAGGGGAGATACTTTACAGAACACCATCCCGAATACCGTCCATTCCCTGACGACATAATGCTTCAGATTACCGCCATGCAAACGCATGATATAGCGTGAAAGACTCAGACCGATGCCTGATCCCGCCTCCTTTGTAGTGAAAAATGGCACAAAAATATGCGGGAGTACTTCCTGAGGAATGGGAGTTCCATTATTGCGCACTTCAATAACCGTCTGACGGGAAGAAGTAATGACTGCCAGTTCAATCTTCCTGCCGGAAGCAGACTCTCCTTCTTCCCCTCCAAAAGCTTCCACTGCATTTTTCACCAGATTGACGAGTACCTGCAATACCTGGTTTTCATCAGCATACAGAACCGGTATGTCCCCTTCCTGGATGACCTTTGCCTCCACTCCCGCTTCTCCCATCTTAGAGGAACAAAGATGAATTACCTTCCCAAGTAGCTGTTTCGTATCGAGAGGTACTATTTGCGGCTGGGGAATACGTGTGAACTGACGATAGGATTCCACAAAATTCAGTAGTCCCTTAGTAGTAGCATTAATAGTTTCAAGGGCATCTACAGTATTCAAGTAAAGGGAATTACCTGCCATTTCTGTGGCACGGGAACGGAACGAAAACAACAACGATTCACTTAATGAAGTAATCGGCGCAATGGAATTCATGATTTCATGGGTCATCACCCGGATAAGACGTATCCACGATTCCATTTCTTTAGCTTCCAGTTCACTACCGATATTATTGAGTGTAATAATCCGAAGCGGCATACCGGAAATAACGATTTTAGTCAAGCGTAGACTAATTTCTGTCTCTTCCCGCTCATTGGCGATCTTCAGAAGCTGTACCTCACCCGGTTTCAGATGAAGAAAAAGAGCAGGGAACGATTCATCTACATTGCGCAGCTGATTCAGATGGGAAAGGCTACTCAGCCCCAACAACTCCGTAGCCGAATGATTGACATTGCGTACGTACCCCTCTTCATCGGTAATGATAATACCGGTGGATACACTCTCCACGATTGTCCCGAGAAATTCTTCATTCTCTATAATCTCACGCCTTGCCTTGACCAGAATGTCCTTTATGCGGTTCATCATCCGGTTCAGTTCTTTTTCGCGAAGAGACATACGGTTGGTGGAGAAGTGGAAGGAATAGTCACCGTTCTCCATCGCATTCAGCAGAAACAGGATATTCTTGTTGAACTTCCTGTAGTTTCCGAACAATCTGAATAAAGAGAATACAACAATAACCGCGCATACCACGCCATAAGCGATTTCTCCACGGACCAACAACAAAGTAGCCGCCACAAGCGAAACCATCAATACCAGCAGGTAGATTATCAGTTTGTATTCTATTGATTTAAACATTCTTTTATCTCCGTAGCCGGTATCCGGTTAAAGTTTATACTTCCTTATTTTACTATAAAGCGTAGGACGCGAAATTCCAAGTTCGGCGGCTACAGCAGAAATATTGTTATCATACTTCCGCAATGCTTTTTCTATCAGAATTTTTTCCATCTCTTCAAGGGTGAAAGACTCCACGACAAAGGAAGTCTCATCCGGCGTACGCATATAAAAATCATTGGGTTGCAATTCCTGATTATCACTCAGGATAACAGCTTTCTCTATCGCATGTTCCAATTCCCGCACATTTCCGGGCCAGGCATAACTTTCCAGTTTACAAAGGGTCTTCTCGCCCAGTTTCAAATCACTTTTACCGTACTTCCTTGCCAGACGACGCAGGAAAAAATCAGCCAATTGCGGAATATCTTCGCGGCGTTCACGCAAAGGTGGCACTTCCAAATGAATTGTATTGATGCGGTACAGCAAGTCTTCCCGAAACTCCCCTTCCTTCACAGACTTAAACAAATTCTTATTGGTAGCCGAAATCAGACGGATATCCACCGAAATAGATTTATTACTTCCCACACGCGTAATGTGCCGTGTTTGCAAAGCCGAAAGTAATTTTGCCTGTAAAGGATAACTAAGATTTCCTATCTCATCCAGAAAAAGCGAACCACCGTCAGCGGCCTCAAACTTTCCGGGCCTATCCGCTTTAGCATCCGTGAAAGCACCCTTCACATGCCCGAAGAGTTCACTCTCAAAAAGGGTTTCGATAACAGCGCCCATATCCACACTAATGAGTGTTTCCGCAGCCCGGGGAGAATAACGGTGTATCATTTTGGCAATAAGCTCTTTGCCGGTTCCGTTCTCACCGGTGATAAGAACGTTTGCATCCGTTACGGCCACTTTCTTTATCATGGTGAGTAAACGTTGCATGGCAGGAGATTTTCCCCAACAGATATCTTCTTCTTTCTGAATATCCCGATTGAGAACACTCTGTTTCTCGCGCAGTTTCTTCACCTCTTTACGGGATTGCCGCAGCGAATAGGCCGATTGCAGAGTTGCCAGTAACTTGGCATTATCCCACGGTTTCACCACAAAATCGGTTGCACCACCTTTGAGGGCTTTCACGGCAAGGTCTATATCAGCATAAGCCGTGAAAAGCACAACAGGAAGTTCCTCATCCGCTTTCTTGATTTCAGACAGCCAGAACAATCCTTCGTTACCGGAGTTGATTCCTGCCGAGAAATTCATGTCAAGCAGCACCACATCCGGATTCTTATCCCGCAATTCGGACATAAGTGTATTGGGAGAAGTGAGCAAAACGATATTCTCAAAATAATCGCTCAAAAGTATTCTCAGAGCACTGAGTACATTCTTATTATCATCGACAATGAGGATGTTTCCTTTCTTCATTCAGGTATTTCTTTTAAAGGGTTTTCGCCCTGATTTACAATTTCTCACGAACAAATATCGTAATATTCCGGCAGAATAAAAAATCATCTTCTAATTCGTTTATTCGGTTTTCAATGATTCAATAGGATTGGTTGTTGCCGTCCTCCAGGTCTGGTAACTAACTGTAATCAGTGCTACCAGTGCAGATAATATACCCGCTATCAGGAATACCCACCAACTCAGAGAGGTCTTTACCACAAAATCGTCCAGCCAATTATATAGAAATACATAAGCTATGGGACAGGCTATCAAGAATGAAATTACGACCCAGACTACCACATCCTTGTTTAACAGTAACAATAAGTCAGTCACCTTCGCACCGTTTATTTTGCGTATTCCTATTTCTTTTATCCTGCGTTGCGTAGAGTAAAATGCAATGGCAAAAAGTCCGGCTGCCGAAATAATAAATGTGATCAGCAGTGCATAGCTCAGCACATTGCGTGCATTCATTTCCGCTTTGTATTGCGCATCATAAGTTTCATCAAGAAAGTGATATTCAAACGGAACATTCGGATTGATTTCCTTCCACATCTTTTCCATCGCTTGTATAGCATCCTGCGGGTTACCAACGGTCCGGATAAAAATAGGATTATGATCATCACGTGACAGATTCAGATACATTTGGGCACCGGGAGTCTCATGGAGTGACTTCACATAAGAATCACGTATCACTCCCTTCACCGTGTAGGTCTTTCCGTCATTCTCTATTAGTTTCTGACCAATGGATATATACATAAAAGATGCATCCACCGGATTGTCTTCCAAACCGAGAGCACGTACCGCAGCTTCGTTTATCACACAATAGCGGGAATTCGCAGCAGTTTCCAGCCATAAAGGGTTCTCACCGGCCAAAAACTCCATATCAAAAAAATCAAAATAGTTTGGGGATACTTCCGAAAGATCTATCAACATGGCTTCATCACCATCCAGATTGCGGACACCCACCCCATTTCCCATGCGTAAGGGTAAATCATATTGCTTCATGGCAACATCTGCAATAGCTGGGTTCTTCCTCAGTTCATTGCGCAGTGATTTATAATCGGCACCAAACGCTCCCCAACCATTCACATAAAACACATTTTTATTATCAAACCCAAGATCCTGAGATAAGAGGGTATCAATTTGTCTGCCGAAAAAGAACACGATAATCAACAGGCTAATTGAGGAAGTAAACTGAATGATAACCAATGCTTTCTGGAAAGCCGACATTTTCTTTCCACGGAATTTTCCGCCAATCGTTTCAATGATGCCAAACTTTGTCATCCTGAATGCCGGGAAAGAACCGGCAATCAGAATCGTAACAATTATCAGGCAGAAAAGGAATACATAAAGTTGAGGATTGTAAAAGTCGAGAACTGTAGTTGAACCTGTATAATTATTGAAGACTGGTAGCGTCAGCATAGCCAACAATAATCCTCCTGCCACGGAAATAAAAACATAGACAGCCGTTTCTTTATAAAATTCCAATATCAAAGTTCTCCTTCCGGCTCCCTGAGATTTCTTGATGCCGATACTCCTGGCACGGATAAACGCGGTGGATATAAACAAATTGGTAAAGTTAATACAGCCTATTATCAAAATTACCAAAGCTGTGAAAACTAATATTTGCAAGAAGCTTTTGTCCCCTTTCACAGCATTATCAAACCCGGGCTCCGTCTTACTGAAATGTATATCCCTGACAAGTTCCAATCCCACCTCATTATAGGCATTTTTCAAAAAGTCACCCGCCCCGGCTTTATTGATTTGGGTGAGACGCTCCCCTATCAGATTTAAGTCGGCACTGGGTGAAAGAATGAAATAAGTATCATAATAAAAGCCACTGTCCCATTCCCAGCTCTTGAAACTCCCGAACATAGGTAAGATAACTTCAGCCTGTATATGCGAATTGCGGGGTATATCATACATTATTCCCGAAATAAAGAAATCATAACCATGAGACACTATTCGCTGTCCGATAGGATTTTCATCCGGGAAATACTTTCTGGCAGCCGATTCGGTAATAATCGCATTGTTAGTTCCGGAAAATGCAGTTTCAATATCCCCCTCTTTCAACGAGAAACCAAAAAATGAAAAGAAATTATGATCAGTCACAAGAGAGGGCACTCCAAAGTGAACCATATTATGAAAAGTCACCCCCATAGTCCTGCTTACAATCCGGCACATCTTTTCAATGGACGGAAGTTCTTTTTCCGCAATTTCACCCAGCGGTTTGAAGGAAGTAGCTGCCCTGATCGGTTTTCCATTGAGCTCAAAATTCTGCACGACTCTATACATTCTATCTCCATCCGGATAGAAATTATCATAGGTAAGTTCGTTTATGGCCCACAGGCCCACAATGATGGAAACCATTATGCTAAGACTGAGACTACATATATTCAGTGTCCCTACTACCTTTTGCTTGTTGAAATTTCTAATAAATTGCTTCATTGGGTCAATCGCTCTTTTTTTAAGTTACAGCCGACTATCCGGCATCAAAGATAAAACATAATTGTTCTTCTCCTAGAATTATATATCTAATTCTGTGCCAAAACGATATAATACTAATAGTCAGCATATTAATCAGACTCATTTGAATCTAAGTGTTAAGTTAGTTTACAGTCAGTAAAAAAAAATAAGTTATTTATTATCAAGCATTTGGGATGGCTACACCCTTTACTCCGGATAGCTACACCCTTTTATACTTAGGGCTACACCATCCGAGGTAAAGGGTGTAGCCATCTTGACGTATCTAAACGACTTCGATAAATAATAATATAATAAGGTGTACAATAGAACTGATTCTCTATCTGCATTTCATCCCTCAGAAATAGATTTCTTCTTTAATTACAAGTCTAAAATTCCTGTTTTTTACCCTTATTCCAACAAATTAGTGATACAGTTTTCATCCCGAAATAAACAAAAAGTAAATACATTTAAAACATCGTACCGGAAAACCATCACCTTGTCCCATTTCTTAAAATAATTACTACTTATTAAAGAATATTTTGTAAATCCTGTTTTTATTATAAAATAAATATCTAAGTTTGTAGAGTCAACAACAAAAAATATACGATGGGAACGCTACTAATGAAGAACATTGAAAATACCATGTTTGAGGGCGATAGAAAAGATCGACTCCCAGAAAGCCCCTCCTATGCAAATAAAGAAGAGAAAATACAGGCATCAGGACGAATGAAAGAAATTTATGAGAATATTTTATATTGCATAAATGATAAAAATATATACCTTGACACGAATATCAACTTAAGTAATTTTAGTCTTTTATTATGCACAAATGCTACATATCTTTCAAAAACAATAAACACCTTTTTCAAGTGCAATTTAAAAACTCTATTAAATAAGTATCGCGTTGAATACGCAAAAGAGTTATTGAAAATGGAAGAATGTGATTTAAAGAGTCTTCCCAAAAGATGCGGCTTTGCTTCCAGAAGTACATTTTATGCAGCATTCATGAAGTTTGAGCATACTACGCCAATGGATTTCAGAGCACACTTCATGAGTATAGAAATCAGAAAGAAAATAGATTTAAAAATAGGTAATTCAACAACCATTTAGTAATTAATCAAAAAAAATTTATTGTTATGAAAAAGTGGACTTACTTAGTCGCTGCCGGTATTTTGCTGGGTGCGACACCGGTGTTTACCGGATGTATTGACAATGACGAGCCGGAAGGCATCACCGTTTTGCGTGGTGCGAAGGCTGAACTGCTGAAAGCTAAAGCTTCGGTGGCAGCTGCCAGCGTAGAGCAGATTAAAGCGGAGGCAGCTTTAAAACTAGCAGAAGCTGAAGTAAAGAAAGCTGAAGCTGCAAGAATACAGGCAATCGCCGATTATGAAGCTGCAAAAGCAAAGGAAATGGAATATAAGGCTGAACTGGCTAATATTCAGAATGAAGAAGCAAGAGCAGACCTGGAGAATAAAATCAAGATGTACGCTGAACAACGTGCAGCAGCCGAAAGAGCCGCACAAGCAGCAGCAGCTCAATTAGAAGTGACTTTAATGAATCTGAAAGCTCAGTTAGCTACACAAGAAGCACTATACGAACAAGCATTGAAAGACTTGGCTTTGGCTAAAAACACATTAACTGAAGCTCAACAGAAACACCTGCAAAAATGGACCAACGCCTTAGATAATGCTCAGAAAGACGTAAAGTCAAAAGCAGAAAAGTATGAGACAGCAGTCAAGTTGTTAGCTGAACTTACCAAAACCATGGATAAGACCGAAGCTAAAGAAAGCTACCTGAGAACTGAGAAGAAAGCCGTAGAAGACGCCAAAGCCGAACTGGATGCCGCAATAGCAGCAAGAGACCTCGCAAAAGAATATGCTGAGAAAGAGATTGAGGCAGCAGGCAAGTGGGAAGAAGAAATGTTGGCATTGGAGGCTGACCTGAAAGCATTGGATAAGAAAATAGCCGATCTTCAGACTGAAAGAACCAAGGTAGAAATGGCCACTGCCGGAGAATATGATGAAGTGCTCAAAGCAAGACAAGCCTATATGGATCTGACAGGCTATACATGGGACGAGAATCTGCAAGACTTTGGTGAAATCAATTCTTCAAAAGAAGAAATCAAGCTGAATGATATTGCCATTTCAATCAATGAACCGGGTCTTGGATTATCGGCAGATTACACCATAACTGATAGTTACTATTATTCAGACTATCTGAAGGCATTGCAAAATGGCACTGAATTCCAGTTGAGTTCAGTTACTACTATCAACAACCTAAAAGAAACGATAAAAGGTTGCGCATTGACTCCGAATGGCGAAGCATGGACAGCAGAGAATATCATTCTCTACACAAGTTGGTTGGAAAATGCGAAGGTCAATAGAGATTTTATAAAAGGGCAATGGGAACAAGCAGTTAAAGCATTCAAAGGATTAGAATTCGGGAATCCAACCAGTTTTGAAGGTTTTGACAAAGTGGAAGAGGTTGTAGCTATCTACAACGAAGCCATAAAGAAGTACAATGCAGACGTGGAAGCCATGAATGCAGCTCGGGACAAATATGAGAATGTATCACAGGAAGACCGAGACAAACGGCAGGAAATTACAGACAACTGGACGAAAGCCCAAGCAGACAATCAAGCTGAATACGAAAAGACGATTGCGGAAATCGAAAAAGGCTTAGGTGCTTTAGAGAAGGCTAAAGATGTAGCGTATGCTAACTATGACAAGTTGAAAACTCAATATGATCAGATTGAAAATCCGACAGCAGATGACGCAAAGCCATATAAAGCAGCCGAAGAAGCCTACAATAAAGCAGATGCTGCATATATAGATGCTCACAACAAAGCCTGGGGTTACAATAAGGATAATGGAGACGGTACTTGGACTTGGGTAAAAGGTTCCAGAGAAAAAGCCGATGACCTTCGCATTAACAAAAATGTAATTGCCGAAAAGGATTATTATTTAGCTATTGCCAAGCAAATGGAAGAATACTTCAAAGTAAATCCGAATGACGTTTTATATAGCGAATATATCAAATTGAATAATGCTATATATGAATACAACGTAGGTTCAGCACATGTGGCAAATGCCGCATATCAGGATGTACGCGCAGCACTAAGCTACTTCAACAGTTCTTTCGGATTCTCTTCTGATTATGCAGTCATAGACGCTGCTTATTATTATTATGACGAAGAAAAGCAAATGAACATACCACAAGAAGTAAAAGCTGAAGATGTAGCGAGAATCGACAAATATGACTTGCAAGACCGTATTTATTATTATTCAGAGCAACTTTATGGTTATAACAATGGAAACCGCTTAATAGAACTGACAACAGAAGAAATCAAAAAAGAAATAGAGGAACGGTACATGGCAAATAATCCGGACGCGTCCTTTGTTCCTTATTGGTATTACACAAATATGTACAATTCATCCTACGGAGCTGTAGGTAAGGTTGAGTACTACACAGCTGCAATAGCTCAAGGCAATGCCGCTCTGCAAACTGAGACAAAAGCTAAGATTGAAACCCTCCTGGCAGAGATGGATGCACATTTGGCAGCTATCGACGCTCAATTCGCAGGTTACATCACAGATGTTGTTGAACCCGCAGAAAAAGCTTACACCACTGCATATACTACTTTGATGGATAAATTCACAAAGATAGATGCCGATCTTGCCGAGGCTAATGCACAGAAATTTGCCAAGAAGCCGGTTCTTGACAAGATAAATGCGGCTATCGCAGTTTACTTGTCACAGGAGATGAAACCTGACGGCACACCTGTTAAATCAACCACTCTCGATGACCTGAGAGCAGAACTGAAAGGCATCTATGATGCGGCAGTAGCTGATGTATACGAAAGGGAAACTACCTTGATTGAGAAGAAAGAAGCTCTGCAAGCTGTCATTGATGGTACCAAAGAACCGGTTGCAGCCCAGCAAGAAGCCGTAGCAGAAGCTCAGGCAGCATTGGAAGCAGCTCAGGCTGAATTAAAAGCTGCAAGTGAAGCTTTGCAAGCTGAAATCGAACGCATTTCTGCAACAGCTGAATAATTCTTAGTAACAACTACTTTAAATAAAGTAAGATGATAAAGAAACTTTGCACAATCTTATTGTTAGCCGCATTTGTTGCGCCCGCATGGGCGCAACAAACCCGCGGCGACAAGGAGGGTGTAGTGTTTGCTCCCCGCAAGGGTCAGTGGCAGGTGTCATTGGTATTAGGAAATAGTGGACAGTCGTACAACAACAACACTTTATTCCTTTTACCGCAATACACCAACACAGAAGGCTCGATAGGACTTCCCTCCGGAGGTTCCGATATATCGGGCGAACTGAATGGCTATCTGAACATCAGCGGGCTCAATGAAAATAGTTTAATCAACATCGCCGGTTTACAGGCCAAATACTTCATAAGCGACTGTTGGGATATTAACTTCACTTTGGGAATGAACATCAGTATTACCCCAAAGAAGGACTACATAGAGGGCGATTATGAATCAGCGCCCGACATGATTATCCCGGCTCAGAAGTATGTAAATGCACAAGTGACCAATAATTGGTATGTATCGATTGGTTCAAACCGCTATTTCAAAACGAGCAATCCACGCATACACCCATACATAGGAGCCGTAGCCGGTTTCCAGATGGCGCGTATTGAAACCACGGAACCCTATACAGGCAAAACGTATAGCGACGGAGAAGACGAAGACAGTGAAGAAGGACTTCCGGAACACGTCTACCTGGCAGCAGGAAAAGCCGGACAGATGTTCGGCATCAAAGGCGCTGCCGTAGCGGGACTGGAATACTGCCTTGCCAAAGGTATGATTGTCGGTCTGGAACTCCAGCCGGTAGCTTACCGCTACGACGTGATACAAATCTGCCCGAAAGGTTTCGACAAATACAGTATAGGACACCACAACATCAAGTTGTTTGATATGCCTGTGCTGAAACTCGGTTTCAGATTCTAAAATGAAGGAACAGCGTTAAGCCAAAGACTTAACGTATGTAATGCAGGGAAGGCGGTTCTGCTAACACGATTAGCCGAACCGCTTTTATTATAAAAACCAGTTATATAATGAAGAAATATATTTTACTTTTATCTCTTGTCGTCATAGCAATAGGATGGACTGCTTGTTCGGAAACGTCTAACGGTCCGGGTTGCCGCATCAAAGGATATCTTTCATTCAAGGAATATAAAAAGGTATACCTGACAGACAATTCCGAGAACCGCATAGATAGTTGTGAAGTCAAGGACGGACGCTTTTATCTCGAAGAAAAAGGCAACATCAGCGAACCGTATGTAGCCATCATACACATGACAGCAGAACAGGATTCCACCGATCAGCTCGATATGCCGGTTGCTATAGAAAATGGCACCATAAAGGTTGAACTGGGAGAATATATCAAATTATCCGGTACTCCACTGAACACCCGAATCAAAGAATTTCTTGACGCCTTGCAACATTGTAAAGACGGAGTCGTCTCAAAAACAGACATTACACCGGAGGAAATATCTGAGATATTTTCACAATTCTACAAACAGCAGATTTTATCCAACAAAGACAATGCTGTAGGAGAGTACATCTATCGTAACTATGGCGTACATCTGAATACCGATGACAATAAACAGGTAAAAGCACAAATGGGTAACTAAAAACAGTTTACTATGAAACTCAAAATTATCATTACCACCATGGCACTGACAGCAGTTTGTCTAGGTGTCCATGCACAGGAAAAGAAAACAAATCCGAATCCGTGGTTCGTACAAGGGCAAATGGGAGCCTCCTACTCTACCGGAGACGCCGATTTCGGAAAGCTGATAGCTCCTACCGGAGCCATCGCCGTCGGTAAGTATTTCTCTCCCGTATGGGGAGCCCGACTTGCCATCAGTGGCTGGCGTGGACGTGTAGGTTCGGAAATCAGCAAACAGGCCCACGGTTTCTATTACGGCGCAGCCACCGTAGACGGATTGATGAACCTCAGCCAACTCATCAGGAAATATCCCGAACGATTGTTCGATCTCAGCGTTATAGCCGGTATAGGTTTCAACCGTACTTACAGCCACAGCGTCAGTAGCTTTATGGGACGCCTCGGCTTGCAAGGAGCTTTGCGACTGAACGATGCTCTGGACTTCAACATCGAAGCACTCGCCAACGGCGTTTCCGATCGCTGGAACGGGCGGGATGATCACTCTTTCGATACTTACTTCACCGTATCACTGGGGCTCACTTATAAATTCAGAACCGGCTATAAATGCATCACCTGCATATCCGAAGAGTATCCTGAAGTGCTCTACACCGAAGAAGAAGTGAATCAACTGGTCAATGAGCAACGGGAAGAAGTGAAAGAAACAGTAATGACGGCACAGAAACCCGACACCATAATCATTAAGGAGGATTGCCCGCCCGCTAAAGTGGTGAAAGGTATCAAAAGTCACGTTGCTTTCGGGTTAGGCAAAACGGACGTTGCCCCCAATCAGGAAATGAACGTGCTTGCCATAGCCGATTACATGAAGCAATTCCCCGAATCGAAAGCTACCGTAACAGGCTTTGCCGACAACGGAACCGGTAACCGGGAAATCAACCTGCGCCTTGCCAAACAACGTGCGGAAGCAGTAGCAAAACAGCTAACAGAAAAATACGGCATCAGCCGCGACCGCCTCACCGTATCCAGCATGCAAGATAAGGAACAGCCGTTCCAGACTAACGACTGGAATCGGGTTGTCGTTATCATCGCCGATTAACCGGTATATCGACTAACCAGTATATATAGAAAAGGACAATCATTTCATCTCAATGATTATCTTTGTTTGCTTTTCCAGAAGGGTGGTGCATATATTGGATATATATCGCAGCACCCTTTTTCATTATACTATGGAAATATACAGTCCACTTAACCTTTTCTTCTCCTCTTCCTTTTCCGGATAATTAAAAAGTCTTCATTTGCAGATTTTCCCGAGAAAATTCGTATTTTTGCGTTCGACGCCAATATGGCAACAATCAATCTTTAATTCAAGAGATATGCAAGAAGAGGAAATAAGACTGCTCATAGCCGATTTAGAATCAGACCGTATTGAAAGAACCATTTCTTTTAGAGAAGATAAATTGGGTCCGGCTGTATGCGCTTTATCCAATGACTTCCCTAATAGCAAAAAAAGCGGATACATATTGTTAGGAGTTAAAGA
>OHAQ01001067.1_pt1 | contig 21919 bp, 17 predicted proteins | sample 1577111 | NCBI WGS metagenome assembly OHAQ01 (sample SAMEA3541549, study PRJEB24748) | human gut metagenome | biome: human gut; feature: human-associated habitat; material: faeces | place: China | collected 2012 | reverse complement strand
CTTTAATACGAGAAAAATCCACGACATTTGTCGTGGACTTTGTCTACAGTCTGAAAGAGGCATATCCTTTGATATGCCCCTTTTTTTTTGATTTTTTATTTTGCTATGTGTGCCTCGACATTTTTCTTTGTTTGCTGCAAATTTGTTTCTAATCGCTTTAACTCCGTGATGGCTTGTTTTGCATCCTCTTCTGTCGTATCCTCAATCTTTTCATCTACCTTTTTTGACATCGACATAAGTTTATCTTTCATCTTTGCAAAATCAGCATCTGCCTCGATGTGATTTTTCTGAATCATCGTCTCAATTTCCTTGTATAACGATAACACCTGGCTTTTCTTTGTCTGCACTTCTTTTTTGGTCTCCTCCGTAACAGAATCTGACTGACATCCCGTCACACTTACAACCATAAGCGAAAGACTCAAGAAAAGACTCACTAATTTCCTTTTCATATCATCCATCCTTTCCTATCACTGTTTTTCCCAGAAAGTACCTTCTCTGGTATCTTTTAACACAATCCCTTTTGCCAGCAATTCCTCGCGGATTGCATCAGCTTTTGCGAAATCTTTTGCTTTTTTTGCTTCTTTTCTCTCTTCTATTTTTTTCTCAACATAAGAAGCCAGTTCATCGTCCACATCTGCCTCTTTTTCTTCCCACGCTTTCTCTAGCTGCAAAGAAAGTACTTCATCCATGCTCTGCACTAACACACGTTTCGAAGCATCCGAAAGTTCTGCCTTTAACATATCATATAAAACAGTAATTGCCGAACTGGTGTTAATATCATGAGAAAGTGCCTCTGCAAATTTCATCTTCCATTCTTCGCACGCAGCCGTATCCACTTCTCCATCTGTTGATAGATTGGCAATTCTCTTTACTAACTTATCATACGCACTTACTACATTATCCAGTGCATCCCACGAAAATTCAAGCGGTTTGCGGTAATGTGACTGTAAACAGAAGAAACGGTATGCCATCGGATTATATCCTTTTTCCTCTAAAAGAGAAACTGTCAAAAATTCACCCTTTGACTTACTCATTTTCCCATTCTTCGTATTTAAATGATTGACATGGACCCAGTAATTACACCACTTATGACCGATATAGGCCTCGCTCTGGGCAATCTCATTCGTATGGTGAGGAAAAATGTTATCGACACCACCACAGTGAATATCCATATATTCTCCCAAATGTTTCATACTAATGCAGGAGCACTCAATATGCCATCCCGGATAACCAACGCCCCAAGGGCTGTCCCACTTCAATTCCTGATTATCAAACTTCGATTTGGTAAACCAAAGAACAAAGTCTGTCTTATTTCTCTTATTTGTATCTTCTTCAACATCCTCGCGGACACCAACCTGCAAATCCTCTTCATTCTGAGAAGATAAAACATAATAATTATCCAATTTTGAGGTATCAAAGTACACATTCTCTCCTGCAATATAAGCATATCCTTTTTCCAAGAGCACCTCAATCATGTGAATAAATTCCGGAATACAGTTTGTCGCAGGTTCTACAACATCCGGACGTTTGATGCTCAACTTTTCGCAGTCAGCCATGAATGCATCCGTGTAAAAGCGGGCGATATCCATAACTGTCTTATGCTCTCTTTTCGCTCCCTTTAGCATTTTATCTTCCCCGGTATCACCGTCACTTGTCAAATGTCCGACATCCGTAATATTCATGACGCGTTTTACATCGTAGCCAACATAACGCAGGTATTTTTCAAGTACATCTTCCATAATGTAACTGCGAAGATTTCCAATGTGTGCAAAATGGTACACCGTCGGTCCACAGGTATACATCGCAACTTTTCCTTCTTCGTTTGGCACAAACTCATCCACTGACTTTGTCAAAGTATTATATAAATACGTTTTGATATCCATCATTGCTCTTTGTCTCTCTTTCTAACTTTTTTGCTTTTCTTCCATTATAAAAAGCACCTGAACATTTTTCAAGTGCTTTTTATGAATCTTATCATTTTGCCAGTTTTTCAATGCCTTTAAACTTTTTAATAATATCATCTACCGACAATTTATCGACAAGGAAATAATCCATGCCGTTTTTCTCTACCCGGTAAAAGTTAATTCCGTCATAAGGCAGGTAACGAACAGTTACATCACGGTTATTCTCGTGGTACACAATTGTGAGGACCGGCTTACTGCTCTTTGGTTTTACTTTATTATCCGCTTTTCCGGAATACTCAAGCAGATAAGCAAGTGAATACGGCGATAAGAAGTCTCTCTCGTCATCATCTGAAATCTTCTTGCCATTTAATGTCCAGATATTCTTCACACTGCTATCCGTTGCATTATTAACTGCAGTTCCGCTTTCGGTTGCCGCAGCAGTCGGTGTTGCAGTTGTCTTTGAAGTATCCTTTTTCACGGTTTTACGTGTTACAGAAAGTGTTGTATTGCCGTATGTGACATCATATCCTTTTATGCTTGTCGCAAGTACAGAATACACACAGTGGTCCATATTGGTATAGGCATCAAGTTTTGTAATCTTTTCAATCGTGTCCGAACTCATCGTATACACATTCCGGCTTCCTTTTTCACAGACGTAATACGAATCTTTTGTCTTTTTCCCAATCAAAAGATTTAACGACTTATACATTCTTTTGTTCTCCGGAATGATATAGGAAGCATCCGAAGAAGATGAGGACGAAGACGAATCGGACACCATAGCATTTGGTGTTGCCGTAGCTGTCGGTGTATAACCATCCTTTGGCTGGTAGAAATCTACCGTAATCGCAGAAGTTGGCGAATCCAGTCCGTATTTCTTAAGGTTCTTGCAGTCATACTCCACCATTTTCTCATATTTCAGAACCGTAAAGTAACCAAGCACTGAACTCCACTCCGACTGACTGGTTGCCAGTGGTTTCGCATACGGTGCCGTAATATTCCAGTTCGAGTAAAAATCAACTTTTTCTGCATCCGTCACCTTTTTCGCTGCAAAATCATTGCCTTTTTTATTCATTACAGAAAATGCAGTCAAATAATCGTCATCAATTTCAGGTAGTGTATCCATCTTGATGAAACTAATCTCATCTACGTTAAATGCCGTAATCATCGCGGTATTCAAGCAGTAAATTTCATCATGTCCTGAACATTTTGCGTAGTAGCCCATATCTGATTTTGGCACCTCACTTCCAATCTGATACTGATAGGAAGCGCCGTCTTTTGTCTCAATCGCAATTGTAAATGCCGGTGTTTTCAAACCGTAGTCGGAAAGATTTCCTGATTTAGCTGAAAACTTCTGTGTTGCTTTCACCGGATTAACATTTTTTACCATAGAAGATATTGTTTCATCCGATACCGGAGCACTTTCTTTTCCGTCAATCTTCCATGTACCCTTTTTCTTCTGGGAAAGTTTCCACGCCTGTTTACCTTTCTTTGTCAAGGTAATCGAAGAAATGTTATCAGACGTAATGGTATCCAATGTAATTTTTGCATTGTCCGAACCGGAATCCGTTGAGTTCGATTCACTTGTCGAACTGCTGTCTGCATCTTTGTCTGATGATTTACCGCGTGGAATCACAAAATAAAGGACCAAACAAATAATCAGTACCACCACAAGGGCAATCATCGTAATGGCATTCTTTTTCTTACTTGACATTATTTTTTCCTCCTTCGGTTCCAAATCAGGAATCCGCAAAGCAGCAGGGCAAGTGGAAGAACTACAACAAGCAAAGCTGTCCAGAAGGTAATATCACCGGAGTTTAACTGTACTGTCTCTTCTAAGAGGGAGCGGTCCGGAATATTTAATACTTTAATCTCATCTCCGCCATCACCGACAAGCCACTTCAGGGCGTTTACTAAAATTGCACGGTTATTGTACTGCTCTGCCATTTGGGTACCGATAATACTTGTTGTTGAGCCATAACTGCTGTTTGGCACATCCATAAAGGCAACGGAACCAATCGCAAAAATCTTCGTTGCATGGCCTTCACCCTTTGTATTTTCCGCATATTTATCTTCTGCGGTCATCGCTACACTAAAAGGTCCTGCTTGGTCACTGTCTTTTTTCTCCAAATCCTGTGTATCTTCTTTATCACTGATTTTGCGTGCATAGGATTTATCCGATGTCGTCAAAACCGATTGAACAGTCAATGTGCTTCGCACTTTCTTATCTGCCGTCATTCCTTTACTGTACCAGGAAAGAACGTCTTTTGTGCTCAAATCCGATGTCAAATCACTGTCTTTACTTACCTGCGGTGTCAAAAGCATATAGGCACTGCTTCCATAAGAAGCAAAGTAATTATCCGGATCAAGTACATAACCGGACTGGACATTAATGCCGTAATCTTTTAACAGCTTATTGTAGTACGGTGTATCCACTGTATAATTCAGCAAAAAGATTGCCTTTCCGCCATTTTTCAAGTAAGTACTCAGATACTTATACTCGTTTTCTGTAATATCGGCAGCAGGACTGTACAAAATAAGCAAGCTGCAGTCATCCGGCACTTTTGTATTTTTCGTCAAATCAAAGTCTTCCTTCTCCAATCCGTTTTTCGAGAGAAGTTCTGTAAAGTCATCATTTAAGGACTGCATGCTGTGACCGCCGCCCACGTAAACTTTCTTTGTATTTTTTAATGTTACTTTCTGAATTGCCGACGTAACTGCCGACTCTAACTTCAAGGATTTTGGAACCTGCTCCATAGAACCGGAAGAAGTGTCATACGTCATTTCAATCATATCACTCTGAAATGACAAATACTGTGATTTTCCGTTTTTGTTATTCACCACAATCATGTCATTATCCTGCACACTCTCGCTTGTGTATTTTTTCGCAAAGTTCGGATAAAGAACCGGGTTCTTCTTCTCAACCTTCACCGTTCCCAAACCATCGTAAAGTTTAATGATATTCTCGACATTAATCGTCTTTGTATAAGAACTCGTCTGTGCCTCATGTCCATCTTCCACCAAATAATAAATGGTAATGTCATCCTTTAATCCTTTGACATACGAAATCGTATCGGATGACAGGGAATACAAATAATCCGAGTTCATATCTTTTGACCAGTTCATTCTGGCAATTACAACATTAACAAGCACTACTACGGCAAGCACAATTACCATCGTAATTGTCTGAAAACTCCCCATCTTAAATTTACGGCTTGCAAATTTTTTCTTTTCATTTTTATTCCTGCTCATGATATCCTCCTTTTCCACGCATCCTAATTATAGCGTTGTTTCTTAATTCTCTGAATCGTAAAGAATACAAACAGAAAACTAACACTCACATAATATAACATCGCGCTCACATCCAAAATACCATATGTGAAGTTTGTGTACCGGTCCGTAAATGAAATCGCACTTAACACGTTGTACAGCAAACCATCAAAATGGGATGAGAAAAAGAAATACAAAACAAACAAGACAATTTCAGCCACAAGTCCAACAAGCGCCGAAACCCATTTGTTATGAATCCAAAAATTCAAGGCAAATGCCAGCAAAACAATTAAGGCTGCGAAGAAACATACCATAAAAATTTTGCTGGATGGAAGCATATTTGCAAGACTTGTCATCAGCATCGTGAAAATATTGATAACACCAATAGCAACGGCTGCAATCACCTGACTCTCCGTCAAAGAAGAAACAAACACGCCAATGGCAATGTAAGCACATCCCATCAAAAAGAAGCCAAGCGTGCTGCCATAAGCAACCGCATAATTTACCGTGTAAGAAGTACTTCCCTCTTCTGCTACGCTGCGCACTAAATTCTGTAAAATAATCGGATAAAGTGACACAATCAAAAGACCAATTGCAAATAATGTAACTAACGCTAAATATTTTCCAAGTACGACCTTATTAATCGAAATTGGTGACGTATATAACAACTGGTCTGTTTTCTGATGTTTCTCGTCTGCCATACTTTTCATCGTAAGCACCGGAATCAAAAGCAGAATAAAGAAAATCTCAATTGCTCCATAAACGGTAGAAAAGTTCAGCGAACCACCGGACAAATTATACAGGAAGAAAAACAATCCGGTCAGCACCAAGAAAAACGCCAGAAACACCCACGCAATGGCAGATGTAAAATAGGACTTTAATTCCTTTTTATAAATCGCTCTCATCTTATTTTCCCTCCTTTTTTCTTCTGCGGCTGTTTCGCTCCGCCATCTGACGGCTGCCATTTCCGGTCAGGCGAATGAAGGTTTCCTCAAGAGAAGGCTCCTTCGTATGCATTTCCAAAATAGCACATTTATTCTCAGCCAGCGCATAAAAGACCGTCTCACGGATATCTGAATCCGCCTCGGAAATAACTATGGCTTTACAGATTTCATCGTCTTCAGAATCGGTCACTTTATATTCTGTAATATGTTCAATGCCCGATAAAATGCTGCGGACTAATTCTTTATTTCCCTTAATCTCCATCGTCAGTTCATGCGTCTGCTCAATGTGCGCAGAAATGTTTTCCGGTTTATCTTTGACAATCATCTTACCTTCATTGATAATGATAATTTCATTACATACCGCACTGACTTCCTGCATGATATGGGAACTTAACAAAATCGTATGCTTCTCGCTCAAGTCACGAATCAAATCGCGGATTTCCAAAATCTGTTTTGGGTCAAGTCCAACCGTCGGTTCATCAAAAATAAGGATTTCCGGGTCGCCAACCATCGCGCCGGCAATTCCCACACGCTGTTTGTAACCTTTGGATAAGTTTTTAATCAGACGCTCCGATACATCCGTAATTTTCGCACGGCGCATGACTTTAGAAATCATAGCATCCTTCTTATCTCTTTTTACTTTCTTTATATCACAGACAAAACTTAAGTACTCTCTAACAAGCATATCCGGATAAAGCGGCGGCATCTCCGGAAGATATCCGATTTTTTTCTTCGCTTTCTCCGGCTCATCAAATATGTCTACACCATCTATCTCAATCGTGCCCTCTGTCGCAGAGATGTAACCGGTAATCATGTTCATTGTTGTTGATTTTCCGGCACCATTTGGTCCTAAGAAGCCAACAATCTGTCCTTTTTCAACGGTAAAAGTCAGGTCATCCACTACATTTCGATTACCATAACGCTTTACCAGATGTTCTACTTTAATCAACGTTTGAACCTCCTTTATGTTCATTCACCATAAGGGCTCACTTTATCAAACCCATACCCACATACTATACAATGTAAATGTTACGAAATTATGAACAATTGACACTTCCATAAAAAAGGAGTAGAATACACGAGAGTGAAAAGATGCAAAGGAGAATGAGAAAATGAGTTTCCATTATAGAAAAGAAGTGATCTCTCCGGAAGTGCTTCAGGAATTGTACTCCCTGACACCGGAGCAGAAAGCACAAAAAGAAATTCGCGATGCACAAATCCGCGCAATTATTACAGGTGAATCGGACAAATTTTTGTTGATTATCGGGCCATGTTCTGCTGACCATGAAGATTCTGTCTGTGAATATATTACCCGCCTTGCAAAAATGCAGGAAAAAGTAGAAGAAAAAATTCTGATTGTTCCACGAATTTATACAAACAAACCAAGAACTACCGGCGAGGGTTACAAAGGAATCGTTCATCAGCCTGACCCGGAAAAAGCACCTGACTTTATGGAGGGCTTGATTGCCATGAGAAAGATGCACCTTCGTGCGATTTCCGAAACCGGCCTTTTCTCTGCGGATGAAATGCTCTATCCGGAAAACTGGCCATACATCAGCGATATTTTATCTTATGTAGCCGTTGGTGCCCGCTCTGTGGAAGACCAGCAGCACCGTATGACCGTCAGCGGCATGGATGTTCCGGCAGGTATGAAAAATCCAACCAGTGGTGATTTTTCCGTTATGTTAAATTCCTGTATTGCTGCCCAGTCCTCACATACTTTCCTGTATCGTGGACATGAGGTAACAACAGACGGAAATCCATTGGCACACACTATTCTTCGCGGTGCCGTAAATAAACATGGACAGAATATTCCAAACTACCACTATGAAGATTTGGAGCGTCTGCATGAGAAATATTCACTTCTCAACCTGCACAACCCGGCATGTATTGTTGATGCCAACCATTCCAATTCCGGCAAAAAACACTATGAGCAGCCTAGAATCGTAGATGAAGTGCTGCACAGCCGTTTGGTAAATCCTGCTATCGCCGAATTAGTTAAGGGTGTTATGGTAGAAAGTTATCTGCTTCCGGGCAGCCAGAAAGTCAATGAGCACGAATACGGAAAATCCATCACAGACCCTTGTCTTGGATGGGATGAAACCGAGCGCTTAATTGATAAAATTGCAAGCCACTTATAAGATTTTCTTCATCAGCGGCAAATTCCATTTAACTTCAATCAGACAGGCAGTTAAAAAAGTAAAAATCATAAGAACAATTGTGATTTTTCCTCGCTTTGGCTGCCTGTTTTCTGTTGTCGCATAAAACAAGAAAAGATATAACGGCGCCAGTAAAAAGACCTGTGGAATCAGACTGGCAAAGTAGACAATGATGCCAAATGCACTTTTTGCATATAAAAAAAAGACAAATAAAAAACCGTTTCTTATTCCGGTATAAACGACAAATATCTTCTGACTCACCGGTCCTGCCGGACTTATTGCTAAAAGCCATATTAAGGCAAAATACTTTCCATGATTCCACAAAGAACGAAACCATTCCGGAAAAAACGCGGTTTCTTTTGTCCATGTCTTTGTATTATTTTCTAAAGTTGCCTGTAAAATTTCACGAAATGAATTTTGAAAACAGTAATAAAAAACAGCCCCACACAAAAAGCCGATTAGAAAACAGAGACTTATCTTTTGCAGAAATTCTCTATCTAACAATCGGCTGTGATTTGTTCGATGATGTTTATACATATGTCCACTCCTCTCAGGCAGCGCCTTTTACAAGGTATGTGGACAAAGCCTGTATTATTCCTGATTCTTATGTTTTAACATCTGATATGCCATAATACCGGCAATGGTTTTTCCATCTGTAATCCGGCCATCAAAAATCATCTCATTTAATTCTTCCAGCGAATAGCGTTCAATCTGAACAAATTCATTTTCATCCAAATGCTGCTTCGATGGAATTAACTTTTCCGTATAGTAAATCGCAATTTTTTCACTTGTATAGGCAGCAGCTGAGTGATAATCCACCAAATGATGAATCTCATCCGAACGATACCCGATTTCCTCTTCTAACTCTCTCGCTGCACAGACAAGAAAATCTTCCTCCAAAGAATCTCTTCCTCCTGCCGGGATTTCTAACAGCAAATCGTCAATTGCACCGCGGTACTGTCGTACTAAAATAATCTTTCCATCCTCATCCACCGGAATAATGGCGGAAGCCCCTTTGTGCTCCAACACATCCCAGTAAGCTGTATTGCCATTTGGCACTTTGAGTTCGTAAGTATAAAAATCCAGAATATGTCCATGATGTTCCAGTTTTTTACCCATAATTTGAAACTTTTCCATTATGATTCACCACCTGCCAATATTCCTTAATTTTTAAAACTATGAATTGGTGCCGGAATTCGGCCGGTTCTGGTTACAAAATCATCGCATCCAAACGGATTTACCGGCATAATCGGTGCATATCCTAAAAGTCCGCCAAATTCTGCCTGGTCACCAACATCTTTACCCTGTACCGGAATCAGACGAACAGCTGTCGTCTTCTGATTTACCATACCAATCGCCATCTCATCCGCAATGATACCGGCAATCGTTGTTTCCTTCGTATCTCCCGGAATTGCAATCATATCCAGACCAACGGAGCAGACACACGTCATTGCTTCGAGTTTTTCAAGTGTCAATGCACCCTCGGTTACAGCATCAATCATTCCCTGATCCTCGCTGACCGGAATGAAAGCACCACTTAAACCGCCGACATAAGATGATGCCATAACGCCGCCCTTTTTCACCTGGTCGTTAAGCATTGCAAGCGCTGCTGTTGTACCCGGTGCTCCGGCACGCTCTAATCCAAGGGATTCAAAAATCTCTGCAATACTGTCTCCAACTGCCGGTGTCGGTGCTAACGACAAATCAATAATACCAAATGGAACACCCAGACGTTTGGACGCTTCATGGGCTACTAACTGCCCAACACGGGTAATCTTAAATGCTGTCTTTTTAATTGTCTCACAAACGGCACTAAAATCTTTTCCTTTTACTTTATCCAGCGCCGTTTTTACAACACCGGGTCCGCTGACACCAACATTAATTACGGCATCCCCTTCTGTTACGCCGTGGAATGCGCCCGCCATAAACGGATTATCATCCGGCGCATTACAAAAGACAACCAACTTAGCACAGCCGATGGAATCATTATCTTTTGTGAGTACCGCTGTCTCTTTCACAACTTTACCCATCAAAAGAATCGCATCCATATCAAGTCCTGTCTTTGTAGAACCGACATTTACTGAGCTACAGATATATTCTGTTGTTGCAAGTGCTTTTGGAATCGATAAAATCAGGTTTTTATCTGCCTGCGTCATCTTTTTCGATACCAGTGCCGTATAACCGCCAATAAAGTTTACGCCTACTGTTTTTGCTGCACGGTCAAGTGTCTGTGCAATCTTAACAAAATCATCCGGTGTCTTGCACGCGGAGCCACCAATCAAAGCAATTGGTGTAACGGAAATTCGTTTGTTTACAATCGGAATTCCAAATTCTTTTCCAATTTCTTCTCCTGTAGCAACCAAATCTTTTGCCATCGTCGTAATCTTTTTATATACGTTGTCACAAAGTTTTGTTAAATCCGAATCAATACAATCCAAAAGGCTGATACCAAGAGTAATCGTACGCACATCCAGATTTTCTTTATCAATCATTTTATTTGTTTCAATGACTTCATTTATATTTATCATAGTTAAGCCTCCGTAATCTAATCCTTATAAGCGATGCATCTTGTCAAAAATCTCTTCCCTCTGTACACGGATTACGCAGCCGATTTCTTCGCCCAAATTTTCCAACTCTTCGGAAGCATCCACGAAGGATTTTGTAAGCTTTGCAAAGTCAACAATCATCATCATATTAAAATATCCATCTACAATTGTCTGAGAAATATCTAAAATATTGATGTCATTTTCTGCTAAGTAAGTACATACTTTTGCAATAATGCCTACGCTGTCCTTTCCTACTACGGTAATTATTGTCTTTTTCATTTCTTCCTCCATTCTGAAATAGTTTTCTATTTCATAATTATTGTATCGTCAACAGTTTTGTCGGCGCCATACGGTCTGCCACTAACAACTCTGTATCCATCTTTTTCCAAACTGGGTTTTGTTCCAATTCATAACTTACGGTCTGATAGGCAAGTTCCGGAAAATTATTTTCCTTGCTCAAATGCCCCAGTAAAATATGCTGCAAACCGGGATGCAGCACTTTTTCAATCAGTCTTGCCGAGGCATCGTTGCTCAAATGCCCCTTTTCACCGAGAATCCTCATTTTAAGTGAGTACGGATAACTGCCAACCTGCAACAGGTTAATATCATGGTTTGCCTCTAAAAGCAGGGAATCACAGTCTTTCAAATGGTCTACGATTTCATTGGAAAAGCAGCCCATATCGGTTGCAACTCCGATTTTTTTCGATTCTGACTGCACCGTATAACAAACGGGATTTGCCGCATCGTGGGAAATTCTAACCGGCATAATCTCCATATCTTCAATCGAAACCGCCTTTTCCGGCACAACCGCATGGAACAAATCTTCGGAAACACCTTTCATATCACCTTTTTCCCATATTGCCTCAATCGTTTCCTTCGTAGCATAAACAGGAATCTGGTACTTGCGCAGTACCGGTCCTAAACCACAAATATGATCGGTATGCTCATGTGTAATAAAAATGGCATGAAGGTTTTCTATCGGAAAATTTTCCTCCATTAAGCCCTCCCGAATGCGTTTCATGCTAATCCCTGCATCAATTAAAATCCGGGCTTCTTCGCCACCGACATAAATACAATTGCCACTGCTTCCACTGGCAATACTATATAACTGCATGTGTTTCCACCTCAATTTATCTCATTTTATATTACATCTGAGAACTTATCTTCTCACTGTCAATTGTAATCCGGTCACGTCCATTCTTTTTGGAATGATACATCGCCCAGTCTGCTCTTGTCAAAAGTTCTCCCGGATTAGCGCAAGTCTGCGGATAACTTGCCACACCAACGCTGGCACGAACTGAAATATGTTTTCCTTCGTAAACAACTTCCTCACTCCGAATCTGATTATGAATGTCCTCAACGATATGATACGTTTCATCCAAATCTTTTTCAAAGAATGCTACAACAAATTCCTCACCGCCATAGCGTCCGGCAATACCGCCATGCTTGAGTGCTCCACGATTTAGTAACGAAGCCACATAACGAATCACTTCGTCACCGCACTGATGTCCATAGGTGTCATTCACCATTTTAAATTTATCAATATCAAAAAGTGCAAGTGAAACCGGCACTTTTTTCGTCATAGCTTCCGCCAAATACTTTCTTAATAGCTCCGTCAAGTGTCTGCGGTTATAAATTCTTGTCAAACCATCTCGGATTGCCATATCATTCATCTTTGCATACAATCGTGCGTTTGCGACACCAAGACTTAACTGACTCGCCATATTCTCATAAAAGGCACGGCTATCCATAAAAGCATTTTCTTTATTTTTACCGACAAATAACGTACCAAATCTTTCCTCCTGGTTTCGAATAGGCAGGCATACAACAGAAGGCAGCTCTTGATTTTTATTAAGTTTGCTAAATAACTGAACCGAATCTTCTGTGTCATTTTGTATGTATGTCTGCGTCATACGCTGTATTTCAGACATATCTGTCTGCTCAATAGAAGCAATCAGATTTTTCTTAAATTCTTCCCCCAGCACACATGACACTGCATATGTCTGATGACCGTTGTCAGTGCCAGGGACAAATAGTTCTTCAAATTTCTCAAGAATAATCACAACAACATCCAAATCCAATCGCACCTGCATCATATCTGCAATTTTTTGCAGCATGGTGTTAATCTCCTTTGAGGCAATAATAATGGAAGCAAGTTCATTCTGAACCGACATTTCATCATGCGAACGGTTAATCTTTTTATTTGCAAGCTGTAATTCGATTTTTTGAACTCCTAATTTTTCATTTACCCGGTTGATTTTTTCCTGCTGTTCTTTCATCTTATCATTGACTTTATTTAAATCTTCCAGTGCACGGTTCTGGCGGAAAATATCTTTTTCAAAAAAATCCCACATGTGAGACATCATTTCACTGACTACCACAATTAAAACAAGCACAACCGATACCGTCACAAGTTCACGGATAGCAATCCCAACCGTAACACGGCTTAAGTTATCTTGTGCTAACACAACAAGCATAACAAAAGATATAATACCATACAGACAGATATAAGTCACGTAAATAATAACCCGATGAGCCTTTTTCCCAAGAGCAACACTGTAAAAAAGCTCAAAGAAATAAATCAGGAACAGTATCAGGAAAATAATCCCCTCTAATTTTGTCTCTGCCATATAATAATACGCCAATCCAAGTGCCGGCCGCAAAAAGCAATACACTTTTTCTACCTGAATTATCCGCTTGGAATGAACATATTTTTTCTGCATATGGCGATTATGTACTAATTCTGTCACAATACACAACAAAGCGTATACAAAAAGAATCACATACCGGATAGTTACTACCTGATTCCCTGCAAAATAAAAACTAATACAGTAAATCAAAAGCATAACATCCAAAAAAATGTGATAAAACGCAACTTGTTTTTGTTTCCAGAATTCTTTAATTTTTTCTTCCATGCCAAGCCTCCCTTAAGACTCCCAAAACAATTCAATCCTATCACCATCATGAACAGGCTCTGTGAAATCTTTGTCTTCACCATTAATTCGAGTTACTAAACGCGTTCCTCCCGCTTTTGTCATATCAAACGGATATACATCAAACACATCGACAAAAATCGGATTTTTCTTATGTGGCATTTCGACCACATCACCATTTATCGTAACAAATACAGGTCCCGTCACTTCTTCTACCGGTGTAGAAATCGTTTTCTCCTGCCGTAACTGCTTTGCACCCGGAATCACTTCTCCGTCCGCTCCTAATTTTGCCGTATCGAACGGGACATCGCTCATCCAATCCGGCATCGGTTTTAACGGTGCCAACAATGGATCATCATCCATCTGCTCCTGCATCGTTTCTTCTCTTGTTTTTTCCGGCTCTTCCAGCTTAATAACCGGTCTTTTTGTAATTACATCACCGTCAACAATTTTTGCTGATGCGCCAGCCTCTCTTCCATTCAAAAGAACCAAAGTTTCAACATCCATACCGGCAAACTCTAACAATCTCTTAACGGAATAATAATCATAGGTACAGATTTCGTCTCCGTTTTTGACTTCGTAAAACGAGGATACCACCTCACCATTTGCCTCAACTAACTTTGGACATAACAGTTTTCTTCCAAATAAAGTCACGGTAATTTCCGCATTGCACTCCGGAATCTCTTTGATTAACAATTTTCCAGTACTTCCCTTTGTGGAAGGCCGAATCTGTATCGTATCATTTTCCTCTACTTTATCATTCAAGCTGACTAGTGTGCCATTTTTCTTGATCTCAGCCACCTCGCCAACTCTTCCCTTCTTTTCCCGGGTTTCACCATTTACCGTATAATGAATACTGTCTCCGCGAATCGGGAACAAATTATCTTTGGAAAAACCATAGCTGACACAGGCATCTAACACCGATACCTTGCCATTATCATATAATTTCACACGCTGCTCATTTACCATTACATGGATAAAGTTATTTTTCTGCTCATAATAAGTCATGCAAATACCAAGCGGTGTCACTAATGTGGAATCTTTGCGGATTCCCTCCTGCTCAAACTGAACCTGTGAAAGTACCTCTGCACCACGTATTGCCACACGCTCATTTGGCAATCCCAGATAATGTGCGAGACTCTCGGTAAATCCCTCATGCTTACCGCCTCCACCGACAACAAATACCGCACTAACACACTGACCGCCATTCAATTCCAAAATACGATCGGCAATGTTTTTGGTAATATTTTTCACAGCGTCTTCAGATATCTGTGCAATATCCTCTTTTGTTACCTGAATTTTGCTTCCAAATATGTCCTTAAAAGAAACACTCTTCTTACGCTCACAGGCTCTTTTTATGTACTCTGCAGTCTCAAAGTCTGTCAAATACTTCTTAGCAATCGCCTCCGTCACTTCATCGCCAGCAAGCGGAATCATGCCAAATGCAATAATACTTCCATCTTTTACAATCGAAATATCACTTGTTCCGGCTCCGACATCCACAAGCGCAATGTTCAAAAGGCGGAATTTTTCCGGAATTGCCATGTTAATCGCAGCAATTGGCTCAAGCGTCAGACTTGCCACATGCAATCCTGCAAGCTCAACAGCCGAATACAAGCCATCCACAACCTCTTCCGGCAAAAAAGTTGCAATCAACTCTACCTCGATGTAATTTGCCATATGCATCTCAATCATTTCCATCGGGTAGCCATTCAAATAATATTTTACAATCGAATAGCCGACACAGAAAAACTTCTTTCCACTGTCGGTCTGCTCTTTTCTTATTTCATCATAAGCCTGTTCCACACCCATCATATCCAAAGAACGAATATGGTCTTCCGTCACCTTTGTCTCTGAATTAAACTGATAGCGGGCTTTGACGCGCTTTGTCTTTAACACTCTTCCGGCAGCCGCAATGCTGACATCCGACAAAGGTTCTCTCACACGCTTTTCCAAACGCTCTTTGACTTTATAAATCGTATCTGCTACGGTCGGTATATCGTGAATCTGTCCATCAATCACGGCACGCGTCGTATGCTCAATGGATTCCTGAGCAACCACAACAAAACGGTCTGTACCAATCCGGTAGCCAACCGTTCCCACAATGCTTCTCGTTCCGATATCCAATCCAAATACAAGCTTATTGTCTTCTGCGTTCATCATTTTCACCTTGTTCCCTCATCAAAGATTCTACATATCCATTATTCTATCACAAATTTGTCTTTCTGACTAGTAATTCTTCTATTCTTTCTTGCAGCTTTTGCAGGTTTCCATTATTCACAAGCAGTGCATCACATCGTTTTTCCCATTCTTTATCCGATAATTGCACTCTCATAATGGATTCTGTCTTTTCGCGGGAGTATCCTCTCGATTCCATAAGTCTCTGAATCCTTAGTTCTTTGTCTGTCACAACCGCCCAGATTATATCGCAGAGCGTGTCACATCCGGTTTCAAATAAAATTGCCGTTTCTAAGCAGACAACCGGCTCATCCTTCCATTCATTTAATTGTTTACAAATCTGTTCTTTCACAAAGGGATGTACAATGGCATTTAGCCGCTCTCTGCCGTTGTCATCCTGGTAAATTTTATCCGCAAGCAAAGGACGCAGAATCTGTCCATCCTCTCCTGTGATGTCAACACCAAATGTATCGCAAATCTTTTGATAAGGCTCCGTCCCCGGTTTCATTGCTTCATGACCGAGGGCATCCGCCTCTATAATCTTTGCCCCATATTTTTCTTCCAGTAGATTTAATACCGTTGATTTACCACAGCCTACGCCGCCAGTAATACCAATTACCATTTTCTTTCTCCTTGGTTTTATTTTGCCTCATACCAATTTATTCCCTGCTTCACCTCTGCAATCAAAGGCACTGCCAAATCGCAGGCATGAACCATTTCTGTTTCCAAAATCCGTTTTACTTCATCAATTTCATTCTTGTGTGTCTCAATCAAAAGTTCATCGTGAATCTGCAAAATCAGACGGGATTTGTAATTGCCTTCTTTTAATTTCTTGTGCACACGTATCATCGCAATTTTAATAATATCCGCCGCCGTTCCCTGTATCGGAGAATTCATCGCAATGCGTTCACCAAACTGGCGCTGCATAAAGTTTTTCGACGCAAATTCCGGAATTGGGCGGATTCTTCCAAACAAAGATGTCACATAGCCTTTTTGTTTGCCCTGCTCCACCAGTTCGTCCATAAACCGTTTCACATCCGGATACGTTTCAAAATAATCCTCAATATATTTTTCAGCCTGTTTTTTTGAAATATTCAAATCGCGCGACAAACCAAATCCACTGATTCCGTATACAATTCCAAAATTAACTGCTTTTGCATTCCGCCTTTGCAGTTCTGTCACCTCTTCATAAGGCGTATGAAAGACAAGTGCTGCCGTCGTTCGATGAATATCAGCATTTTCCCGGTAAGCTTCAATCAAAGTTGCATCCTCTGACATATGTGCCAGCACTCTTAATTCAATCTGTGAGTAATCGGCATCCAAGAAAACGTATCCGTCCTGTGGGACAAAAACTTTTCGGATTTGTCTGCCAAGTTCCATACGAATCGGAATGTTTTGCAAATTCGGCTCAGTACTGCTCAAACGTCCGGTTGCCGTCACATTCTGATTAAATGTTGTGTGGATTCTGCCATCCTTTTCATCGATATCGCTCTCCAGTCCATCTGCATAGGTAGATTTTAACTTCGTGAGCTGGCGGTACTCCAGAATCATCTCCACAATCGGATCCTCAAAACGGAGTTTTTCAAGAACTTCTGCTGAAGTGGAATATCCTGTTTTTGTTTTCTTTCCATAAGGCATATGCATTTTTTCAAACAAAATTACACCTAACTGTTTCGGTGAATTGATGTTAAATGATTCCCCGGCACGCTCATAAATATCCGCTTCCAGTTCAGAAATGCGCTCACCAAGTTTTGCACCATATTCATGCAATGCCTCTTTTTCCACTAAAATTCCCACCTTTTCCATGTCATAAAGGGTAAATAAGAGCGGCATTTCAATCTGTTCAAACAATGACTGCATTTTTTGTTTTTTCAATTCTTTGGAAAGATTCGGATATGCAAGCGCATTTACCAGTGCACAGTAGCTAAAGTAACGTACTGCCTCGTCTTCTTTCTCTAAAAAGGCAGTTTCTTCCGGCTGTTTACCAAAAAACTGTTCATATGGGTGCATCAAAACAGATGCATAGTTTTCTGCAATCTCTTCTTCTCCAAACTTTTTCTGAACCGGGCTTAGCAGATACGCAGCCAGATTCGTATCATACGAGTTTTCCGGTTTTGCATCCGGGAAGAAATCTAACTGGTTCTTTAAATCATTGGCAACCAATATATGTGTTTTCAAAAGATTACTGATTTCACTTGTAATATCGTATTCGGATAAATCATCGCCCACTTTGCAAAAAGCAATCTTTTCTTTGGAAAAAGCAACCGCCATACCTAAAAGTCTTCCATCTGCCTCCGTCATAAATAACGTCATCTGTCCGCTGGCACTCGTTGTTACTGCAGCATCCTTTCGAAAAACGGCCTTGACCGCTACCGGCTCTTTCTTTTCAATTGTCTGCACAAAAGAGAGCCAGTCTTTTTTTGTCTCAATTACCTGAAAATATTTTTCCAGTTTTTTATCTCTGCCGGTATCCTCCGAAAATCGCTTTAAAATGGATTTCAAATCCAAAGACTGAATCATCTGGTATGCTTTTTCGTTAAACATATCCTCAAACGTACACTCCGAAAGCACCACTCCCAATTTGCAGTTTGTCCTTATGGTTGCTAAATCTTTACTCATTTTTGCCATGTCCACATGGTTCTTCAACGCCTCTTTCGCACGATTTGGTGTTACTTCTTCTACATGCTCAATCGCATTTTCAACCGTACCAAACATCGTCAGAATTTTAACTGCTGTCTTCTCACCAATTCCCGGAACACCAGGGATATTATCTGAAGCATCTCCCATCAGCCCTTTGAGATCAATAATCTGAGATGGTGTAACACTGTATTTTTCAATTACCTGCGCTGTATGATAGTCTTCGACAACCGTCTTGCCACGACTCGTTTTCGGAATGCGGACCAAAATAGTATCCGTCGCTAACTGCAGCAAATCGCGGTCACCGGATACAATGGAAACAAGATATCCTTCCTGCTCCGCTTTTTTCGCCATCGTTCCTAAAATGTCATCCGCCTCAATGCCTTCTTCCGCATAAATACGGATATTCATCACTTGAAGAAGATTTCGGATTACCGGCACCTGTTCACTCAATTCTGCCGGCATCGGTTTTCTTTTCCCTTTGTATTCTTCGTACATTTTATGGCGGAAAGTCGGTGCTTTTTCATCAAACGCTACTAACAAATGCGATGGCTCTTCTTCATCCAATATTTTAAACAAAATATTTAAAAATCCGTAAATCGCATTTGTATGCAAGCCCTCGCGGTTTGTTAAATCCGGCACACCATAAAAGGCGCGGTTCAATATGCTGTTTCCATCAATCAGTACAAGTTTGTTTTCCAATTTTTTGACCTCTTTATTTTTTGATTTTTATTTTCCGTTTGCTTGTGTAACCACTCTCATAGCGTTTTCCTTTTTTGCTGTAATATGCTTTCACACGGATATAATACGTTCCTTTTTTCAGACCGCACGCTTCAAAACGGTTTCCGTTCAATATATATTTCTGTGTTTTTTTCGCAGCGAAGGAAGATGCCGTCGAAACTTCCATCTGGTACCCATGTACCATTTTCCCATTCGAATAAGTAATCGCAAACGATTTCTTGTTTTTCTTCAATTTCTGAATTTTCGGTGTCTGCGGCACAATTTTAAAGGAAATGGTTTTCTTTCCGGTAAAATTGCCCATGCCCTGTATAACAACCGATGCTTTTCCGATTTGAAGATTATTCCGGTACACCAATGTATAGTCTCTATTTTTCTCTAATTTTACTTTCCCCACCTTCAACGTCACATTTGGTTTCACCCATCTTCCGGTATAACTCTTTGTCTTTTTATAATGACAAGTTACCGAGCGAACCGAACGTTTCACAATGGTATAAGAAACTTTTTTTGTTCCCTTGTAATTACCGATTCCCTTAATCGTAATTGTTGCTTTTCCTAAATTTTTATTATTCTGATAAGATGCCTTGTAATCTTTTCCGGAATCAAGCACCTCTTTTCCATCCTTAACCGTTTCGTTTCCTTTGATTGCCTTACCTTCATAAGCATATTTCTTTTTCAAACGAATCATTTTCTTTGTCAGAGCTTTTTTCTTAACCGGAACTTTCACGCGGATAATCACCGTACGGTACATTGCTGTATTTTCCGGCACATATTTCGCACGATAACCGGAATTTCCATAAACCGGCACAATCGTACTATCTACCCAGCTAAATCTCTCCGGCAGACGAATCGAAGAAAGTTTTTTCTTGTTTGAATATACAAAACTTCCAAGTGTCACTTTCGGAATCTCCGGAATTAGTTTTGGCACATAGGTCGTTGTCTGTCCTGCCAGATAACCGGAATATTTCTTTGCTTTCACCTGGCAAATTAAACGATATCCGATATCTTCTTTTGTCACTTTGTAGGTAAGCCCGGTTGCTCCTTTAATTGCTGCCGCTCCGTCAATGGTCGTGACATCATCTTCTTCTTTTACATTTGCCGCAAATTTGTGGATGGCATCCAACTCATATGTGCCATCGTCATCTCTGTCATCTTCTTCGTCATCATCGTCTTCCGCTTCCAAATCGTCTTCTTCGGCTCCGCCTGTCTCATCTAACACGGACTCAAAACTCTCTGCATCCTCTGTTTTTTTCACACGGTACCACTGATAAGACAATTCGCCCGGATCCACTGAATCCAGTGATGGTTTTGCGGTAAGCGTCTCATCAATTGCCGGTGTTCCGGTTATTTCCACACTTCCGGCAATTGCCATTTTGTCAGTCGTAAAGACCGCACTTTTTGCCACTGCCGATTCATTTCCTGCATCATCTGTCATAAAAGAATAAATTACATATTCCGTTTCCGCTGCAAGTCCATTAAATGAAAAATTAGAAGCTTTTGCACCATCTACTCTTCCATAACCAACAATCCCATAATGAGAAGTCACACGCGACAATATAAATTTCGTTGTCATGCCACCGCTTTCTTTCTCTGCCTCTTCGCCTAACGCCTTTGGCAGTACCACATAATAAAATTTACCCGGTTCATTTCCGGTAATCAATCCGGAAGAAGTCGTATCGGTATCACTGTCAAAACCGGAAACCGATGTAATCTGTGGTGCTGTAAAATCAGCTACAATTGTAATCGTTTTCTTTGTCGTATCAATCGCATTCTTTGTCGCATCTGCCTGTTTCGATGCTAAATAATAAGCAATCTCATTTTTTCCTTCTGTCAACGTCACAGACATCGTATCTGCCCAATTTGCATCCACTGAAGCCTGACTGCTGATTCGATAGCCTGCCGGTGCTTCTATCTCAACCTTATCGTCTGTCAATCCTGTCCTGTCTGCAATATTAATTGTATCTTTTTCCGTCTTTGCCACCGCATTCGTATGATAAGCACGAATTTCATAAGCCGGAGCATTTTTTGCCAGCTGATAAGAAATTTTCTGTTTCTCATCACTGCTCCTTTCATCCCTTAACACAAACTGCTGTTTCCCAGCAGTTTCCGATGAAATCGTAAGTGTAACTCCATCCGGCAAATCCTTTTCATCGGATACTGCGTAATGCACATCTCTGATAAAGGTACGCTTCTGTCCATAATACTTCCACAAGCCGGAAAATGGTGTTACCGTAACAATTTCTTTTGGTTCAGCCGTAGGCTCTATCGTAGCTGCCCCTCCGGTCACACTTCCACCTGAAGCCACATTTGCAGTAAATAATACAATTTCACTGTTTTTTTGTTCCTTCGCCTGCGTATTCACCGGGGTCATCCCCATAAATAATGCACATGCTAAAATCCATGCTAATCCTTTTTTTAATTTATGTTTTCTCATAAGTTCTCCCTTCTAATATAACTTAATTCATGATAAATTATATTTTACACGTAAATGTGTTGAAACACAATATAAAAAGAAAAGTTTGTGGTAATTGTTTGGGTTCCGCAATTTCGTAGAATAGCTTTGCGTCTCGTGGTTCTACGTTCCACTCCGGTCCGCGCAGGTCAGAGGTTCCC
>OHAQ01001064.1_pt1 | contig 21975 bp, 30 predicted proteins | sample 1577111 | NCBI WGS metagenome assembly OHAQ01 (sample SAMEA3541549, study PRJEB24748) | human gut metagenome | biome: human gut; feature: human-associated habitat; material: faeces | place: China | collected 2012 | reverse complement strand
CGTGTATTCGCGCCCGTTGTGCCTTTCGCCAGCAGATAATCCGTGTAAACCGCCGGTTCATTTTTAGCATTCTGATAATCCGTGTGGCGGACAATCAGCGTGCCGCGCCCGAAGTTCGTTTTGGGAATGCCGAACTGCTGGTCATAGCCGTTCGCATCCGCCGCAAGAGAAAGCTGCGCGTTGCCGTTCAGCGCGTCGATATCCTGCTCCAAATCAAACCACAGGGTAACAGAATCGCCCAGCGTCTTGATGAAAACAGGCTGCTGATTTTCGTCCGCCGTCACGCGGGTAAAGCCCGTCAGGAAGAATCTTCCCAGCCGCCAGCCAAAGTGCTTGTCGTCACCGCTGATGGTATCCTGCTTGGCATAGCCCGTGTCAACCCCAGCATTTACGGCATCTGCCGAGAAGTAATAGATGGATATGCCCTGCTGCTTGCAGCATTCGCGCAGGCGCGCCATGCTGTCGGCGTACTGTCCCGCGTCAGCAAACAACGCCATTGCGCCCGCGTAATCCCCCGCTTCCTGCGCCGCTACTGCCTTTTCATAGCGGCTTGCGCGGCAAAGCGCGTCGCTGTCCGCATAACCCGCAAGTTCCGTGTAGAGGGCAATCGCGGCATCGTAATTTCCGCTTGCCGCTTCCGCCTGCGCCTGCTGATAGCGGTACTCCTTCGCCAGCGCCGCGCTGCCCGCATAGTCGCCCAGCGTGTCCAGCAGGGCGGTGGCTTCGGCATAATCCCCCTGCTCCGCAAACTGCTTTGCCTGAACCTGCTGTTCATACGGGAACGCATTGCGGTCGGCGGACAAGTCCATCCACAGCGCCGGGCGAACCCCCAGCTTCTCCGTCACGCACTTCGTTCCGACCGCGCCGCGGACATCCAGAAAGCACGCGTCGTAGCTTTCCTTGCCCGGCGAGCGCAGCCACCAGTCCGTTTCGCCGATGCCGATAGTGGTAAAGCCCAGAAACTTCGCCCCCCGTGACCGGGCATATTCCGTGCCGCTGACTTTCCGCTGCTCCTGCTCCGGAAGATACTGCATCACCTGCGCGTAGCTGAGCAGGAAAACGTGCGTTTCCGCCGGTTCAGCATCCGTATTCTTCCATTCCGGATTCCCATCCGCCGCCGTATCCGCCAGCGTCACCGGGGCAATCGCCGCCCACTCAGCATCCGTGAACGCCGCATGAAAATCCGCCTGAAGCCACGCATTCAGCGCGCTTTGATTCCACACGGCATCGGTTTTCTCGTCATGGAACGGCAGGCAGTCCAGCGCATAGCGGCTCATCAGCAGCGCTTTGCCGCCCTGCACATCCAGCACCTGCCACGCAATGGGCTCACTGCCGTTGTCCAGATTTCCATCCTGTTCATATTGCCCGAACATGACCGTATCACCGACCCGCGTTTCTTCCGCGTACCCCGCACAAACCCAGCAAACGAGCGCCGTCAGGCACACAGCAAGCAGCTTTTTCATTTTTCCGTCCCCCTCTGCCGTTTTCGCTTCCATTGTAGCACAAAGCAGCTGAAATTGGTAGTATATTTGCGTCCTGTTTTCCCCAAAAACAAAAAATACCGCGATTTCCTACCCGAAATCGCGGTGAAAAAGTGGAGCATGGCAAGCAGCATACGAACCCTTTTCCCTTTTCTGCGCTGGCAATCTGGTTGAGGGTGATGGTACTCGACTGACCGGAATAGTTATAGGTGATTTTGACGCGCCCATCGTCGTAGACGAAAACGGCATTGACGAAGGTCTGCACAAGGCGTTTCTGACACTCCCTGTCCTTAACGTCCAGATCCCGCAGTCGCAAGAGGAAGTACTCGATATGGTCTCGCGTGATGCGGATGCCGGAGGTCAGCTCCAAATCGGCCAGAGAAGCGGTCAGGGCGGCTTTCTGCGCGTCCAGTTCATCCATGCGGGACTTTGTAGCGGCGTTGAAGATGCCCGCCTCTATGGCCCGCACAAGGTTGTTTATAGCTTTGTCCACTTCCGCAAGCTGTGCTTCAAGCACAGCTTTTTCTTCTTGCACTTTATCGGTGACTTGGTAATACTCCCACGTCCGGTCTATGATGTACTCCATCAGCTCATCGTCGTGTAGCAATTTCACCGTCTCGTCCAGCACCAGCGCCTCAATCCAGTCCTGCCGCACCGGCTTTTTATCACAGGCTTTTTCTCTCCGTCGTTTGATACATCCGTAATAGCTGTACTTAGCGCCCGTGTGGCTGAAACCGCTTTCCCCAACCATCGGGGAGCCGCAATGACCGCAGAACAGCTTATCGGTCAGCAGGTATTCGACTTTTGTCCATGTGTGAGACGGAGCGCGCCGGTTTATCTTGAGAAGTTCCTGCACCCTGTCAAACGTGCTTTTGTCCACAATAGCTGGAACGCCTCCTTCCACGCGTACAATGTCTTTGTAGGTGTATACGCCGATGTACTTTTCATTTTTCAGTAGCTTTGTCAGGCTGTTTTTCGTGAATAGCTGCTTCCGGATGGTACGAATGCCTTGTTCATTTAGCTGTCCTGTGATTTCTGAAATGGTTGCCCCTTCTGCGTACAGGTCGAAAATCTTTTTGACAACGGGTGCGGTCTGCGGGTCGATAACAAAATGTTTATCACTGTCAAGCGTGTATCCCAATGGGACTGATCCACCGACGCACTGACACTTTTTCGCGCTTTCAAGCTGTCCGCGACGGATATTTTGCGATAGCTGGATGGAATAGTATTCCGCCATACCCTCCAGTACGCTCTCCAGAATAACGGCTTCCGGTGAGTTTGGGAGACTTTCCGCGACGTACTCCACCCTTACCCCGTTTTTCTTGCAGGTGTGCTTATTAAACGCAATTTCTTCACGGTTGCGGCCGAAGCGGTCAACCTTCCAGACGATAACAACCTGAAACTGATGCTTTCCAGTGTCGGAAAGCATTTTCTGAAAAGCCTCTCGGTTATCGTTTCGACCTGTCATGGCACGGTCGATGTATTCGTGTACGACGGTATATCCTTGCGCTGCCGCGTACTCATGCCCTTTGGCGAGCTGTCCTTCTATGGACTGCTCTGTCTGTCCGTGGGAAGAGTAGCGGGCATAAATGACGGCGTTTGTCGTGGTATCCGGCTTTTGTGCGTTTAAGTTTACGGATACTCTCATTGTCTGCCCCTTTCTATTTCGTTGCCAGAAGCACTTCCTGCTTTACCGCGGACGGCGTTTCTGATACTTGTCCCCGTCCAGCAAACCGCGGGCGTAGATCATAACTTTTTCGAGGTCCGCGCTGTCGAGCCCAGAAAGCATAGTAGTAACATCCTCTGGCAGAGACGGGTTGCGCTTTTGATCTACCGTGTAATCCGTATCATCATCGGTGCGGCCCAGCAGATAATCCGCAGACGTTTGGAGCAAATTCGCTGCGTTGCGCACGATTTCGACATTCGGCTTTGTACCCTTTTTCCAGTACGAGACGTTAGAGCGGGTCGTGCCCAGCTTTTCAACAGTGCTTTGTGAACACGGGTCGATACCGCGCACGCGGCACAGGGCCTCATATCGTTCATAGAAGGTCATTTACGCTTCCTCCGCCAGCAAAATATTTTTTGCCATAACACTTGACAGGCTAAATTTCTTGCGCTATAATGCAGATGACAGCTAAAGAAATTTGGCTACGAAAAGGAAGCCCCCGCAAAAAGGAGTCTTTTCAGCGGTGACATCAGGTGTGGCAATTTGATTATACCGCAAGAGTTAAATTTTTTCAACTGTCCAGATAAAAAAATTTTTGCGAAAAGGAGGTTTAGGGCTTGTTAGACAAGTGGATCGCCGACGCGGTGGGCAGGATGCACGTTGCCGAGATTACTGGTAAGCGGCTGGCCGCTGAGTGCGGCTATACGGAGAGCTATCTGTCCACTGTGCTTCACGGTAAAAAGGGTGACAGCGCGACGCAGAAAAAGATCATGGACGCTCTGGCTCGTCTGGAGCACGAAGCCGCTGATAACGATGGACAGGGCTGAGGTTCTGTTACCCGCTGCTGATACGCGAGTGCTGTGCGCCACCCTGCTTGACGCTGTTCGGCGTTTCTACGAGACTCCTGAAAATCAGCAGCGGTTTGAAGCATGGTTGTCCGAGAAAAAGACTCAAGGAGGCAAATTGAAAGATGATTGAGTTTAAAGTGACCGTTGATATTCCCGGCATTGCTGAGGCCATCAACAATCTTGCGCAGGCTATCGCCGAAAAGGAGCCTGTTGCTGTCGAAGCCGTGAAGCAGGAAGCTCCTGTCGTTCAGGCGTCCGCGCCTGTCGCGCCCGTGGCGGCCCCTGTGGCCCCCGCAGCACCCGTTCAGCCGCCTGTGCAGACTGCTTCCGCCCCCGCGCCTGTTGCGCCAGCAGCGGCCTCTGTGACCCCCACCGCGACCACGGCATCCGCTCCCGCACAGCAGCAAGCGCCTGCGGCGGCAAAGCGCATTACCTTGGATGACCTGTCCCTTGCCGGTGCGAAGCTGGTTGACGCCGGGAAGATGGACGCGCTCATCAACGCGCTCCAGAACTTCGGCGTGGCCGCCATTACGCTACTCCACGAAGATCAGTACGCGTCTTTCGCTGACTGCTTGCGTTCGATGGGCGCCAACATTTAAGGGGGGGGGGAACGACTGATGGCCACTCCAGCAAAGCACGCGCTACTCAGCGCGTCTGCGGCTCATCGCTGGCTGAAATGTACAGCCGCGCCGACGTATGAAATGCAGTTTCCCCCGAAAACGTCAGAGTATGCGGAGGAGGGAACGTTGGCGCATAGCATCTGCGAGCTGTATGCCCGCAAGAAGTTCACCGTCATGAGCACACGGAAATTCAACAGTGAGCTGAAAAAGCTGCAAGAACATCCGCTTTACAAGCCCGAAATGCTGACTACCGCAGAGTCATACGTCCTGTATCTGTACGGGGTCTGCATGAGATACGAGGGGATGCCGCACGTCAACATGGAAGTCCGAGTTGACTTGTCCGACTATGTGCCGCAGGGCTTTGGTACCTGCGACTGCATCATCATCGGCGGTGACACCCTGCACATCACGGACTACAAGCACGGTCAGGGCGTTGTCGTAGAGGCGGAGGGCAATCCGCAAATGATGCTTTACGCGCTGGGAGCGCTGAAACGGTATACGCCTGTTTTCGGGGACAAAATCAAGCGGGTATCTATGGCGATTGTACAGCCTCGCGTCACGCAGGATGTGAAAGAATGCGAGATGACCGTGGATGAGCTTCTGGCATGGGGAGAAAACGTGGTCAAGCCTGCGGCGCAAAAGGCTTTCAACGGCGATGGCGAGTTCTGCGCAGGTGCGCACTGTAAATTCTGCCGCGGGCGCGACGTTTGCCCAGCACGGGCAAAGCTCAATACCGCCTTGGAGGATTTTAAGGATTGCATCACGCCGGATAAGGCGCAGAATCCGCTCGACCCCGCTGCACGCAAAGTGCTGGGACTGCCGCCCGTTCTGACGGATGCGGAGGTTGGTGACCTGCTGACCAGAGGCGCAAATCTGGTCGAATGGTACGAAGGGTTGCGGAGTTATGCCCTGCAAGCGATTCTGGACGGGAAAGAGATTCCCGGCTACAAGGTGGTCGAGGGGCGCAGCGTTCGCGCTTTCCGTGATACGGATGCGGCACTGCAAAAGCTGATGGATTCGGGCTTTGACAAGGCGGTTATCTACGACTACGAGCCGAAAACGCTTGCTCAGCTTGAAAAGATCGTGGGCGCAAAGCGCTTTGCTGAATTGCTCGGAGACCAGATTGTGAAGCCAAAGGGCAAGGCTACACTGACGGATGAGAAAGATCCGCGCGCGGCGTATAGCTCCGCCGTCGTGGACTTTGCCGGGGTGGTGCAGGATGGCTGACGTGCGAGACGGGCCGCTTTACCAGAAGGAAAACCTCGTACTTAACGTTGGCGGCGAAACGGTTCACATTGACTGCCCAGAGCGTTTTGCGTGGCTGCTGGATGACAAACTGGGTGGAGATGCGGCTGACTATTTCCGAGACACGGTGACGAATCTGTGCTTTGACCTCGACCTGTGCCCCGGTGAATGTGACCGCACCTATGGGCTGCAAGAGCACTATCAGAATGTCATTCGAGATGCACTGGACGTGCTGGCAGATGCGCAGGAGCGTGAACTATGCCGTCCGTGGACGAGTGGCAGGGTGTCGATAAAAAGGTACAACGAAGCTGTGAGAATGCTACAAAATGAACTGTAAATTGAGAAAGTGAGGATTCTATCATGTATCAGAATGATGCTCAGAAAGTCTTGACCGGCGAAGTTCGCCTTTCCTACTGCAACCTGATTCAGCCCCGTGCGCCCCTGAGCGGACAGGGCGACCCCAAGTATTCCGTCACCATTCTCATTCCCAAAACCGACGTTGCTACCAAAGCGGACATCGACGCTTCTATTGAGGCGGCGGCGCGGGACGCCGTGGGCAAGCTGTGGGGCGGTGTGCGTCCCCGCTTCGATTCCATCGTGTGGGACGGCGACGGTACGCGCAAAAACGGTCTGCCTTTCGGCTCGGAGTGCAAGGGGCACTGGGTCTTGACTGCCTCTACAAAGCAGAAACCGCAGGTTGTCGGTATTGACAATATCAACGCGGAGCTTGCCCCACAGGACATTTACAGCGGCATGTACGGCCGTGTGACCCTTCGTTTCTTCGGCTATTCGCAGTCCGGCAATCGCGGCGTGGGCTGCGGACTCGGCAATGTGCTGAAAACCCGCGAGGGTGAACCGCTGTCCGGTGGTGCATCTGCCGCCGCAGACTTTGCGGGCATCGGCAATTCGGTTGTGCCGCCTGTTGACCCCGTGACCGGGCGCGCAATCAACCCTATCACCGGCCAGCCGATGTAATACGATGACGGAGCGCCGGGAGACTGTGTGTCTAAATCCCGGCGCTCCTTTTTTAGGAGGTAAAGTGTGAAAACTCGTTTTGATTGTGCCGACAGCTGGACGACCGCCACTGGCGAAGAAATCCAGATTAAAGAAATGACTACCATTCACCTGATGAATTTGTTCAGCATGTTCGTTCGTCGTCCAGATCGCACGATGGCAATGCTTGTTTCCGACATTGACAGTGGCGAGTATGCAGAGCGCGTATGGCTTCCGCGTAAGACGGAGGACGTAAAACAGTCCATTGCTAATGTGACGAGCATGTCAGAAGCAGAACTGATTGACTACGCCCTTTCTTCTCCGCTGGGCGAAGCGGTTAAAGCCGAACTTGTTAAGCGCGGCGTACAGCTTGAGAACTCATTGGCAATCATTGCAGGGAGGAAAAACGTATGAAAAAGACGGTTCGCGTGGTCAGCCTGATTGTGGTTATCGCACTGGCGTTACTGGTGCTGACCGGTTGCTCAGACACTCCTACCGTAAGCGGCACGAAAGCGGATGTTCAGGCACAGATGGCGGTGGCAAATTCCCTGACGGCTAACCAGCCTACACCAACGGACATCAGCTACTCGCTGGAGCGGTATAACCTGATTCGGCGTGCTTACTGGGTTAATGGTCAGCGCGAAAAGGCAAACGCGCTCATGTGTGCGGTTGAAAAACCGCTGGGCTATATCGTGCTCTTTGCCGGGAATACTGTTGTCGGCAATTTCGTGGTAGACGGAAAGGTAACGAGCCTGAATAGCTTCTTGTCCCCGGACAGTGAATACTACGAGTATTTAGGCGGCGACTTCCGGGCGTATAACAAGTGGCTGGCTGACGTGGATGGTAGCTATGGTGAGAATGATGACGGCATTTTCTTCTTCACCCCGGATGGAAAATACATAGAATGGACGTGCGAGTACCTTTACTCCGACATTCCCTTCATCGTTGATAGTCCGGTTGTTCGGTACGAAGGAGGTGTGGCAGATGAATAAGGTCGTTGTTGGTTTGCTGTGTCTGTTGATGGTCGTTCTGCTATTCTGCACGGTTTTCTTCTCCTGCTTCCCTGTTGGACGCGCCATGTGGAACTCATGGTTTTTTGCCGTCCAAAAGGCTGATGATGCGACAGCGTACAGCACTCGTAAGCAGGTTGAGGACACCTGCCGCGCAATGATGACAAGTTACACAAGTGACAGCCTGATTTACCAGCAGTACAAAGACAGCGAAAATGCAGAAAAGCTGTCATGGGCTGAACAGGCGAAGATGCGCGCAAACAAAACGGCGGCAAGCTATAACGAATATGTGCTGAAAAACTCTTTTGTCTGGAACGGCAACGTTCCAGCAGACATCCGCACGTCGCTTCCGTATTTGGACTAAGGGAGGGTGCAAGATGCCGCATCACCTTTCCATCGACCTTGAAACCTTTTCCAGTGAATCTATTAAGAAAACGGGAAGCTGGAAATATATCGAAAGCCCTGATTTTGAAATCCTGCTGTTTGCCTATTCTCTTGACGGTGCTCCTGTACAGGTGGTTGATTTGGCGTGTGGGGAAAAACTTCCTGACTGGATGATTCCCGCGCTAACGGATCCCAACTATATTAAGCACGCCTATAACGCCCACTTTGAGTACGGCGCCTTGCAAAAGGTTTACGGTGGTATGCAGCCGTCACAGTGGCGCTGCACTATGTTTCACGGTCTGTATTGCGGGTACACGGCGGGTTTGGACGCAACGGGCAAGGCGCTCGGCTTGCCGGATGACAAGCAGAAGAACGCGGCAGGTAAAGCCCTGATTCGCTATTTCTGTGTACCCTGCAAGCCTTCACGGGCGAATGGTGGGCGCACACGCAATCTACCGCACCACGATTCTGACAAGTGGAAGCTGTTCAAAGAGTACAACCGTCAGGACGTGGTAACGGAGATGGAAATTGAGCGCCGCCTGAGCGCTTTTCCTGTTCTTGAATGGGTACAGCATCAGTGGGAGGTCGATCTGATGATTAACTCCCGCGGCGTGGCGGTGGACATTGATTTGGTGCGAGGCGCACTGGATGTGGGAGCGCGTGTCAAGCGCGACTTTACCGCCGAAGCTGTTGCGGTTTCCGGCATTCGTAATCCTAATTCAGTCAAGCAGCTTGCCGAATGGCTGAACGCGGAGATGGATGATGAAGAAATTAAAGACCTGCGCAAGGGAACGGTCTCGCGTCTGCTGGCAAAGGAAGGTAACAGTGCCGAGGTTCAGCGTATGCTTGAAATCCGTCAGGAACTAAGTAAAACCTCCACCAAAAAGTATGATGCGATTGAAGCGTGTGTCTGCGGTGACGGACGCGTGCGCGGGCTTCTCCAATTCTACGGTGCGAACCGCACGGGACGCTGGGCTGGACGACTGGTGCAGGTGCAGAACTTGCCGAGAACCTACACGAAGGCGATTGAGGTGGCGCGAAAGCTGGTAGAGCAGAAGAACGCTGATGCTCTGCGCGTGCTGTATGGGTCTGTGCCGGATACACTTTCTCAGCTTATCCGTACAGCCTTTATAGCGCCGGAGGGGCATGTGCTGATAGACGCGGACTTCTCGGCTATTGAGGCTCGCGTCATATCGTGGCTGGCGGGCGAAGAATGGCGGCTTGAGGTGTTCCGTTCACACGGCAAAATCTACGAAGCAAGCGCGTCACAGATGTTCGGCGTGCCCATTGAGCGCATTAAAAAGGGCAATCCAGAGTATGCCCTGCGCGCGAAGGGCAAGGTTGCAGAGCTGGCGCTGGGCTATCAGGGATCTGCCGGGGCGCTTATCAACATGGGAGCGTTGGACATGGGACTGACCGAGGATGAACTGCCGGATATCGTGGAGCGTTGGCGAGAGGCCAACTCCAAAATCCGTGACCTGTGGTACGCAATGGATGCGGCGGCCGTACAGGTGATACAGTGCGGCGGCACGGCCAGAGTGCGTAACGTTGTGTTTGCCCGTGAGTACGACGTGGTGCAGGGCGTGTCCTGCATGACAATTACACTGCCCTCCGGGCGCAAGTTGTACTATATCAATCCGTCTCTGGGCACAAATCAGTGGGGTCGCCCATCTATCGCGTATACGGGCATGGACCAGAAAACGAAAAAGTGGAAAAGTATTGAAACTTACGGGGGCAAGCTGGTTGAAAACTGTGTGCAGGCCATAGCTCGTGACTGTCTTGCTGGAGCGCTGGACAGGCTCGAAGCGGCAGGACTGCCGGTGGTGTTTCATGTACACGATGAGGTGGTCATCGACATTGCACCTTTTGATACGCCTGAGAACATGCTGCATTTGGTCGAGCGTATTATGTCAGAACCCGTTGCGTGGGCGCCGGGCTTGCCGCTTAACGCGGACGGATGGGTTGGTGCGTTTTTCACGAAGGACTGATTGGAGGTAGGAATATGCACGATACGGAGTTTTTCAAGAAGCTGGTTGAAAATATCGTCATGTGGAGTTTCGTCATAGTAATCGCCGCGCTGGCGCTTACTATCCTCGGACTGCCGCTGTATCTCGCGCTGACTGTGGATTGGAAATTCGCGCTGATTTATCTGCTGTATCCCGTCGTGCTGATGGTGATGGCCGCGCTGGCAGCATCGAGGGGTGGTGATGGCGAATGAGGATCGTCAAGCCGTCTGTCCTGCTGCTGGAACAGCCCATTTCTCCTGAGGATGTAATGCGACGCATTGAACTGTGCGGGCGCGTCTGCTACAAGTCTGAGGGAAAAATTACGTCTAATAGCTATAAGGGCTTTATCCAGCGCATTATCAAACGCGGGCACGAAGCGGTGCTGGAGCACGGGAACCTGATAATCGGCATGAGCAAGGACTCTGATGGCGGTTCAGGTGTGTGGTTTTCCGCTTTGGATAGAGCCTTTGAGCAGACAGGCACAGCTTCTTACATCCGAAAGACTCACGGTAACGCACAGAATATTGTTTCCGGCAACGTGCGGGCGTGGCGTGATGTGCTACGCGTGTGCGCTGCGACGAACACCCGCATACCCGCCGCGGTTCACTGCATCTTGGAAGCATACGGCGTACTGTTTTCGGATTTGCTTGGCAATGTGTTCTCAGCCGGTGACGAGGAGGCATGGATACTGCATCCCGACGAGCTGACGAGCGGCCATGAAATCAGGAAGCACGTCTGCATGACCTGCTGGTTCACCTGCGACCGCGGCGTGTCGCACGAGTTAGTGCGTCACCGCCCTGCATCCTTCTGTCAGGAGAGCACTCGTTATTGCAACTACCAGCGCGGGGACTTTGGCGGTGAAATCGCAGTCATTCAGCCCGCCTGCTTCGGCCCTGATTCAGCCGCATATGGGACATTCATAGAGGCCGCTGTCATGGCGGAACGGTACTATTTTGACCTGCTGAACATTGGCGCAACGGCGCAGGAGGCGCGTGCGGTACTGCCGACCTGCCTGAAAACGGAGGTTGTGATGACCGCGACGGTTGAGGAGTGGCTGCACTTCTTCCGTTTGCGCTGCTCGGAAGCGGCGCATCCGCAAATGAGGGAAGTGGCTACACAGGCGAAGGAGCTGATGCTGGCGGCGATGCCGCGAATGGGGGCGTGGGTATGACAGTGGGCGTTTGCCCCGTCTGCGGTAAGGCGCTGGAAAGCGTTGCCTGTACGGGACTCCGCTGCGGTCATCCGTGGCTTGATAGCGTGCTCGTTCATGCCAACGGCGAAACGTGCGCTTCGCAGTCTCCCCTCCCCGTAATTGCGTCGGATACGGTGTACCTGTCTGACTGCATCACCGGGATGCGCCGGATGACGGATGAATCCGTAGATTTGATTGTGTCAGACCCGCCGTATCTAATCAACTATGCTACGGGACACAGGCGAGATAAAGCGCACGACTTCTGCACCCCGATTCAGAATGACTCAAACCCGGAGCTGATTCAGAAGTACGTCGAAGAGTGCTATCGCATACTGAAGCCAAATTGCGCTTTTTACATGTTTTGTTCTGCAAAAACGCAGGATTTCTTCAAAACAGCGGCTCAAAATGCTCATTTTACGGTCAAAAACGCGATTGTTTGGGTGAAAAGTGAGTGGACGATGGGTGACTTGAAAGCGCAATTTGGGCAGCAATACGAAGTGCTTTTGCTGCTGAATAAAGGTCGCGCTCCGTTTAACGGAAAGCGGCTGGGTGACGTGTGGGAGTTTCCGGGCATACGCGGACGCAAACAGCTTCACCAAAATCAAAAGCCGGTAGAGCTGATACAGCGGTGCATTGAGAAGCATTCCAAAGAGGGTGACGTTGTATTCGACGGCTTTATGGGAAGCGGTACGACGGCGGTTGCGGCGGCTCGGATGAATCGGCACTTTATCGGTTTTGAAATCGAGCCAAGGTACTTCTGGATAATCCACAATAGACTTTGTGAGGAGGTACGGCATCATGCCCCGTGTCTACTTTGAAGGGTGGTACGACGGCGTTTTTGCCAAAGCAGAGGATTGGTACAAGGGTGGCTTAATTTACGTCAACCTCAAGCATTACCGTCCCGGCGCGGCTTTGAGCCGTCCTACGAAAGAATGTTCTTTTCTGGTTCGGACGGATGCGCCGGAACGCTTTGAACACTATCCACACAGTATCGTAGCGATTCTTCTGCGGTACGGCAGTGAAGGGAACCTCGTCCCCGTAGAGATAAAGTTACCTGAAATTGATCTTTGCCAAAGGAGGTAGGTCGTGTGAACAACAATGAACGGGCGGAAATGCTCCGTTTGATGGCGGAGGAACTGAATGACAGCATCTGCGCCTATGAAGGGGCGAAGAAGAAGCCGAAAGACGCTACACAGGCATATGGCAGCATGACGGCGAGTAACACTGCCGCGGCAATTAAGCGAAAAATCGTCCACATGCGGCAGGTGCTGCTTGACCTCGGTGAGCGGCTATGAAGCATTACGGTGACATTACCAAAATCAGCGGCTACCACGTCCCGCCCGTCAACGTCGTCATCGGCGGCAGTCCGTGTCAGGATTTATCTGTGGCTGGCAAGCGGGTGGGGCTGGCAGGAGAACGGTCTGGTCTGTTCATGGAGCAGATCCGGCTTATAAAGGAAATGAGGCTTGCGGATGAGCAAAGAGGCAATAGCGGGGGGGTGTCCGCCCCCGTTTCATGGTCTGGGAAAACGTACCGGGAGCTTTTAGCTCCAACAGAGGCGCAGACTTTGGCGCAGTTTTACAAGAAACGATCAGGGTCATCGAGCCGGAAGCCCCCGATGTGCCTGTGCCTGACGGTGGATGGCCAATGGCAGGATGCCTGTTTGGGGCAAACGGCGGCTGGTCTATCGCGTGGCGGGTACTTGATGCGCAGTTTTGGGGAGTCCCCCAGCGCCGCCGTCGTACCTCGCTTGTCGCAGATTTTGGAGGCGAACGCGCCCCAGAAGTATTATTTGAGCGCGAAGGCATGTCTTGGGATTATCCGGCGCGCAGAACGCCGAGGGAAGGAACTGCCGCCGACGTTGCGAGAAGCGCTGATGACGCAGAGCAAAGCGGTATCCGATGCTTGAACCCGTGGGATTCTCAGACAATTCGGCAATACGCTGTTGATGGTGTTTCTCCGTGCCTGTCGAGCAACGCAACGGGAGGACAAAATCGTGCCGGAATATGCGCGCCTGTTGCTTACGCACAGCAGAGCTTTGGCGATTGCAAGCAATCCGATGTCGCAGGGACGCAGTGTGGTAGGCGGGCAAAGGATGCAACCGACCTTGTATGCTACCCCGAAACAGCGCGGTCTCTGCTTGCGCGTCATGATGGGAGTCCTTGTCTCGACCGTGGGTCGAACGTCGTGTTTCAGTCCGCTCCGATTGCCTTTTCAAACCGTGGTCAAACGGGCGGCGAAACGGCTGAAACACTGCGTGCAAAGTCACATGGTGCGCTTCCTATGGTTTGTGCTGCGGGTTTCAAGGGCGGTCAGTCAGAAAAGGCGCGATCTATTGGCTTCGTGGAAGAGCAAGCTCCTGCCCTCAGCGCAAACGGAAGTCATCTTGATCCGACTGTGTTCTGTATTCAGGAAAACTGTATTGACCGCGCCGATACGGCCGGGTGCAACGGCAAGGGCTGGAAAGCAGAACAGAGCTATACGCTGAACACCGTTGATCGGCCTGCCGTGGTTTACGACGCAAGGGGTAACGGGAAGGGCGAGATAGCGCCTACACAGACGGGAGATCATCAAAGCCGCGTTACGGATTATACGGCGCTGGTCGTGTCCGACGTTGCTGCGGTGGACTGCCGCAACGGCACGGAAAACACAGGTGTCAATGGAACACTGCAAGCCAAAAGCAATGGCGGGCAGAGCTTGAACCTGAACAATACCCCGCGGTGCGGTTACTGTGTGCGACGTATGACGCCGCTTGAGTGTGAACGTCTGCAAGGCTTCCCTGATGGCTGGACAGACATCGGTGAGTGGATGGACAGCAAAGGAAAGTGTCACAAAGAGAGCACGGACAGCGAACGCTATAAGGCACTCGGCAACAGCATTGCCCTCCCGCCGTGGCTATATGTATTGCAGCGCCTAACGGTCTGCTGCGGGACAGAGCGCACAATGGCAAGCCTGTTTGACGGGATAGGCGGCTTTCCGCTGCTGTGGGAGTCGCTGAACGGGTCAGGTTCATGCGTATGGGCAAGCGAAATCGAAGAGTTTCCGATGGCCGTTACAAAGCGGCATTTCCCTGAAAAAGAATAGGAGATGTGCAAATGTTTCCGCAAGGACAATACAAAACGATTTACATAGACCCGCCATGGCCAGAGCGCGGCGGCGGGAAGATTAAACGCGGGGCTGACCGGCATTACGCTCTGATGTCCATAAAGGAAATCAAGGCCTTGCCTATCGCTTCACTCGCAGATCCAGAGGGCTGTCACTTGTATATGTGGACGACGAACAACTACCTGCCTGACGCGCTGGAATGCGTAAAGGCATGGGGCTTTCAGTATGTTACACTGATTACTTGGTGCAAGGATAGCATGGGCTTGGGGCAGTATTTTCGCGGTATGACGGAGCACTGTATCTTTGCAACCACACAAAAAAAAACTACCTTACAAGTTGGAGGAAGGAAAGCGTATGCAGGGAGTAACAGGCTTTGTTGAACCGAAACGTGAACACAGCCGCAAGCCCGAAACCATGCGCAAAATGATCGAACGTGTTTCCTATACCCCACGCATTGAACTGTTTGCGCGCAGAGCAGCGCCCGGCTGGAAGGTATGGGGCAATGAAGCGCCAGAGGAACAGGAGGCCGCAACTTGAAGATACCGTCTTTCGTGCGAATCAACGGCATTGATTATCCCGTGGAGCGTGTGAAGTCGCTGAACGATGGGACGAACATTGCGCACGGATACGCCGATTTCGTCCACAACCGCATACAACTAAACCCTGATACGCAGGGATATGAGCACATGTGCGTCACTCTTTGGCACGAAATCCTGCACATCCTAATCAATAACGCACAGATTGAAGTGCCTGATGAAGAACAGCTTGTGCGGGCGCTCTCTGGCGGAATCTATCAGGTGCTTCAAGATAATGGCCGCCGTCTGTTCGATATTGTGCCGTTCGATGAACCGGCAAAAGAAGAAACGATTGGAGGAGGAAACCATGACTCGTGAAGAAGTGCTACAAGCCGCCGCGAAGTGTGTGAACGGTGACAGGCAAGAGGACTACGGTTCTCCCGAAAACAACTTTGGATTGGTTGCTGCATTTTGGAATGCTTATCTTCGCCCCTGTATGCGCCCGAACATTATCGGCATCGACTCGAAAGACGTTGCGGCGATGCTGGGACTGCTGAAAATCGCCCGTATCGCAACGGGGCACGGAAAAGCAGATAACTGGATCGATCTCGCAGGATATGCGGCCTGCGGTGGTGAGCTTGAGCAGGTGGAAGAAGCTACACGAAGTGAAGGAGATGAACGCACATGATTTTGGGCGACTCTGAAATTAAGCGGATGATGGCGGAGGGTTATTTCCCGGCGTATCCTAAATTGCTTATTAACCCAGCGAGCCTGAACGTGCGCATTGGCACATCCTTCTTGGTTCCTCGACGCAAGTGGTTCGGTAGTGTGGCGCTGGGCGACGAGGTAAAATACAAGAAAATCGTTTTGCAAAAAGGTAAGGCGTTCAAGTTGCGTCCCGGTCAGTTTGCCCTCGCCACGACAATAGAGTCCATCAACTTGCCGCTGCATCTTGCGGCGTTTGTGCAGGGACGTTCTTCCATCGGTCGCGCAGGGCTGACAGTGCAGAACGCTGGCTTTATTGACCCCGGTTTTCATGGACACATTACGCTGGAGCTCAAAAACGAAACGAAAAACACGATTTTGATACGCCCCGGTTATCCTGTGGCTCAGATTGTGTTCGAGCAAGCGCAAGGTGTCGAGCGTCCGTACACTGGCAAGTATTGCGGGCAGACGGAAGCAACAGGAAGCCGAATGCACCTTGATAAAATTCCTCGCTGAGAGTTTGGTGACCCGCCGTACTGTCTTGCGGCGGGTCTTTTATCCGAGAGAATAGTAAAAAATATTTTGCTGAACATATTGACAAGCAAAGTATTTTTGCTATAATAAACTCAGCAGCTAAAAATATTTAGCTATTGTGGACGGTCATAAGCCGTCATCAATTCAAGCACGATCTCGATGAGCAGGAGGCGCAGAACCATGAGTAACGACGTAGGAAAGCCCCTTCCTGAAATGCGAATGCGGCAGGGTGAGATGGACGGACTCTTTGCCATGTTTGCCGCGTTACAGGAGTTTGACGGGGTAAAGACCGATATGCGGGACAGGCTCAAAGCCATCCCCAACGGATACCGCGATTTGCGGCTGGCGGAGGCTACGCTGTCACGGCTGTTGGCGCGCATCGTAGAGACCATTCCGGCAGAGAAGAAGCGCGCCATCCGCCGCATGCTGCCGAGCATGAAGTACAAGGTGTACTACAATGCTCCCGTCAGTCACATGGACGAAGATGCAACGGCCATCAACGCGCATGATTTGGTCCTGTTGTGCCAGCTCGTGCAAGGCTTTTACTGCTTCCTCTGCGAAGAAGACTGCAATCACTGCAAGCACGGTATTGCCAAAGTTTTTGACCGTGTTTTCAAGGTAGACCGTGAAAAGAGCTGGGCGGACTTCTGCTTCGATGAAGGAGAAGATCACAAATGACCTACTTCGTCTGGAGTCTGAATCGTTTTGTGCGCAGGCTGATTAAGGTTCCGCTTATCTACCCGCTCATGCTGCTAACTCTGTTACCTTCCATCCTGTACAACGGTCTGTGTGTTTTGTCACAGCGGTTGGACTGCTGGTGGTGGAAATAAATAACTGGAGGAAAGACTATGGACATCGTACTTGCCTTTTTCTTCTTCGCCCTCGGCATTGCGACGGACGCGGTACACAATCGCATTCGCCGTGACAGTGAGAGCAGGGCGTATAGCTCCGGCTATCGTCAGGCGCAGAAGGAAGAAAACATCCGAATCACTGCCCGAACGACTAACGATGCCGAAAGCACCGTGCACGCGGTCGCACGGAGACAACCTGTTCCGATTCCCGTGCCCCCTCCCGATGCTGAGCCCGTGAAAGAGGGCAACGTCATTTCTACGGATTTTTGGAACAATTTGCAGACGAACGGACGCGCTGCCGTCCATATTCGCCGATAAGGAGGAGAAATCATGGAAGGTTACATCTGCATCAACGGTAACAAAACGCTCCTGACCCCGGAACAGATCAAGGAGCTGGGCTTCTGCGAGAAGCCCGTGTCCGTTCAGGGCTTGGCTCTTGTGCGTGACTCCCTGCGGAACGGCACTTTTCTTAAGCGCTTCAAGCTCCGCGACGTGATTGAGGACTTCGGCTATCACTTCGAGATCATCGGCTGCTGCCATGACCGGGCAGAGGAAGATGAAGAGCGTCTTACTGTTACCGTTATGTCCAAAGAGTTGCTACCTGCGCATCGTATGCACAGCGGTGCGTGTCCTAACGGCTGGGTGGACACGGAGCTTCGTCACTGGCTGAACCATGATATGCTTGAATCCCTGCCTGACGCGCTGCGAGAGTTGATTCAGCCTACCATTCGCGAGAGCGTGGATTGCAAGGGACGCAAGCATACCAGTACCGATATGCTGTTTCTTCCGACCGAAAGTGAGTTGTTCGGTTCTGCGATTTTTTCTTCCGCTGAGTGCGGGGTGCGCTACCCGGTCTTTTCCACTTCTGAATCCCGTGTGCGGGTTGATGAGGATGGGGGCACAAGATGGTATTGGACTTCTTCTGCTTATAGCGGCATTGCCACCTGCTTCGTGCTTGTCAGCGGCAGCGGCTGCACGGGCAGCTACGACGCATCCAACGCGCTTCGCGCCCCCATCTGCTTCCAAATTTCCTGACATCTGACATCGGAGCAATCCCGCCGCCCCTCGTGGGTGGCGGGATAAACGTCCGAACGACTGCATAGCGCGGTAAGAACGACGATAGAGGTAAGTGGGTGTTGCTGTCATGGGGCATGTTTACTGCAAGCATATCAAAGATAAAACCCTTAGAGGGTACATGGTGCGTGGCGTGCCGTTTTTGTGTCTGTATGACGCAGAGTCACAATGCACCCGCATAGGAGTAGAACCCGACAAGTCGATCCTCTTGTATGCGCCTGCTCAGGCGCGGCAGGTCGCGGCCATCAGTGAGAAAGAAGTGCTGTGTCTGCGTTCTCGCGTAGATGAGATGCTGGAAAAAGCGCGCGCCGGATTGTCCACTCTCGCCGGTGAACGCGACCGCATCGAGAAAACAGATCCACCGAACATCGTGCGCGACGCGACGTTGAAGGTGCTGGAAGAGAGGATACAGCGGCAAATCGGATACTGTAACGGACTGTCAGACGTATGGCAACTGCTGCATCAGCGCGCTTATGAGTTGTGGGAGCTGACGCGGTTAAAGGAGGAGCGCACATGATTGAAAGCAAGGTATACAAGTGCGAAGTGTGCGGCACGACGTATGCGGACAAGGACACGTGCCGAGAGTGCGAAGCGTTTCATCTGCGGCTGCCAGCAGGCGCAGAGCGCATCATCACTGACGCAAAATATCTGGCGAAAAACAACACGCATAATCCCCATCCTCAGCGATTGATGATTCAGTTTGCGGATGGACACAAAGCGCTGTATGAGTATCGCTGTCCTCTCGGCAAGGTGAAGTGAAAGGGGCTACACGGCCCGTTAATCGACGCAAAGCGAGGGCGAAGTAAATGAAGCTGATCCGTTGTCAGAAGTGCGGAACCGTAGTTATCAGTGAGGAGACTTTTCTCCAGAACATCATGGATGCGATGGAGGACACCTGCCGCAAGGCACGGCGCGCGAAATACCATTCTGAGAAAAATGCGCTTTTGCAGGAAGCGGCTGAATACCGCTCCATGTACAAAGCGTTTATGCACCACCTAACCGAGCGTGACTGCGCCGCCCACAATGTGGATGCCTACAAGGTATCTGAGCTGTACAATGCGCTGGTTCGCACGGGCAGGATGAGCACAGCAGAATTTCAGGCTATCTGTGCGGCAGGCGAAGAAAAAGCGAGGATACGCCGTGATGCAGAGGATAAAGAACTGAACGCTATCTACGGCTGCTATGAAACGGTGTGCAACCGCACGATGCCGAGCCCCACAGAAAAAGCCGCCATGAGGCGTTGCAGATAATGCGGAAAAGGGAGCGAAAGAACCACCATGACCTACGACAGACCAATTATCATTTCGGCGGGCAAGAGCCGTAAGGACATTAACTGGCAGCGCCAAACGCTGACGGTTTCTGAGCTCTATGACCGCCTGAAAACGCCCGCCCGCGGCGTGGAAGCTCTGTCCGAATACACCAAAATGAAAAAAGCCCAGCAGGACGATTTGAAGGATGTGGGCGGCTTTGTGGCTGGCGCTCTCGCCGGAGGACGGCGCAAAGCGAACGCCGTAACGGGCAGGGACGTAATCACGCTGGACTTTGATAACGTCCCCGGCTGGCAAACAGACGCGGTGCTGGCGACGCTGGACGGTCTCAAATGCAACTACTGCGTTTACAGTACCCGCAAGCACGCGCCCAACGCCCCCAGACTGCGCGTTTTGATCCCTACGGACAGAACCATGACCCCGGACGAATACGAGCCTTGCGCCCGGCGTATGGCGGATTACATTGGCATCAGTATGGCCGACCCGACGACCTTTGAGGTGTCGCGCCTGATGTACTGGCCGTCCTGCTGCTCGGACAGTGAGTTTGTATTCCGCACGGCTGACGAGCCTTTTGCGTCGGTTGATTCTTTGCTGGCAAGCTATAAGGACTGGCACGACATCAGCGAGTGGCCGCAGGTTCCCGGCAGTTTTAGCTATCAAAAGCTGGCAGTCAAGCAAGGCGACCCCGAAGCAAAGCCCGGCATCGTGGGCGCGTTCTGCCGTACCTACAACATCTACCGCGCCATCGACGAGCTGCTGCCCGGCATCTACGAAGCGGTGGACAATGAGAAAGACCGTTATACCTATCTGGGCGGCTCAACTACGGGCGGCGCCATCGTGTATGATAACGGCAAGTTTCTGTTCAGCCATCACGCCACGGATCCCTGTTCCGGCAGGCTGGTAAACAGCTTCGACATGGTGAGGCTACACAGGTTCGGAGACGCGGATGATGTGAGCGATGCGAGTACGCCAGCGAACCGTCTGCCATCTTACAAGCGAATGCTGGAGTATGCCAACAGCCTTGATGATGTGGCTGTGTTGCTGATGCAGGAACGCTACGACAGCGCCATAGCTGATTTTGAGGGCGTGGGCGCGGATAACGCTGATGACCCCGGAAACTGGATGCTCAAGCTCCAGCGTGAACCACAGACAGGCAGGATTAAAGGCTCCATCGACAACGTGCGAATCATTTTAGAAAACGACCCGCTGCTGAAAGGGCGCTTTGCGCTGAACCGTTTTGCCGGGCGCGGCGAGGTGCTGGAGAAGCTGCCGTGGGACGTGGCGAAGGGTGAGCACCGCCGCCGTATGTGGTCGGACACGGATTCCAATGGCCTGTACTGGTACATGGAAAAGCAGTACGCCATAACCGGGCGCGGGAATATCGACGCTGCGCTGGACATCCACGCCGCAACCCATGCTTTCAACGAAGTGCAGGATTACATCGAGGGCTTGACATGGGATGGTACGCCACGGCTGGATACGCTGTTCATCGACTATCTGGGCGCGGAGGATTCGCTGTACAACCGCACTGTGTGCCGCAAGGCGTTCGTCGCGGCTGTCGCTCGTGCCATGCTCCCCGGCTGCAAGTACGACAATATGCTGATTTTGTGCGGCCCGCAGGGCATCGGCAAGTCAACGCTGCTGGACAAGATGAGCCTCGGCTTTTTCAATGACTCCATCAGAACGTTCGAGGGCAAGGAAGCATCTGAGCTTTTGCAGGGCGTGTGGCTGGTGGAAATCGCTGAGTTGGATGCTTTCAGGCGTTCTGACGTAACGTGCATCAAGCAGTTTCTCTCCCTGCGCGCTGACCGCTACCGCGCCGCCTATGGTCGTCACGTTAAGGATTTACCCCGCTGCTGCGTTTTCTTTGGCACTTGCAATCAGGTAGACTTCTTACAGGACACGACCGGCAACCGCCGCTTCTGGCCCGTGGACGTGGGCATAGTGCCGCACGACAAGACCGTGTTTAACGACCTGACGGATGACGTAATCCGGCAGGTGTGGGCGGAAGCCAAAGTGCGTTGGCAAATGGGCGAGTCACTGTATCTGACGGGTGAGGTGGAGGCGCTGGCGCGAGACAAGCAGGAAGAGCACCGTGAAGCCAGCGTGCAGGAAGGTTTGATTCTTGAGTTCATTGAGCGCCCCATCCCTGACGACTGGGTGAAGTGGGACATCGACCAGCGCCGGGCGTTCTGGAGCGGACTGGCGAAGGGCGGGGAAGAAAGCTACACGATGGTGGAGAGAGACAAGGTTTGCGCGGCAGAGGTGTGGTGCGAGCTGTACTGCAAGCCCATCAGCGATATGCGCAAATCGGATGCGCGGGAGATTAACGCCGTGCTGGAACGGCTCCCCGGCTGGCGTTCAATTCATGGCCGGTTTGGCAAAGCCTACGGTGATAAACAGCGCGGATTCAGCAAAAAATGATGGTAACATTCTCCCCCAAAAAGCGGGAACATTCTCGGAAAAGTGGTAACATTC
>OHAQ01001046.1_pt1 | contig 22141 bp, 19 predicted proteins | sample 1577111 | NCBI WGS metagenome assembly OHAQ01 (sample SAMEA3541549, study PRJEB24748) | human gut metagenome | biome: human gut; feature: human-associated habitat; material: faeces | place: China | collected 2012 | reverse complement strand
AATATCTGAACTGTTCGATCAATGAATTGAAGGAACTGGATCTTTCCTCATGTCCGGCATTGGAAGAGTTGCATTGCAATTCCAATAATTTACAAACCCTGGATCTCAGTTCCAATCCAAAGTTGATGCAATTGAATGTTTCCTATAATCTTTTGGAAACCCTTGACCTTTCTTTATGCCCTAAGCTTCAATCTTTGTATTGTTCATTCAATCACCTGACTTCCGTTTGTTTGAACCATTGCAGGGATATTCTTTATATAGACTTGTGTAATAACTTATTAAATAAAGAAAAATTAGAACAATGGATGAAAAATGGTGCACAACCAACAGAAACAGTAAAAGCATTAATCAAAAACGCATAATTTTTTGAAAAAAATATTATGTTGGAGGAAAGATTATGAAAGAAGTTTTAGAAGTTATAATCAAAAACTTAGTAAACAATAAAGATGCTGTTGAAATAAAAGAAGTTGAAAATGAAAAATCAATAGTTTTCGAAGTAAAAGTAGCTGATGAAGACTTTGGAAAAGTAATTGGAAAACAAGGAAAAATAGCTCAATCTATCAGAACAGTAATGAAAGCAGTTGCTGGAAAAAAAGACAAAAAAGTAAATGTTGAATTTATTGGATAGATAAATTTACCATGAAAGGAATGGTAAAAAATGCAAAAAAAGCTAGAAATAGGTCAAATTGTTAATACACATGGAATAAAAGGAGAAATTAAAGTAACACCTTTTACAAATGATATAACAAGATTTGACGATTTAAAAGAAGTATATGTTAAATCTAAAAAAGAATCAAAACTTTATAAAGTAGAAGGAGTAAGATATCATAAAAATATGGTATTAATAAAACTTGAAGGTATAAATACACCAGAACAAGCAGATTTACTAAGAAATGCTTATCTTGAAGTAGACAGAGAACATGCTGTTCCACTTGAAGAAGGAACATATTATATAGTAGATTTAATTGGATTAGAAGTTTATACAGAAGAAGGAAAACTACTAGGAAAAGTTGATGATATCTATAATACAGGAGCAAATGACATATATGTAATAAAAGATGAACTAGGAAAACAAGTTTTACTACCAGGAATAAAAGATGTTATAAAAAATGTCGATTTAGAAGGTGGAAAAATTACAGTTCATCTAATACCAGGATTGATTTAGAAAGTTGAGGAATGTATGAAATTTGACGTGCTTACACTATTTCCTGAAATGTTTGAGCCTGTTAAGCAAAGTATTCTAGGAAGAGCAGAAGAAAATAAACTAATAGAAGTTAATTTAATAAATATTAGAGACTTTTCAGAAAATAAGCACAAAAAAGTTGATGACACACCATATGGTGGTGGTGCAGGTATGGTAATGCAAGCAGATGTTATATATAATGCATATAAATCTATAAAAAAGACAAATGCTAAAGTTATATATATGTCACCACAAGGACAAGTTTTAAATCAAAAAAAGGTAGAAGGATTAAGTAAAGAAGAACATCTTATCATACTTTGTGGACATTATGAAGGAGTAGACCAGAGAATATTAGATAAAATTGTAGATGAAGAAATATCTATAGGAAATTATGTACTAACAGGAGGGGAACTTCCAGCAATGGTATTAATAGATTCTGTAAGTAGATATGTAGATGGAGTTTTGAGTGATGGTTCAACATCTGAAGAATCATTTTCACAAGGAATTCTTGAATATCCACAATATACTAGACCAGAAACCTTTGAAGGTGTAAAGGTACCAGAAATTTTACAATCAGGTCATCATGAAAATATCAACAAATGGAGAAGATATCAAGCTTTAAAAAATACATATTATAAAAGACCAGAGCTTTTAGAAAATGTAGAATTATCTGAAAAAGATAAAGAATATTTAGATGAAATAAAATCTAAAAAAGATATAAAATAATTATGTACAAAGTGCAAAACAATTCCAGTGCACCGCTTGTACGAAGAAAGAAGGAGGTAAATACGATGGATATCATAAAATCAATAGAACATGAACAATTAAAAAATACTATTCCAGATTTAAAAGTTGGAAATACAGTAAGAGTACATGTTAAAATCAAAGAAGGAAACAAAGAAAGAATCCAAGTATTTGAAGGAATTATAATTAAAAAACAAGGTGGAGGAGTTAACGCTACATTTACAGTAAGAAAAATCTCTTACGGTGTAGGTGTTGAAAAAACATTCTTAATCCATTCACCATTAGTTGAAAAAGTAGAAGTAGTTAGAGTTGGTAAAGCTAGAAGAGCTAAATTATACTACTTAAGAGAGAGAACAGGAAAAGCTTCTAAGACAAAAGAAATGGTTGGAGCTAGAATTGAAAACAAAGAAATTGTTGTTAAAGAAGATTTAGCAGAAGAACCAGTTGTAGAAGCTACAGAAACTGTTGCTGAAACAGCAGAAAAAGCTGAATAGTTTATAAAAATACATCTTATAAGAGGTGTATTTTTTTATATAGTAGGAAAGTTCTCCTTGTAGGAGAACTTTATGTGGGCAACACAAGAAGAGATTCTTGGAAGAGCGTCAACGCTTTAATTGATGAGGCGATGTGGCTCTAAAGATTATTCTTCTTATGAGTAACAATACCTAAGTAGGCAAAAGAAAAAGTGGGTTTATTATATCTGGGATAAGATTGATTAAACTCACTTTTTCCTTGATTTTATAAGAAAACGATGATATAATACAAATTACAAAGTTTTATAAAAAGGAAGTAAAAAATGAACTCAAAAATGGTACATGATACAGAAGATAAAATTGCATATAATTTTTTTGAGAGTGTGATAAAACTAAGAGAGAGTATTGCAGAAGCTCTAATGAAAACAGAAAAAGTAAATTCGAGTATTAATGAACAAATTTCTAGCTATGGATTTGAATTGTTGGATGAAAAATTACCAGATTTAGGAGTTACATTAAACAATAAATTAGTTGAAATTTATCAACAATTCAAAGAAAGCAAAGTCAAAGTATTTCAAAGTCAAGATAAGAATAAAAAATTTGTAATTGGTTTAGTCCCAATGTTAGTAATAAATAGTCTTATTGAAAGAGCACTGGATGTGTATAGAAATGGAATGGGACTATATTTACAAGATGCTGAAGGATTACAAGAACAAAAAGAGAAGAATAAAGAAAAAATAAAAGAAAAAAGTTTTATTACAGTTTTGATAACAGCAATAAGGACAGTGTTTAATGAAGAATTAGCAAAGAAATTTTATTTTGATGAAGCTGAAGTAGAAGATTTAAGAACAAAACTAGAAGATTATAAAAAAGCAACTGAAGATATTTATAATTATAATTTTAAAACAGATATTATTGATATAATAGCTGAAGGGCTTGCTAGCCAAAATCTTTCTTTAGAAGTTATAGAAGATATTCTAAATAGTGATGTTGTAGATACATTAGAAAAATTAGGGCTAAGTGATCAAATGCCAGTTTTAAGACAAAAAATAAATCAAATAATAAAAAGTCAAAATGATTCTAAAAAGACATGGGAGCTTTCTGATGAAGAAAAAGAAAGAGCCAATGATTATGATTCAAGAGATGAAGATATTATAACTGTAACTTTAGAAGAAGATTATGAGAAGTAAGGAGATAATAATATGTATGGAATAATTGCTGCGATGCAAGAAGAGATGAAAGAAATAAAAAAAATAATGCAAAATATAGAAAATAAAGAAATATATGAATTAAACTTTTTCAAAGGAACAATAAATGATAAAAATGTAGTATTAGTTGAATCTGGAGTTGGAAAAGTAAATGCAGCAAGAGTTACACAGATTTTAATTGATAATTTTAAAGTTGAAGGAATAATAAATGTTGGGTCTGCAGGAAGTTGTAATGATGAATTAGAAATAGGAGATATTGTTATAGGAAAAAAATTAGTACAACATGATTTTGATATAACAGCATTTGGACATGAAAAAGGATTTATCAGCAATGTGGGACAATATGTGGAAAGTGATGAACAATTAATAGTAAAAATAGAAAAAATAATAAAACGTATAAATGATAAAGATTTCAATATAAAAGTTGGAACAATTGCTTCAGGTGATATTTTCTGTACAGAATCAAAAATGAAAGAAAAAATAAGAAACAAATTTAATGCTGATTGCATAGAAATGGAAGGTTCGGCAATAGCTCAAGTATGTAAATTAGACAAGATACCATTTTTAGTAGTAAGAAGTATTTCAGATAAACCAAATGGACAGAATGAAATAACATTTGATAAGTTTTTAGAAAAAGCATCTAGAAGATGTGCATATATAATAAATGAATTTTTTACACACCAATAAAAAGGTGTGTTTTATTATATCTTTGTTCTTTACAAAAATTTCAAGAAAAAACTTTAATAAATTGCTTTACAAAAAATAATAACTAGTATAAAATAAAAAAGACAAAATAGGACAAAATATAATTAATTTTTCTTGCCAGATTTTTAAGATAAAAAGTTTATAAATACTACTTAAAAAATTTTGCAAAAAGTTAATAAGAAAAGATACGGAGGAAAAAATGAATAACAAAAAAGAGTTAAGTTATAAAGACTTAAAAATGGTATGTAATAGAGATATGTTTCATTTTGAGACAACTCAAGACTTAGAATCAGTAAATGATGGTATAGGACAAGAGAGAGGAATAAAAGCATTACAATTTGGTTTACAAGTTGATGTAAAAGGATATAACATATATATTGAAGGACCAAGTGGAGTTGGAAAAACAATGTATACAAAAAACTATTTAGATAGTATTGCACCAAAGAAAAAAGTTCCAAATGACTGGTGTTATATATATAATTTTCAAAATCCAAATGAACCAATAGCAGTATCATTACCAGCAGGTCAAGGAAAAGAATTTAAAGAGAGTATGGATGGATTTATCCAAGAAGTAAAAAAAGATATAAAGAAAACATTTAATGCTGATGATTTTGAAAAAGAAAAAGCTTTAATAAAACAAGAATTTGAAGCACAAAGAGAAGTTGTAATGCAAAAATTAACACAAGAAGCATTTAAAGAAGGATTTCAAGTAAAATCTGCACAAAATGGAATTTATATGATGCCAATTGTAGAAGGCAAAGTAATAGAAGAAGAAGAGTTTGAAAAATTAGAAGAATCAGTAAAACAACATTATGAAGAAAAGTCAACTGTTGTACAACAACAAATAATGGAAGCAATTGGACAAATTAAACAAATAGAAAGAGAAGCAGATAAAAAAGTTTCTGAATGGCAATCAAATATTGCATTATTAACAGTAAATGCGCATATAAATTTTATAAAAGCAAAATATAAAAGAAATAAAAAAATAAATAAATTCTTAACAGATGTAAAACAAGATGTATTAAAAAATGTTTCATATTTTTTAGAAGAAGATAAACAAGCTCAAAATAACCAACCACAACAAGGGCCAATGGCAAAAAAACAAGATCCATGTTTAAATTATAGAGTAAATTTATTTATTGATAATAGTGAAACACAAGGCGCACCTGTAATAATGGATTCAAATTATTCATTTAATAATTTATTTGGAAAATTAGAATATGAAAATTATTATGGTTCATTTAAAACAGATTTTACAATGTTGAAACCTGGTTTATTACAAAAAGCAAATGGAGGATATATTATATTCCAAGCTAAAGATTTATTAGCGAATGGGATATGTTATGAAGAATTAAAAAGAGTTTTAAGAGTTAAAGAAGTATCAATAGATAATTCAATAGAACAAAGGTCATCTATGACATTAATTTCATTAAAACCAGAACCAATTCCAATTGATTTAAAAGTAATATTAATAGGAAGTTCTAATATATATCATACATTACTTTCAATGGATAGTGATTTTAGAAGACTATTTAAAATAAAAGTAGAATTTGAAGAAACTGCACCAATTACAGAAGAAAATGTAAATAAACTTGCACAATTTGTTCATTCATTTTGTGAACAAGAAGAATTGCCACAATTGGATAAATCAGCAATGGCAAGTATTGTAGAATATGCATCAAGAATTGCAGGAGATAATAATAAAATATCAACAAGATTTACAGAATTAGCACAAGTTGTAGGTGAAGCTGGAACGTGGGCAAAGTTAGCTAAAGCTAAGGTGGTTACATCAGATTTTGTGAAAAAAGCATTACAAGAGAGAGTTGAAAGAATTAAAAAATATGATGAAAAATATTTAGAAATGATAAAAGAAAATACATTATTAATAAATACAACAGGTTCATTAGTGGGAGAAATTAATGGATTAACAGTTATGACAATAGGTGATTATACATTTGGTAAGCCTGCAAAGATAACTGTAAACACATATACTGGAAAACAAGGTGTTGTAAACATAGAAAGAGAAGTTGATTTATCAGGTTCAACACACTCAAAAGGTGTATATATTTTATCAGGATATTTAGGAGAACTATTTGCACAAGATATTCCATTATGTTTAACAGCAAGTATATGTTTTGAACAATTATATAATGGTGTTGATGGTGATAGTGCATCAAGCACAGAGCTTTATGGATTATTATCAAGTTTATCTGAAATACCAATTAAGCAATCAATTGCTGTTACAGGTTCAGTAAACCAAAAAGGACAAATTCAACCAATTGGAGGAGTTAATGAAAAAATAGAAGGATATTTCCAAATTTGTAAAATGCGTGGATTAGATGGTTCACATGGTGTTATGATACCAGTTCAAAATGTTGAGAATTTACAATTAAATGATGATGTTGTTGAAGCAGTAAAAAATAATTTATTCCATATATATGCTGTTTCTACAATAGATGAAGGTATTGAAGTTTTAACAGGTGTTCCAGCAGGAAAGAAAGATAAAGATGGAAAATTCCCAGCAGGTACAGTAAATTATTTAGCTTATGAAAAATTGAAAAAATATGCTAAAATTTGTGAGAAATAGTTAAATGAAGAAATATTAGTTTTGATAATAAGGGGTCTATAAGCATAGATTCCTTATTTTGTCTATAATGACAAAATAATACATTATTCTTGATTTCGTGCAAAATATAGTATAAATTATTCTTGATTTTGTGTTAATATCAATCAAAAAAATGTAAAAGATATATTAATTCTATCAGAAGAAGAAAAATTAAAAATTTATCCATTTGATTTTGAAGCGTTTTTATGAGCGATTGGAAATAATACTCTTATTGATTTTATCAGAGGATGTTATGAGAAGCAAAGGGTATTAGGACAAGCTTTATATAGAAAAGCAATGGAGTATTTTAAGGAATATTTAAGTGTTTGAGAAAATTTGTATGGTATGTGAATTGGAATATACCTAAAAGATTTAATAATAAATTGATTAAAAATTATTTTTAATATAAGATTTATAAAATGATTTAAAATTTCTTTTACTATGAACTACAAAATGTATGTAAATTGTATTTGAATCTTCAGAAAAATCATAAACTATTCGGTAATTTTTATAAATAAGTTCTCTAAAATGTTTGGTTGAAAGTTCAGGAACATATCTCCCTAAATAAGGCGCATTTTCTAAATTGGATATACAAGAATAAATATTTTCTGAAGTTTCATTTGCATATTTAATAGAGTCACGCGATATATATTCAAAAATAGAATCTATATCTTGATGAGCCTCATTTGACATCAAAATTCGCATATTTTATTCTCATCCTTTCTTTAGATTCATTAATTGTCAATACTCTACCATTTTTTATATCATCTTGACTCTTTTGCAATTTTGAATGTAGATATAAAGTATAAATTGCATCATCCCAAGTAGTGTCATCAGGTAAAGTATTTATTGTTGCAAGAATTTCTTGTTTTTTATTAATCATAATTTTCACTATCCTTTCTTTAAAAATTCTAATAATAGTATATCACAAATTATTTTAAAATACTATATTTTTTCTAATAAATATATTTCACATAAATTTGCAATGAAGATGTTGAAAAATTAATTCAAATGAACTAAAATATAAAAGTGGAGGAAAATATGCAAGAACAAGAATATAAAATAGAAAATATAAAATCATTTGAATTAGCAGATATATTTGATTGTGGCCAATGTTTTAGATGGAATAAACAAGATGATGGAAGTTATACAGGAGTATTTAAAGAAAATGTAATGAATGTCCAAAAAAATGGGGACACTGTAATATTTAAAGGAATATGTAATGGTGATATAAAAGAAATTGTACAAGATTATTTTGATTTAAATCGTAATTATGAAGAAATAAAAGAAACTTTATCCAAAATAGATGATAATGTAAAAACAAGTATACAATATGGACAAGGAATTAGAATTTTAAATCAAGATTTATGGGAAATGATAATATCTTACATTATTTCAGCAAATAATAATATTCCAAGAATAAAAGGGATAATTGAAAGACTATCTAAAACATATGGAAAAGAAATAGAATGGAACGGAGAAAAATATTACGCTTTTCCTACAGTAGAAGAATTAAAAGATGTAACAGTAGAAGATTATAGGAAACTTGGAACAGGTTTTAGAGATATAAGATTATATGAGACTGTACATATGATATTAGATAAAAAAGTAGATTTAGAACAAATGCAAAATAATCCAAATACAATGGAAGTTAGAGAACAATTATTAACATTATCAGGAGTTGGTCCTAAAGTAGCAGACTGTATTTTATTATTTTCAACTTTAAAAAGATTTGAAGTTTTCCCAATTGATGTATGGGTTAGAAGAGTTATGAACGAACTTTATATAAAAAATGAAGATGAAACAAAAGTTAACAAAAAAGAATTAGAGAAACTTGCACATGAAAAATTTGGGAATTTAGCTGGTATTGCTCAACAATATTTATTTTATTGGAAGAGAGAAGCATAAAGAAACTTAAGAGGAGGAAAAATGAACGAAAAGGATATATTAAAACAAAGCTTAAAAGAAATAGAGGAACAATTGAATTCATTAGGAATACCTAGTGAAGAATTGAAAAATATATTTGATGAGATATTTAGAAAACTCGAAATGCAGATGAATCAAATTGGAGTCTCAAATAGAAATTTACATGATGGAATAGAAGAAATTAAAAATAGTTTTACTAAAGAAGTAGAAATGTTATATAAAAAGGCACAAGAAAATAATCCAGTTAAAAATTATGTACAATATGCAAAGATAGGGATACAGCAAGATTCTAAAACAAGTGTGGTAAAAAATAATATAGAGCAAATACCTAAAGAATTAAAAGTAAGTTCTTATGAAGAAAAGCTAACAGATGTATTAATGCAGGTATTTGAAGCATATGGAAAGGTTCTAAAAAATCAATATACACCAGATTTATCAAGCTTTAGGACAGTTAATAATTCATTAGGAATATATAATTCAATGAGAGGGCCATCTCCAGAAGATATGGACATGGTAATAAGGAATTTAAAAAGACAATATGAATTTCAAATTTATCAAAGAATCAAAATAGACAAAGAATCAGTTACAGAAAAAATAGATGGTAAAGTAGAATCAATGAATAAAAATTTAGCAGGAGAAAAAAGTGCTGAACAACTTGATGAAGATGTAAAAAGAGTTATAGATGAAGCAAAGCAGGTATTAAGAGATACTGAAGCAGCTATTAATCCAATTAAAGCTAGACTTAATATAGAAATGACGAAGCAATCAATAAGGAAGGCAAATGAAGCTATTGCTCAAATGCATCAAAAGAGTAATGAATTGGAAGAAAAATTAAAAGAGAGAGTGCAAGAAGATACAAATCCACAAGACATAACAATGACATTGGAAAATGGTGATGTTGTTGAATTAGGAATAGAGACATCTGTAATAATATCAAAAGATGGAAAAAGAACACAAATATCAACTCAAGAATTGAAAAAACAGCCAATATTTATTGAAGTTGATGGGGGAAAAATAGTAATAAATCCAGATAAGAGTATGGAAATTATTATGATTAATGGAAATGAAACAGTAAGAATGTCATTTCCAAAAGAAAAATTACAAGATTTGCTAATGGGAAACATTAAATTAAATAATGAGAAAAGAGAAGTAAAAGGAATTACAGAAAAAGGTATAGAAAAGATGATATCAGGGTCTGGTGCTACAATAAAATCTGTAGACGAAGAAACTAAAGAGGTAAAAGATAGTGTTAGACAAGAAAGAGGAGATCTTACACCAGAAGAATTTTCAAAACTTTCACCAGGAGAAAAAGATGAATATAGAAAAGAGTTCCCAGAAAAAGCAAGGAAATTATTTGAAAATGAAAGAAGAAATACACAAAGCTTATTTCAATCATAATAAGAAAAAGGGGAAAAATAATGAAAATACAAGTAAAAAAAGAGAGTGAGAGAGCATATGTTGAAGTATTAGAAACTATAAAACATATGGATTCAGATTTAGTAAAAAAAATACCACAAAAATTAATACAATTTTTTGAAGAACATAAAGATGAAAATTACCAATTCAAATTCGATGAAAATATAGATATTGAAAATCAAAAAATATCAATAGAAGCTGGAAGTATATTAGCAATGTTAATGTTAAATTATATTGCAAATGAACAAGAAAAAAATGAAATAAATAATATTTTAGCAGAAAATGAGAAAAAGTATGAAGAAGAACTCAGAGAAAAATATAATCCAGATAATTTATTTAAAAAGAAAGAAAATAAGCAAGAAGAAAAGGTAGAAGAACAACATAGTTTGATGGTTGTAGAAAATAAACCTTGGTATAAGAAAATCTTTGAAAAAATAAAGAATATATTTAAGAAAAAAGAGATGTGATTTAATCACATCTCTTTTGATTTATTTTACAACAACATTGAAAATTTTATTTTTTACATAAATTTCTTTAACGATAGACTTTCCATCAAGTTTTCCTTCTAAAGTAGAATGAACTTTTTCTTTAACAGAAGATTCATTTTCATCTAAATTAATAGTAATAGTTGTTTTTAATTTACCATTAACTTGAACTGGAATTTCTATTTCGTCATCAATTGTTTTACTTTCATCATATTCAGGCCAATCACAAGATGAAATAGGCTTATCAAATCCAGCAACTTCATTTAACTCTTCAGTTATATGAGGAGCAAAAGGATTTAATAATATTAAAAATGTTTTGAATTCAGCTTTATTAATTTTCTTTAATTTAGTAAATTCATTCATCATTGTCATAAATGTAGAAACACATGTATTAAATTTCATTTCTTCAATATCTTGTGAAACTTTTTTGATAGCTTTATTCATCATTTTTTCAGCTTCTTTTGAATATGTATCACCATCGACTAAAATGTCTTGTAAGTTCCAAACTCTGTCAAGAAATTTGAAGCAACCTCTAATACTATCCATAGACCAGCTTGCTGTTTGATCAAATGGTCCCATAAACATTTCATAAACTCTAAAAGCATCAGCACCAAATTCATTTACAATATCATCAGGATTTATAACATTTCCTTTTGATTTAGACATTTTTTCTCCATTTGAACCTAAAATCATACCATGTGATGTACGTTTTGCATAAGGTTCTTTTGTTGGAACAACTCCAATATCATATAAGAATTTATGCCAGAATCTTGAATATAATAAGTGAAGTGTAGTATGTTCCATACCACCATTATACCAGTCAACAGGTGACCAATATTCAAGAGCTTCTTTTGATGCAAGAGCATCATGATTATGTGGATCCATGTATCTTAAGAAATACCATGATGAGCCAGCCCATTGAGGCATTGTATCTGTTTCTCTTTTTGCAGGTTTACCACAGTGTGGACATGTTGTGTTAATCCATTCTGTATGTCTTGCAAGAGGTGATTCTCCATCTTCTCCTGGTAAGAAGTCTTTTACATCTGGTAGTGTTAAAGGTAAATCTTTTTCATCAACTGGAACCCAACCACAATCATCACAATATACCATTGGAATTGGTTCACCCCAATATCTTTGACGAGAGAATACCCAATCACGAAGTTTATAATTTACTTTTCTTTCACCAATTTTATTATCTTCAAGATATTTTATAACTTTATTTTTTGCTTCTTCTAATCCCAAACCATCTAAAAATCCTGAGTTTATATGTACACCATCACCAGTAAATGCTTCTTTTGAAACATCTCCACCTTCAAGAACAGGTATAATATTAAGACCAAATTTTGTAGCAAATTCATAATCTCTTGTATCATGAGCAGGAACAGCCATAATAGCACCAGTTCCATAAGATGATAATACATAATCTGCAACCCAAATAGGAATTTCTTTGTTTGTTAATGGATTTATTGCTTTAATTCCTTTGATTTCAACACCAGTTTTATCTTTATTCATTTCACCACGTTCAAAATCAGATTTTAAAGCAGCTTGTTTTTGATATTCTTTTATTTCATCTAAATTTGTTATTTTAGAAGCAAATTCTTTAATTAATTTGTGTTCTGGAGCAACTACCATATATGTAGCACCAAATAGTGTATCAGGTCTTGTTGTGTAAACAGTTAGTGTTTCATCAGTACTTGCAATTTTGAATTTTACTTCAGCACCTTCTGAACGACCAATCCAGTTACGTTGTTGTGTTTTGATTTTTTCCAAATAATCAACATCATCTAAATCGTCAATTAATCTTTGAGCATATTTCGTGATTCTTAACATCCATTGTGATTTTTCTTTTTGTACAACAGGACTTCCACATCTTTCACAAACACCATTTACAACTTCTTCATTTGCTAATCCAACTTTACATCCTGTACAGAAGTTTATTGGCATTGTTGCTTTATAAGCTAATCCATGTTTATATAATTGAATAAATATCCATTGTGTCCATTTATAATATTCAGGATCTGTTGTGTCAATAACTCTTGACCAATCAAATGAAAAACCAACAGATTTTAATTGTTCTGTAAAATGTGCAATATTTTTTGCAGTTGTTATTTTTGGATGTACATTTGTTTTTATTGCATAATTTTCTGCTGGAAGACCGAATGCATCAAATCCAATAGGGAATAATACATTATATCCTTGTAATCTTCTTTTTCTTGCGATTATATCAAGTGCTGTATAACTACGAGGATGTCCGACATGTAGACCTTGTCCTGATGGATAAGGGAATTCTATTAATCCATACCATTTTTTCTTTGTGTAATCATTGCTAGCATTAAATGTTCCTTCTTTTTCCCATTTATTTTGCCATTTTTTTTCTATTTCTTTAAAATTATATGCCATTTAAAATTCATTCCTTTCTCATTTTTCGTTGTAAGAAAAAAATATTCTTATGAGCGAAATTATTTCATATCGATTATACTAGCAAAATGGCAAAAAGTCAATGAAAATGTGATGAAACATGCTTATAAATAATTTTGAATAAAAATTGAAAAAATTCTTTATATGTGGTATAAAATATTTAAAGATAAAATTACAAAAGCAATTATGGAGGAATACAAATGGTAATGGAAAATATGTTGGCTTATGCTGAAATTGATGAGATATTAAATCTATTAGAAGATGATTATAGAGAAAAAGTGCCAAAAAAAGTTAGAGATTTTTTTAAAGAAGAGAAAATGAAAGATTATCATCCTGAAATTGATATTGAGAAACCATTAATTGAACAAAATTTAAAAAGAGAAACAATGGTATTGTTAGCAATTTTAAATTTGAATTATTGGTGTGAAAATGAAAAGGAAAAACAGCGTTTTCTGAATGAATTAGATAAAAATGAGGAAGAAAAAAAGGAATTAGAAGAAAAATATAATCCTGATAATTTGTTTAAGAAAAAACAAGATGAGAGTACTGAAAATAATCTACAAATTATTGAATATAAGAAACCTAATTTTATACAAATATTATTAACTAAAATAAAAAAAATTTTAAAAAGGGAGAATTAGATATGGGAAAATTAGTGGATATATATACTAGTATAAAAAATCCATTAGAAGATGAAGAACTTTTGAAAAAAATAGTATTAGAATATTCTAAATCAGATAGGACATATTCAGGTGGAATAAGTACATTATATAAAAAATTAGTACAGCAAAATCAAACAAAAGATAATAGTATAATTAAATTAGAAGATGAAGAGACATTTTTGGTAAAAATATATAACCAATGGATTGAAAATATATGTAATTTGGATGAAGCACATATTCAATATTTAGAATCAAGCAATGGAATGGATGCCAAAAAAATGCAACAATATCTTAGAAACTTTGGAAAAGTATCATCGATGGAAGATATTAGAAGATTAAAAGAAAGTACACTTTTTAATAAGGAAATAAATGATTTAGAAGTACAAAACGGTTGGGAACATATTGATTCAAAAAATATTTCAGTTATGGCTAAAGGGATTGGTTTAGTAAAACATAGGCTTTATATTAGCTGTCAAAATCAAGATATGTGGAAATTAGCACAATTATTTGAAAATAAATGTGAAGAACAACAACTACCATTTTATTTTAAACTAGGAGTAGCAGCTGAAAGAGATGATAAAATGGTAATTTATGCGGATACAGATAACTTAGCAAATTATATAAATATATTACAAGAAATAGCACAAGAGAATCCAGAAATAATTCAAAGATGTGGAAAGCCACCTGTTTTAACAGGAAAGATTGATGGATGGATTGGAATTGGCGATGAGCCACCAAAGAAAAATGGCAAAAATAGCTCATATAATTCAATAAGAACAAGAATATTTGAAGATTCTATTGAAGAAGTATTACTATCTGATATTGCCGAATTTAAAGGAAAAGATGTTATATATGAAGGTAAAAAAATAAAGTTTGATGAGTTGTTTTTGAAACAAGCAACCCAAACTATAATAGATAACTTAGAAAGAAATAAAGATGATAAGACAACACCACTTTCTAAGTATGGTCTAATAGAAAAAGATTTAACAAATATTAGATTTAAAAAATATATAAAATCACATTTTAGAAAAGAAATTCAAAAAGGATTAAATAAATTAGAAGAAAATAAGAAAGATAAGGAGTTACAATCTGCTTCAAGTGTTGTGCAGACAATTTTTTCTATTCCGACACGAGATAACAAGGAAATTAAGATAAATTTAGATGATATGGATGCTATAATAAAGGCAATGGTTCCTATTATGCAAGAAATTGATTCGAATTTTTTTGATAAAATAAAAAGTAAAATTCAAGAAAAATGTAGACAAAATGGTATTGATGATACATTTGTTTTTCAAAAAGGATCAAAAGAAAAATTTGAACAAGCAGATTTAGCACAACTTAAACAACAAAGTAATAATAACTCAAAGCAAAAAACAAGTGAAAGAGAAAATCATAAGGCAGAAAAACAAGAAACTGATGAAACAAAAGATGAAACTACTATAAACAATGTTGACATTGTTAAAATGATAAATCCAGACATTTTAAAGCAAAAAATTAAATTGCCAAATGGTACAAAAATACCAGTCAAACAATATATACAAGAAGTAGTTGCACCACATATTCCAAGTAGTGGAAAATTTATATTAAAAAGTAATGGAGGAGAAATTCCTGCTAAGCAATTTATTGAAGAAGTAGTAATGTATGTGGGGCAAGAAAAATATAATGGAGATATTAATGCTTTATTAGAAGATATGACGATTTCTGATATTGGAGCAATATCAACTGCCCCAAGAAAGAAGACTCCAATAGGAAAAGAATTGAAACAAGAACATGTTATGTCACAAGAAACATCAGAAAGAAGAGAACATAAAAGTTTTGCAGAAAGAGCTAAGAAGAATTCAGAACCATTAGATAATAAACAAAGAAAAGCAGGAAGAAGTATGACTGATAGAATGACAACAATGATTAATGTTAAGAGGTCAATTTCACAAAGTAGAATTACAAAATCAGAAACACAACAACAAACAGAAGAAGTGACTAATAATGTAAAAGTAAGAAAACTATTACAAAAACAAAATTCAGGAGCATTCTTAACAGAAGAAGAAAAAAGATTTATTGAGCAACATATAAGAGAAACTACTGAAGCACAAATAAGATTTATGAATCAGCAAAATAAGAAGAGAAATCGAGGAATTGAAATGTAGTTTTTTAGTTCTAATAAAAATTTTTAATTTAACAAATCTATTATTAATGAATAAATAACCAACAAAAATGAGATACTATTAAAAGATTAAAAATCTAATAATAGTTGTAAAGAAGGGATTGAAATGGATATGAAATTTGTTAAAGGTTTAGTTGTTGGTGGATTAGTAACAACAGGAATGGTTATGTTATGGCAAAATGATAATATGTTTAATACAAATAAAATGATGAAAAAAGGCAAAAAATTTGTTAAAAAGATGGGAATAATGTAAAAGGCAGGAAATATAATCCTGTCTTTATTTGAATTTGTGAAATACCTCAAAAAAATTCTCAAAAAAAGAGGGAATTATGTAAAATTCGTCGAATAATATATATGTACGAAAAACGGAAATGATGATTTTAAGCAATAATAAGAAAGTATAGGAGTGGAGGAAAATGGCACGTTATAGTGAAGAAATTATAGAACAAGTAAGACAAAACAACGATGTTGTAGATGTAATATCACAATATGTCCATTTAACTCGAAAAGGAAGAAACTATTTTGGACTATGTCCATTTCATAATGAAAAATCTCCATCATTTTCAGTGTCACCAGATAGGCAAATATTTCATTGTTTTGGGTGTGGAGTTGGAGGAAATGTATATTCATTTCTGATGAAAATAGAAGGAATAGGGTTCAAAGAAGCAGTTGAACAATTAGCAGAAAAAGCAAATATACAATTACCAACAATAGAAAATGCAGAAGATACAGCAAGAGAAGAATTAAAAGCCAAAATATATAAAATAAATCAATTTACAGCAGAATATTATCATCAAAATTTGTACAAGCCAACAGCAAAAATGGCACAAGAATATGTAAAAAAAAGAAAACTAACACAATCAACATTAGAAACATATAAAATAGGATTTTCAGGAAGATTTGATGAATTATATAAACAATTAAAAGCACAAGGTTTTAATGAAAAAGAAATGTTAGAATCAGGGCTAGTCATTAGAAATGATAGAGGACAATATATAGACATGTATAGAAATAGACTAATGATTCCAATATGTGATATTAGAGGAAAAGTAATAGCATTTGGAGGAAGAGTTTTAGATGATTCAAAACCCAAATATATAAATTCACCAGAAAATGTTGTATATAGTAAAGGAAGACATTTATTTGGGCTAAATATTGCAAAAACAGAATGTAGTAAAAGACTATTAATAGTAGAAGGATATATGGATGTCATATCATTACACCAAAGAGGTGTAAAAAATGTAGTAGCAGCATTAGGAACAGCATTAACAGAACAACAAGGTTGGTTGTTAAGAAAAAGTACAGAACAAGTTATACTTGGATTTGATGCAGATGGAGCTGGACAAACAGCTGTAGCAAGATCAATGGAAATACTACAAAAAATGGGATGTGACATGAGAGTATTGCAAATAGAAGGAGCAAAAGACCCAGATGAATTCATTGTAAAATTTGGAGAAGGTAGATTCAAATTAGCAATGGATAATGCAATATCATTAGTTGAATTTAAAGTAAAAAATCTAAAAAAAGATATTAATTTAGAGAATACATCAGATAAAATAAAATTCTTAAACGAAATTGCAAAAATACTAGCAAAAGTAGACAATACAATGGAAAGAGAAATATACATAGAAAAAATAGCAAGTGGTTATAATATTTCAAAAGAAGCAATTTATGCAGAAGTAAATAAATTAATTTATACTAACTCAAAAGCAGACAATTTATTACAAGGAAAAGCAGTAAAAACGCAAATTGCTAAAAAAATAGAAAATGAAGAAAATATTATATATGAAGATTTAAAAAACAGGGAAGATACAATAATAGCATTATTACTTGATGCAAATCAAAAAATCTTTCAAAAAATAAAAGAAAAAATCAAACCACAAGATTTTAAAGATGAAACAAATAGAAAAATTGCAGAAAAATTATATGAAGAATTAGAGAAACAAGATACAAATGTTAATAAATTGATAGATGAATTTGATGAACAAACTCAAAATCATATCACTAAGGTAATGGCAACAGATTATGAAATAGAAAATATTGATAAAGCTGTTGATGATATATTATTAAAATACGAAAGAGAAAGACTAGAAAGTCAGAAAAAAGATATATTAAAAAAATTAGAAAATGAACAAGATGGGGAAACAAAAAAAGAATTAAGTAAAGAGCTAAGTAATATAATAATTGCATTAGCTAAAATTAAGTAGGGGTGAATTTTCGTGAGTAAGAAAATTGGAGAAGAAATGGAAAATCAAGAGAAATTAGAAGAAATGAAAGATGTAAAAGTAGAAAAGAAAGATGAAAAATTAGATGTAGAAAAGGTTCAAGAAATTGTAAAAAAAGCTAAGGCAAAAGGAAAAATAACATATGAAGAATTAGCCAAAGAACTAGAAAATACAAATCCAGATCAAATAGATAAAGTTTTTGATGCATTTGAAGAAATGGGAGTTAATATTTTAAATGATGATTTTGAAGATGAGCCAGACATTGATGACTTAAAAGAAGTTGAAAATTTAAAATTAGATGAAATAACAGAAACAAGTTATGAAGGAATAAGTGTTGATGATCCAGTAAGAATGTATTTAAGAGAAATTGGAAAAATACCATTATTATCTTATGACAAAGAACTTGAATTAGCAAAAAGAATATTAGAAGGTGATGAAGAAGCAAAACAAGAATTAGCAGAAGCAAACCTTAGATTAGTAGTAAGTATTGCTAAAAAATACGTTGGAAGAGGAATGTTATTCTTAGACTTAATACAAGAAGGAAACATGGGATTAATAAAAGCAGTAGAAAAATTTGATTATACAAAAGGATTTAAGTTTAGTACTTATGCAACATGGTGGATTAGACAAGCTATTACAAGAGCTATTGCAGACCAAGCACGTACAATAAGAATTCCAGTACACATGGTAGAAACAATAAATAGATTAATTCGTACATCAAGACACTTATTACAACAATTAGGTAGAGAGCCAACGCCAGAAGAAATAGCTAAAGAAATGGATATGTCAGTTGAAAAAGTAATGGAAATTCAAAAAATTGCACAAGATCCAGTTTCATTAGAAACACCAATTGGTGAAGAAGATGATAGCCATTTAGGTGACTTTATTCAAGATGAAGATTCACCAGCACCACAAGACGCTGCTTCATATACATTATTAAGAGAACAATTGGAAGAAGTAATGAAAACATTAACACCAAGAGAAGCAAAAGTTTTAAGATTAAGATTTGGACTTGATGATGGAAAAGCAAGAACACTTGAAGAAGTTGGAAAAGAGTTTGATGTAACAAGAGAAAGAATTCGTCAGATTGAAGCTAAGGCTTTGAGAAAACTTCGTCATCCAAGTAGAAGTAAAAAATTAAGAGATTATATGAATTAAAATAAAAAAGGATGCTCCGTAAAGGAGCATCCTCTTTTATTTTAATTGTTGCCAAAAATGGCATCCCAAAGTTCATCACCCAAAACACATTTGAGAAAGTTCTCCTGTGCTTCTTTTATTTTTGTAGCTTCTTTTGCTTGTTTTTCGAGTTCGGGAATTTCAAACTCGATTACGTGTTTCTCAATTTTTTCGATTTTCTTTGCAGGCAACTTCATAGAATAATAAAGCCGATGCTTTCCCAAATTCTTAGAAGACCGTGCAATGCCGTATTTGTACAAAAGGCACAAATCAATTGCAGATTCAAGTTCAGGCGAATTGAAATTGATGTTATCTTTAACACCAACAATGATATACCCATCGCACTTGATAACCCAAGTTGCGATTTCTTTGGCGTGGTTTTCGACTAATTTTTTCCGTTCAGCATGGCTGAGAGAAGAGAAATAAGCGGCCAAGTTTTGCATCATCATAAGATATACCTCTCATTTTATAAAATTATGAAGCGGATTGGCTTCACACAATTTCTTATTATAACATAAAAGTTTTTTATTTTCAATAGAATTAATAAAAAAATATATTAAGTATGATACTTAATGAAAAAAGGAGAAAAATATGAAAACAAAAGAAAATAAAGGGGTAACATTGATAGCATTAGTAGTAACAATAATAATAATGCTAATATTAGCAGGAGTAACAATATCAACCTTAACAGGAAATAGTGGAATAAGTAGTAATGCAAATCAAGCAAGAATACAAAATGAATTAGCACAATATAAAGAACAAATGGAACTATATTTAGCAGAAAAAAAGGTCGAAAATTATGATTTTTTTATTGAAAGTCTAAATGCTGGAAAGGAATCACTTATATATGATGGAAAGCCAGATGATGAAAAAGGAAATATAAAAACCATAATACCAAATATAGCAGATGAATATATTGAGTGTTTGCAAATAATAAATGGAGAATTATTATCAACTAAAGCCAATTTGAAATTAATAAATGGTGAGGGAACATTAGCATTGCCAAGTCTTGTAAGTAAAATTGGAATGGGAGCTTTTTCAGGAGTAGAAGGACTTAAAACAATAATAATACCTTCAAGTGTAAAAGAAATAGGAGACTATGCATTTTCATATAATAAAGAAATAGAAAGAGTTGTTATTGAAGGTGATTTAAAAAGAATAGGTCATTATGCATTTGACCAAGCAACTAATTTAAGAGAAATTAATTTGCCAAATTCTATTTCAGAAATAGGAATTTTTGCTTTTAGAAATACACAAATAAGTGAAGTAACAGTACCCCAAAATGTACAAACTATATCTGTTTTAACATTTGGAAATTGTAGTAAACTAAAAAAGATAATATTACAAGAAGGATTAAAAACTATAGAAGGAAATGCTATTGGAGGACCAGTTGAATCAATTTCACTTCCATCAACAGTCACATCTATAAATGCTCAAGCATTTATAGATTGTTATAATTTAATTAATATAGATGTAAGTAAAAACAATAATTTTATATTTGAATCTGGAAAATTGTATAATAAAAATAAAACTGAAATAGTATTTATAACCAAAAAAGCACTTGCAAATCAAAATGTATTCACAATTAATGATGGTGTAGAATATTTTAATACAGACATAAGTTCATATTCTAATATAAAAAAGCTAATAATTCCTGCAAGTTTGAAAAGTATTTCAGCATATATATTACCATCATCAATTAATGAAATAGAAGTAAAAGCAGGAAATGCAAACTTTATTTCAGAAAATAGTATTTTATATAATAAAAATACTAATCAACTAATAGTATGTTATTCTAAAAATGCAAATGTTACTATACAAGAAGGAATAAAATCAATATCTAGTTATGCATTTAAGCTTTCATCAGGAATAAAAGAATTAACATTTCCAGAATCATTAGAAACAATAAGTGGACATTCATTGGATTATATGTATAGTATTCAAAATATAAATATGGGAAAAAACGTAAAATCAATAGTTCCGTTGTTTAGACCTGGAAATTATAGTGGAAATATTAATATTGATTCACAAAATCCATATTATGTAGTTGAAAATAAAATATTATATAAAAAGAATAATGAAAAGAAAGATACATTAGTAAGTGTATTGTATAAGATTGACGGAACTATAGAATTAGATTCGAAAGTAAAAACGATAGGCTATTATTCATTTTATGGGCAATCTGGTTTAAAAGAATTAGTAATTCCAAAAGGAATAGAAAAGATAGAGGCATCAGCATTTACAAATTGTCCTAGTCTTTTAAAAATTGAGATTCCAAAGACAGTAAAAAGTATTGGAGATTCATGTTTTTCAGATAATACGTCTTCATTAGAAGAGATATTGATAAAGAATAAAGAGGTCTCTATTACTGGGGCACCATGGGGAGCTGCAAAAGGAATGAAGGTTGTTCAATGGGAAAAATAATATAAGAAAATATTATACTTGACATAAATATATATAATGCTTGAGGCTATTGATTTTCAATGACAAAAGCCTTATAATAAATAATGTAAGCAGAAACTGTTGATCTGGCAGTGCCAGAAGGAGGAAAAAATGAGTAGGATCATAATTAATATGATGTATTAATTATTTTCGGCTTGCCGGCCACGCTATAAGCGGAGGAGAGCAAAAATGTATAATGATACTAGTTGACCTCAGAGGCTGTTCCGAATGGAACAGCCTCTTTTTATATACTAGGAAAGTTCTCTGAACTTCCTAGTATATAAAAGCTACAATCGCTAGCCCTTTGAGATT
>OHAQ01001043.1_pt1 | contig 22153 bp, 25 predicted proteins | sample 1577111 | NCBI WGS metagenome assembly OHAQ01 (sample SAMEA3541549, study PRJEB24748) | human gut metagenome | biome: human gut; feature: human-associated habitat; material: faeces | place: China | collected 2012 | reverse complement strand
TGTCAATTCTTCTAGATTCATGTCTTTCTGTACCAATTATTTTTAAACCACCAGCATCAATAACTTTTTGTTTTTCTTCTTTTATTTTCTCGTCATATTTTTCAACTAATTTATTGAATTGTTCTCTGGCTCTTAAAATATCTTGGTCATCAGTTTCATAATATGTGTTTGATTCTTCAATTAAGTTTTCTGGTACTTTATTTTTTCTCATTTCTTCTTTTGCTAGATATTCGCTATTTCCACCTAACATAATATCAGTACCACGTCCTGCCATGTTTGTAGCAATTGTAACTGCTCCAAATTTACCAGCTTGTGCAACTATCATAGCTTCTTTTTCGTGTGATTTTGCGTTTAATACTTCGTGTGGTATACGTGCTTCGTTTAATAATTTACTTAATTTTTCTGATTTTTCAATTGATACTGTACCAATTAAAACTGGTTGTCCTTTTGCATGACTTTCTTTTACACTTTCAACAACTGCTTTGAATTTTGCTTTTTCGTTTTTGTATATAACATCATTTTCATCTTTTCTTATCATAGGTTTGTTTGTTGGTATTTCAACAACATCTAAGTTATATATTTCTTCAAATTCTGATTCTTCTGTCATTGCTGTACCAGTCATACCTGATAATTTATCATACATTCTGAAAAAGTTTTGGAATGTTATTGTTGCTAATGTTTTTGATTCATCTGCTATTTTAACTTTTTCTTTTGCTTCAATTGCTTGATGTAATCCATTGTTGTATCTTCTTCCATACATAATACGTCCTGTAAATTCATCTACAATTAAAACTTCTCCATCTTTTACGATGTAGTCTATGTCTTTTTTCATTACACCATTTGCTCTTAATGCTTGGTTTACATGGTGTACTATTGTTGAGTTTTCTAGGTCATTGAAGTTTTCTAAGTTAAAGAATTCTTCTGCTTTCTTAATACCTTTTTGTGTTAATGATGCAGATTTTGCTTTTAAGTCTACAATGTAATCATATTTTTCATTGTCTTCTGCTTGTTCGAAGTCTTTTACATCTTCTTCTACTATTACTTTTGCTTCTAATTTTTTAACAAAATTGTCTGCTCTTTTATATAAGTCTGATGATTCATTTGCTCTACCTGAGATGATAAGTGGTGTTCTTGCTTCATCTATTAAAATACTATCTATTTCATCGACAATCGCATAGTTTAATCCTCTTTGTACTAATTGATTTTTGTAGATTACCATGTTGTCTCTTAGATAATCAAATCCAAATTCATTATTTGTACCATATGTGATATCTGCTGCATATGCTTTTTGTTTTGCTTGTGGGTCCATTCCAGCAATTACTAATCCTACTGAAAGTCCTAAGAATTTATATAGTTTTCCCATCCATTCACTATCTCTTTTTGCTAGATAGTCGTTAACTGTAATTACGTGAACTCCTTTTCCTTCTAGTGCATTTAAGTATACTGGTAATGTTGCAACTAATGTTTTTCCTTCACCAGTTTTCATTTCTGCAATTCTTCCTTGATGTAATATGATTCCACCAATTAATTGAACATCAAAGTGTCTCATTCCTAATGCTCTTTTTGATGCTTCTCTAACTACTGCAAATGCTTCTGGTAATATATCGTCTAATGTTTTGCCTTCTGCTATTTGCTTTTTAAAGTATTCAGTTTTTTCTTTTAATTCGTGGTCTGTTAATTTTTCCATTTCTGGTTCTAAGCTGTTTATTTTGTTTACTATTGGCATTACCCTTTTAACTTCTTTTTCACTGTATGTTTTAAATAATTTCATATGGTATATTCCTCCTAAGTTTTTTATTTTTTTACCTTTTTTACTTTGTTACTATATCACTAAAATAGCTTTTTAGCAATAGTTTTTAAATAAAAAACATATTTCTTTTCGACAGGCATACATTTTATTAAATAGGTATTTTATAAAAGAAAAGAGGATTCTATATGTTTGTTTTTAATGTTAAAGTAAATGGTAGTAAAATTTTTAAATGTTTTTTTATTGGTGTAATTATTTTTTTAATTATTATTTTAGGAATTGTTATGTATAGAGTTTTTGGTGGAGCTAACAATGCCTCTAAATCGCAAAGTTGCTTTCCTCAAAATGGTGTTTCTGAAATTCAACCAAGAAATTATACGAATATTTTGAAAACTGTTCATGAAAATATATCCCCTTATGTAGGCAAAAAAATTTGTTTTACAGGATATGTTTATAGGGTTTTGGATTTACAAGATAGCCAATTTGTTTTGGCTCGTGATATGATTGTTAGTTCTAATTCTCAGTCTGTTGTTGTAGGTTTTTTATGTGAGTATGATAATGCTAAGGATTTTGCTGATAATACATGGGTTACAGTTACTGGCACTATTGTTAAAGGTGATTATCATGGTGATATGCCTATTGTTAAAGTTACTGATATAAAATGTGTTGATAAGCCTTCTTCTGATGAGTATGTTTATCCTCCTGATGATAGTTATATTCCAACGGCCGGAATATTATAAAAAGATTGAGGTAAACTACCTCAATCTTTTAGAAAATAATGCTAGTTCTGTTGCATGTGCAATAGCCACACTTCTTGCATTGTTAGGGCCAAGTAGCTCATCTATGCTATTTAACCCTTTTTCTCTTAAATAAATGTCAAGATTTTCTCTTTTGATTTCATCAACATCTTTGGATGGAATCATCCATCCGGCACTTTTTCCCCATAAGTATGTTTTTGATTTAAAATCATAAATACATACAACTTGTACATTGAAATACTTTCCAAAGTTTACATCTATTCCGGCTTCACAGCTGATATAATAGTCCATATTTGGAAATTTTTCAATTATATTATTGGTTCTATTTTGTGCTCCTTGGTATGTTTCATCTCCAAAAGGCTGTTCTGAAACCCCTGATTCAATTGGCGTAGCATAAATTTTAATTTCAGATTCGTTTAATACAAAAAACCGTGAAAATGCTTTTTTTATACCTTCGATTTTATCAAGAGACTTTGTTGCAATAGCTAGTTTCATTTTTTGACCTCCTATTTTTTACAAATCAATTTTGATTACATCTTTATTATACCATATTTATGTAAATTTTTCAACTATCTGCCTTTGTATCGTTCTTCTTTACGACTTCTGAAATTAATAAGTTCATCACTAAGTAAATCTTTGTATGGGATAAATGTTCTATCTTCTCCTTTTAATTCTTCTTCTTTAAATTCTCTAATTTGCATTTCGCCAACATCAATTATATACTTTTTACCATCAATATCTAATATTAAGCATCTTATATATCTTGATTGTTCATCATCTTGTTCTTTTACTTCTTTCCAAACTTTTTTTCTTGATTCAGGTCCTAATGTAACATCAACAATTTCTTTTATATATTCATATAATCCTTGTGAATCAATATTATGATCATTTTTTAAAATTTCAACAGCATTTTTTAGAAATTCTAGATTCTTTTGTTTACTTGTAATATCTGAATCTTCGTCTTTTGAGGTTTTATTTTCTGCTATCTGATCTTCTATTTTTTGTACAGAACTTTTACATCTATCTTTATTGTAATAATCAAGAGTCTTTTTAAATTTCCCATTTTTATCTTCAAGAATTTCAATTCCTTCTGCTGTTAGTCCTGTTTTTATTCTTGTCATATCTTTAATGTTATTAAAATTATCTAAATCTAATGTTAAACTATATTCATTGCATGTTAATCCTACAAAATAGTGAGTAAGACTTTTATCCCAAAGAATACATATATTCATATCTTTATTGTTTTCAAATAATTCTGCTAGGGACTTTGCAAGGTATCTAGAAACTTCATAGCAAACTCTTCTATTATGTGTTTCTCTATTTTTTTCCCATTCTTGATCAACAGACCTACCATACCAATCTGGTAGTGCATAAGAATCATCATCAATTTTTTGTATGTATGATAATAAATTGTCATCATATATATATTCTTGACAAAGTTTTTCATAAATTTGTAATATTTTGTCTTCGTTACTAATTTTACGATTATTCTTTAATTCATTAAGATAAGGTCTTATTTTTTCAGGTATCTTCCATTCTATTTCATCATAAATTATGTTTGGATTTTCTTCTTCTTTTTCAACTTTTATTTCTGGATTTAGTACAACTATATGCTTTCTTCTAAATAATTCTGTTGTTAAATCATTTAAACGTTCAATTTTTTCTAATTCATTATTCATTTTATAAATTATCCTCCATAGTAATTATAATAGTTTTCTTCTGGATTGAAAACAAATATATTTTTATCTAATTCATCTTTTTTAATAGCATTTATCATTCTTGTATCACTATCTAGCAAAAATGTTTTTGAATTTATATTAAATATTAGACATCTTACATATCTTTTTTCTGGAACATCTTTTATTTCTTTCCATATTTTTTCTATTTCTATATTTTCATCTTCAATTATTATTCTCATATATTCGAAGAAACCTTGCGGATCAATGTTATAGCTGTTTAAAACATTAGCTACATTAGTTAGATATTTTTCTGTATTAACACCTTTTAATTCTTTTTTTATTTTTTCTACTTCAACTAATTCTTCTAATTTATTTTTATTAAATTCATTTATTGCTTTTTGTAATCTGCCTGTGTCATCTCTTAATATTTTTATTCCTTTAATTGTTAAACCTAATTTTAATCTTGCTAAATCTTTTAAACTATTAAAGTTGTCTAAGTCTAAAATTGCACTGTAATCTTTTCCTGTTAGACCAACAACATAGTGTAAGTTGGTTTTATCTCCTAGCATAAAGGCTTCATATTCACTATTTTTTTCTAGTAATTCATTTATTGCTTTTGCATAAAATCTTGCAAATTCATAGCAAACTCTCCTATTATGCTTTTTTCTATTTTCTTTCCATTTTTCATCAATTATTCTTCCGTACCAATCCACGGCAATATATTTTATATTATCTGGGTCACTTACATCTTTTTTAAAGAAATATAATACATTAACATCATATACATAATTTAAACAGATAAATTCATATACTTTTAATAGCTTTTCTTCAAAGTTTAATGTATTATTTTTTAATAATTTATCTACTAATTCTTTTATTGGTTTGTCCATTTCCCATTTTACTTGGTCATACTCTATCCAAGGTTCTTTTAAATTTCTTCGTGGTTCTAATATTATTTTATAGTCTCCATCTAATTCTTTGTTTATTTCATTATAAAATTTTTTTATATAGTCGTCCTTCATTTTTTTCCTCCACTATTTCTTTTTTTTATTAAATAATTTTTCTGAATTGTATGTGTCATATTTAATTATTATATTTTTATCATTTTCTTTAATTTTTCCACAATTTAATAATTCATAATAAATATTTGGTGCTATTAATTTTTTATAAACATTTTCTAATTGTGATTTTTGTACTCCAATTTTTTGTAGTACAGTTTGTGCATTTTCTTTTTTTATTTTAAAAAAGAAGGCTTCATCTTCCAAACATTTTTGAATTTCTAAATTTTCATTATAATTTTGTTGATTTTCTTTGAGTGTTTTTAACATTGCTTCATTCATAATTGTTACAACTTTAAATTCATCTACCATACTATTTCTCCTTAAATATAAATTAAAACAATTATATCATAAATGAAGTAAAGTTGTCAAAAATTATTTGCTGTCCATTATACTCTTAAATATTCCCTCATCTATCAATGTAGCAAAAACATTTTTTATAATAATCAATATAATTGGTCCAATTAGCATACCCAAAATACCAATAAACTTAAAGCCAGTATACATAGCAATCAATGTAAAAATAGGATGTGTTCCAATATGCTTACTAACCAATTTAGGCTCCAAAAATTGCCTTACAGTAGACATTATTATTAATAATATAATAAGAGCTATTCCTAATTTCAAATCTCCATTCAAACCCGAAATAATTGCCCAAGGAATCATTACAGTTCCTGAACCTAAGATTGGCAAAGCATCAACAAATCCTATAAATAAAGCCATTAATAATGGAAATTCTATATTGAATTTAGCAAATTTCAAAATATATAATCCAACCAATGAAATTATAAAAGAAACTAATATAAGTGTTGCTTCTGCTTTTAAATATCCTCCTAATGTTTGTGTTAAATCTTTTATATGGTTTCCTACTTTAAATACCCATCTTTTTGGAAAGTGATGTTCTATTTGGTCTAATATATAAACTTTGTCTACACATATTAAGTATAGTGCCATAATTGTGACTACAAAATAGATTGCAATTGTTGGTATAGATGTTATCATGTTTAGTAGTCCTGTTAAAAAATTTCTTATCCAGCTGGATACAGAATTTAATACGTCTCCTGTTGAATTTTCAATTATTGAGGTTATTTCATTTGGTAAGTGTGTGTTATTAAAATCAAACCTATTTGTGAAGTTTTGGAATAATATGTATGCTTTTTCTACATAACTATTTAAATCTTGTAATAAGTTTGATGCTTCTGCTATTAATGATACTATCCCCCATGTTACTCCTCCAATTATTATTCCTGAGGCTATTATAAATATTATTATTGAACTTGTTTTTCTTGTTAGTTTTAGCTTTTTCATTATTAACCTAATTGCTGGTTCTATTATTAGTGATATTATAAATGCTATTAAAAAGGGTGTGTAAAATATTGCTAGTTTAAATGCTAAAAATAGTCCTATTAATATTAAAATTACATATAAAAATCTTTTTAATACTCTTGTCCAATATGACATGTCAATTATCATTTTTCTCTTTCTCCTATGTAATTAGTATATGTTAATTTGCAGTTTATATTCTTAAAAATAATTGATATTCTAAATAAACTTGAAATAAAATATACACCCGACAAAAAGGGTGTATGTTTTTTTATGAATTATTCTTATTTGAATTACAACTGCAAATATCACCTATTGTATTACAAACCTGTTGACTACCTAATTGTATCTCATTTTGAGCTAAATCTCCTAATGTTAAAATTCCAATTACATGATTATTTTCATCACACACTGGTAATCTTCTTATTTGATTATTTGCCATTTTACTTTCAGCGTTGGTCATATCATCATCTTGTTTACAAGTACATAAATTTGTAGACATTATATCACTTGCTGTTGTTTGTGAACAATCTTTGTCACATGCAACTGTTCTTAATAAAATATCTCTATCTGTTAATATTCCACATATACAGTTGTTATTGTCACATACTGGTATACATCCTATGTGATTTTCACTCATTAATTTTGCTACTTCTGTTATTTTTGTTTCTGGTTTTACACAGCATACGTTTTCACACATACAGTCTTTTACTTTCATCTTGATATTCTCCTTTCAAAAATTGAATTAGAATAAAAATTTAAAGGTTTTGAATTTTATATTTATTGCTTTGATTTTCTTTAAATTTTCATTTATTATTATTTGTTAAAATAAAAAAAATATGCAAATTTTAATTTGCATATTTGTAATTTTTTTCCATTCTAGTTTAAAATTGTTCATATAAGTCATCAAAGCTTCCAAAATCTCTGTTGAAAGGCGGTCTTCCTGGGCCAGGTCTAAACGGAGGTCTCATTGGTGGACGAGGTCCGGGGCCTGGTGGATTTGGCATAGGAGGTCTGAATGGTGGCCTACGTCTATTTAATAGTTCACGTATCAATAAAATTTGGATTAAATCTCTTAATTCACTATTAAATTGTCTCTTTTCATTATTCTCCCCCGCAGTTTCAGATATTTTAACATCAGCCTTTCTATTTTCTATCCTTGAAACATTAGTACTATGATTTGACGATGAAATGCCTGTGCTATTTGCGGTTCTGACATTATTTACATCATTTGTCAAATTGATATTTACTCTTGTTTCATTTTTAGCTTCTAATGCGTAATAAATTTCATCTGTCATATTTTCGATATCATCTCTGGTAATAGTTTCTCCCCTCATATTGTCACATTTCTTAGTTACCATAGGATACACAATTTTATATATCTCAGGATAGCTATTTTCTAGTTCAACATTATTTCCAGATATATTAATGTTAGTATTAAATGTTGGATTTCTATATTCTTGATATTCTTGTGGCTCATAATTATACTGTTCAAATTGATTTCTTGTTGGATATCCTAAAATACTTCTTATGTAATTATCATATGTTTCGTTATACATAATTAACCTCCCTCATTTTTCCTGATTTGTAGTTTTCTACAAATTAGTTTTATATATCGTATGAGGGAGGCTCTATTTTTGTTAAATCTTATTTACTAAATCTTTGAATTTATTTCCTCTATCTGCAAAATTTTTAAACACATCAAAACTTGCACTTGCAGGTGAGAATAATACGACATCGCCTTTTTTAGCAGATTTTTTAGCAATTTCAATTGTTTGCTCTAATGTATCACACATATTAATATTTATTTTTTTATTCTCTTTTTCAGATTCTTTTTTTACAACATCATATATTTTTTCGGCTGTTTGACCAATCAAAATAAGTGTTGAAACTTTATCTACAACTGGTTTTGCAAGAGGTTCATATTCCAAGTTTTTATCATACCCACCTGCAATTAAAATTATATTTTCTTTAAATGCATTTAAACCTGAAATCGTTCTTGTTGGAGAAGAACTTGCAGAATCATTATACCACTTAACTCCATCAATCTCTCTTACAAATTCAATTCTATGTTCAACAGGCCTAAATTTCTTAATTGCTTCTACTGCGACATCTGTGTCAACTAATGTTTTTGTTGCAGCAAGGGCTGTTGCTATATTTTGAAAATTATGATTTCCTCTTAATATAACTTCATCAGTATTCAAAATATGTTTTCTTATGCCATCATTACATTCTTTTATAATATCATCATCAACTATAAATCCACTATCTAATTTTGTTTTACTACTAAAAAATATGACTTTTCCGTTCGCTTCTTTGCTACATTCCCTTGTTATATCATTATCATAATTTAATATTAATATTCCATTTTCTTTTTGATTTTTAAATATACATTTTTTTGCATCAATATATTCTTGATAATCTTTATGTATATTTAAATGATTTGGCGTTATATTAGTAATAACTGCAATGTCTGGACTAATGTTCATATTCATTAATTGAAAACTACTTAATTCTAATACGACTATATCATTTGGTTCCATTTCTGGCAATTTTGTAAATAATGGTGTTCCAATATTTCCGCCTAAAAAAGTTCTATAACCTGCATGTTGTAAAATTGCATTTATTAAACTCGTTGTAGTTGTTTTACCATCACTACCTGTTACACCAATTATTTTACATGGGCACATCTCCATAAGCATTTCAACTTCTGTTGTAACAATTGCTCCTCTATCTGCCTCTTTTTGCAATTCTGGTCTTGTTGGTAGACAACTTGGTGATCTAAAAATAACATTAAATCCATTTAAATTTTCAAGACAATTTTTACCAAAAAATGTGTCAAATTCATATGTATTTATTTTATTGATGGTTTCTTCTGGAATTTCTTCTAATGTTCTTTCATCAAATACTGTTACTTGTGCTTTTTTATTATATAAATATTCTAATAATGGTAAATTGCTTACTCCTAAGCCAATTACTGCAACTTTTCTAAATCTTATATATTCATTAAATTCTTCTAATTTTTTGTTTTTATAGCTCATTTTTATTCCTTCTTTCTTTATGCCCTTTTGTTTCTTTGTGGGGCGTTTAATTTATTATACGCAATTTCATTATATAGTGTAACTTCACACATTATATATCTTTTTTTTCAAAAAAACAATTTTTAACAGAATATTTTTTCATTTTCCGGTAAGAATATTTTTAGATATCGATTGGAGGTGCATTTTAATGTCAAAATCTAATAAAAACAAAAATAATCAAGATAATAGAAATAATCAATCTCAAAATGAAGAAAGACAAAATAATAGAAATAATAATTGCAAATAATTTATTGAATTTTATTATAAAATAGCTCTTTTTATGGAGCTATTTTATTTTAGTTTTTAATAGTTGACTTTACATAATATTTTTGTTATAATTTATTTATTAAATGCACATTGAAATTTTAAAAATCATTTTTATTAGGAGGTTGACTTTATGGAAAAACAAATTAGAAAAATAATATATCTTGTTATATCTTTATTGTGGTTTGGGCTCTTGTTTTATTTTTGTATAATACTTCGGATTCCACGTACATTAGAATCTTTGATTATTTTGGTTCTATTGTTTATTCTTGTAATAGTTTTCTTTAAAGAATATGAATATGAGAAAAACTCTATTTATTTAGATGATGCCTCAAAAAAGATAGCAGAACTTTCAAAAATATATTCAACTGAAAAGGAAATTGTTGACTATGTAAGTGATTTAATGTATACCAACTTATATAGAGACATATCTGATAATGATTCAATAGTTGTTATTGACTATGATGAAAGCTATTTGTTAGATTTTTATGATAATCTTGATAGATTGGCTTTAAACCAAAATAAAGAAGTTGATGAATTAACTCTTGTACAAAAAAGTGCATGTTTAATAGATTCGTTATTGGGAACGGAAGCATGGGTACTTAAAACTATAAAATATATTGATGAAATTGATTATTCTACTAGATCTTTAAATATCGAATTAGCTATAAAAGCTGGTCTGTTATTTTGTGGGCATACAATGGAAGAAATTAATGAGAATCCTTCATATATAGACTTCTTAACTGCTATACTACACGAAGTTATAGAATTTGATAGAACAGGTGATTTACTGGTAATCAATATATTAGTTGATATTTTACAAAATTACAAAAAATTATAGTTAAAAAATGATTTTAAATTTCAAATTTGACAGGTGGTCTTTATGACACCTGTCAATTCATTTTATACACCTATAACTGAAAATCCATTATCCACATGTATTACTTCACCAGTAATTGCAGAAGACATATTGCTAAACAAAAATGTGCAGCAATCACCTACTTCTTTTGCAGTAACATTTCTATGTAATGGTGACTTTTCTTCTACAATATCTAAAATATTTCCAAAATCTTTTATTCCTTTTGCTGAAAGTGTTTTTATTGGCCCTGCTGAAATAGCATTTATACGTGTTCCATTTTTCCCTAAATCTTTTGTTAAATATCTAACACTTGATTCTAATGCAGCTTTTGCAATTCCCATAACATTATAACCTTCTATGTTTTTTTCTGCACCATAATATGATAATGTAACAATACTTGAATTATTATTTAATAAACCTAATTCTGATGCTATTCTTGATACAGCAATCAATGAATAACTGCTAATGTCACACGCATGTGAAAAACCATCTCTTGAAGTATTTATAAAATTATTTCTTAAATCTTCTGTATTTGCGTGAGCAATTGCATGTAAAATTCCATCTATTTTTCCGTTTTCTTTTAATATAGTTTCAAAGCATATTTTTATAGATTCATCACTTGAAACATTACAAGAATAAGCTTTTGAACCTGGGATTTCTTCCATTAATTTTTCTATTTTAGGTTTATTCTCTTCCGAATTATATGTGAAAATTATTTGAGCTCCTTGCTCATATGCAGATTGTGCAGCTCCCCAGGCTATACTCCATTTGTTTCTTATTCCCATTATTAAGATTTTCTTTCCTTGTAATAACATTATCGAATACCTCCTATTTTTCTATATTTTTCGTATCTTTGTTCTATTAATTCATCTTGTGTCTTATTTGATAATTCTTTTATATATTTTTTTAATATGTCTTTTAAGTTTTGACAAACTGTTTCAAAATCTTCTTGTGCTCCACCTTCTGGTTCTTTTACTATATTATCAATAACTCCTAATTTTTTCAATTCTTTTGATGTGATTTTCATTTTTTCTGCCGCTTCTGATGATTTGCTTGAATCTTTATATAAAATACTTGCAAATCCTTCTGGTGATAATATAGAATATATTGCATTTTCTAGCATTATTATAATATCTGTAACTCCTAATGCTAATGCTCCACCACTAGAACCTTCTCCTATTACAATTGATATCGTTGGAACTTTTAATTGTGACATTTCAAATAAATTTTTGGCAATTGCTTCTCCTTGTCCTCTTTCTTCTGCTCCAATTCCTGGATATGCTCCTGGTGTGTCTATGAATGTTATTATAGGTCTATTAAATTTTTCAGCTTGTTTCATCAATCTTAATGCTTTTCTGTATCCCTCTGGATTCGGCATACCAAAGTTTCTTTCTATATTTTCTTTGGCATTTTTTCCTTTTTGTTCTCCTATTACTGTAACTGGTATTTCATCTAATTCTGCGATTCCACCTATAATTGATTTGTCATCTCCGAAATATCTGTCTCCATGTAATTCTATAAAATTTGTGAATATTTTATTTATGTAATCTAATGATTTTGGTCTTTCTGCTTTTCTTGCTATATTTACTCTATCCCATGCTGATATAGTTTTCATTTTATTTTATTCCTTATATAATTTATTTAGGTTTTTAATAAAGGTTTTACCTATAAACCTATTACCAACTTTTAAATTTTTGACTGTTAAGTTAATTTATGGTATAATCATTATATGTTTATATTATAAAAATCCATAGACCTAAGGAGGAAAGCTATTATGATTAAAAAAATTACGGATTTTATAACTTGTTGTCAGTTACGGTGTAAACAAAGAAAGGAAAATAAGTTCTTGAAACTTGTTGTTTATTACGCATTAAAGTTCAGCCCAATGTCTATTATGGATATTCCCCTTTTGTTTCCAGGCTATTTTAGTCCGGAGACTGTTGATGCTGTTGCTGAGAAGCTTAGTTACAAATGTCTAGTATTCCATGATGAAGACAAGAAAGCAACTTATGTTATTTTTCATGAAAAAAATAACTGACATTACATTTATGGGGATGGCTGTGCTGTCCCTATATTTTTTCTTTAATGCAACTTAATTATATTATATAGTGTTTCTTTCATATTTTTTCTTTCAACAATTTTATCAATAAAACCATGGTTTAATAAAAATTCTGAACTTTGAAATCCACTTGGTAACTTTTGTTTTATTGTTTGTTCTATAACTCGTGGACCAGCAAACCCTATTAAAGCTCCTGGTTCTGCTAAAATAATGTCCCCTAAACTTGCAAAACTTGCAGTAACTCCACCTGTTGTTGGATCAGTTAATACAGATATATATAGCAAACCTGCTTTATCTAGTTTTGCAATTGAAGCTGATGTCTTTGCCATTTGCATTAATGATATTATACCTTCTTGCATTCTAGCACCACCTGATACACAAAATAAAATAACAGGTAATCTTTCTTTTATTGCAGTTTCAACTAATCTTGTTATTTTTTCACCAACAACACTTCCCATACTTCCCATCATAAAATTGCTATCCATAACTCCAATTGCTACTTTTAATCCATTTATATTTCCAGTTCCTGTTTGTATTGCTTCTTGTATTTTTGTCTTTTCTTGTAGTGTTTGTATTTTTTCTTTATATCCTTCAAATTTTAATAAATCACTTGTTTGCATATTTTCATTTATTTCATTAAAGGTTCCTTCATCTATTATTTGTTTTATTCTCCTTCTAGCTGATAATCTGAAATATTGCCCACAATTTGGACATATACTGTAATTGTTTTTTAATTCTTCTTTGTATAGTATTTCTTTACAGTTATTGCATTTTACCCATTTTCCTACTAACATATCTGATGCTCTTTCATTTTTTTGATCTGGTTCTTTTGGATTTATTTTTTTGATTTTATCTATTACCATTATCTTTCTCCTTATTAGCAAATTTTTTAGCAATAAAAGAAGTATCATAATTATTACTAATGAAATCCTCATCTTTTAAAATCCTATATAAAAAATCAATATTAGTATTAATGCCATCAATAACAAACTCGCCGAGTGCACTTTTCATCTTAGCAATTGACTCATTTCTATCTTTTCCATGTACAATAATTTTTGCAATCATAGAATCATATGTAGGTGGAATTTTATAACCAGGATAAATGGCTGTATCAATTCTAATTCCATTTCCTCCGGGTATGTGTAATTCTTTTATTTCTCCTGGACAAGGCATGAAATTTTTATACGGATTTTCTGCATTTATTCTTGCTTCTAAACTATGTCCTGTAAATTTAATGTCATCTTGCTTGTATTGTAGCTTTTCACCTGATGAAATTTTTAGTTGTTCTTTTATTATATCTATACCTGTAATTGCTTCTGTTATTGGGTGTTCAACTTGAACCCTTGTGTTCATCTCCATAAAGTAAAAATCTTTGTTTTTGTCTAATAGATATTCAATTGTTCCAACATTACTATATCCAACTTCTTTTATAGCATTTACTGTAATTTTGCCCATTTTTTGTCTTAACTTGTCTGTTATTACTCCTGATGGTGTTTCCTCTAACATTTTTTGATTGTTTCTTTGTACAGTGCAGTCTCTTTCACCTAAATGTATTACATTTCCATGTTCATCTGCCATTACTTGAACTTCTATATGTCTCGGATTTTCTATAAATTTTTCTATATAGATTGAATCATCATTAAAAGAAATTTTTGCTTCTTGTCTTACCAAATCGTAAAATTTCACAAGCTCTTTTTCATTATAAGCGATTCTTATACCTTTACCACCGCCACCACTACTTGCTTTTAAAATTACTGGGTAACCTATTTTCAAGGCCACTTTTATAGCTTCTAGCACATTGTCAACTAAACCATTTGAACCAGGAACTACTGGAACACCTGCATTTTTCATAGTTTCTTTTGCTTTTGATTTATTTCCCATTAATTCAATCATTTTATAATTTGGTCCTATAAACTTTATACCAATTTCATCACACATTTTTGCAAAACTACTATTTTCAGATAAAAAACCATATCCAGGATGTATTCCATCACATCCTGTTAAACATGCTGCCTCTATTATTGCTTTAACATTTAAATAACTTTTGTTTGATGGAGCTGGACCTATACATACAGCTTCATCTGCTAATTCTTTGTGTAAAGAATCTCTATCTATTTCTGAATATACAGCAACTGTCCTTATTCCTAGCTCTCTACACGCCCTTATTATTCTTACAGCAATTTCTCCACGATTTGCTACTAATATCTTTTTTAGCATTTCTAATTTCCTTTCATTTATAAACTTTATATTTGTGTTTGTATTTTGAAAATTTTTAATTATCTACAATTGCAAATGTTAGTTCTCCTTTTACAGCTATTTTTCCTTCAACTGTTGCAACTGCTTCTCCTACTCCTATTGGTCCTTTTCTTTTTATAATTTTTACTTCTAGTTTTAATCTATCTCCTGGTACTACTTGCTTTTTGAATTTTAAATTGTTTATTCCTCCAAATAAAGCGTTTTTATTTTTGTTTTCTTCTAATGATAGTATCGCAATCGCTCCTGTTTGTGCTAATGATTCTACCATTAATACTCCTGGCATTATTGGATTGCCTGGGAAATGTCCTTTAAAGTAATATTCATCTGCTGTTACATTCTTGTATGCTGTACAGTTTTCTCCTGGTGTATATTCTTCAACTTCATCTATCATTAAAAATGGCTCTCTTTGTGGTATTATTTTCTTAATTTCTTCTTTATTTAACATTTTGATTTTCTCCAATTTTATCTATTATTTTTCTCTTATTTTATTTTAAATAATGGCTGTCCATATTCAACTATATCTCCATCTTTTACGCATATTTCTGCAATTTCACCATCAAATTCTGATTCTATTTCATTCATCAATTTCATTGCTTCAACTATACATATAACTTGACCTTTTTTTACTATATCTCCTGTTTTTACAAATGTTTCTTTATTTGGAGATGGCTTTGAGTAAAATGTTCCAACCATTGGTGATTTTATAATTTTATATTTTTCTTCTTGTATACTATCTATATTTATATTTGCTTTTACATCTGAGTTTATTATTGATTGATTATCTAATTGCATATTTGTTGTTTCTGGTATGAAATTTTGCTGTTTCATGTCTGATATATTTTTTAAAATGATTTCTTTCTCTGCATTTTTTTTCATACTTATTTTTATTCCTTCTGGAAATTCTATTTCTAGTTCGTCTATCTTAGCATTTCCCATATCATCTATTAATTTTTTAATTTCTTCGTAATCCATAAATTAAATCTCCTTTATTCAACTTGACTTGATTCTATTTGATCCCAATGTCATTCTCAAAAGAACAAAATATTATAGAGCTGTTATGACCTCCAAATCCTAATGAATTTGACATTGCATATTTTACTTCTACATTTCTACCTTTGTTTGGTACAATATCTAAGTCGCATTCTTCGTCTGGTACTTTGTAATTTATTGTTGGTGGTACAAATTTGTCTTGTATTGCTTTTACACATACTATTGCTTCAACTCCTCCTGCTGCTCCTAAAAGATGTCCTGTGTTCCCTTTTGTCGAACTTATCATTACTTTTTTACTTGCTTCTCCAAATGCTAGTTTTATTGCAGATGTTTCTCCGGCATCATTTAAGTGTGTAGATGTTCCATGTGCGTTTATATATGTGATTTCTTCTGGCTTGATATTATTTTCTTTTAAGGCTCTTTTCATCGCTCTGGCAGCCCCTTCTCCATCTGGTGCTGGTGATGTTATATGATATGCGTCTGATGTTGCTCCATATCCTACTATTTCAGCATATATTTTTGTTTTTCTTGCTTTTGCGTGTTCTAACTCTTCTAATACAAGTATTCCTGCTCCTTCTCCCATTACAAATCCGCTTCTTTCTTTGTCAAATGGTATACTTGCTCTGTTGATATCTGTTGATTGTGTTAGTGCTTTTATGTTTGTAAATCCTGCTATTCCTGTTGGTGTGATTGAAGCTTCTGTTCCTCCTGCAAAAATTACATCTTCATAACCATTTTTTATCATTCTATATGCTTCTCCTATTGAGTGAGTTCCTCCTGCACATGCTGTTACAACAGATATTGATTCTCCTTTTGTTCCTAGTTCTATTGCTACATTTCCTGCTGCCATATTACATATGCTCATAGGTATGTACATTGGTGATACTCTGTCAGGTCCTTTTTCTATGTAATGTTCATTTTCTTTTTCTATTGTTGTTAATCCACCTATTCCAGAGCTGATTACTACTCCAACTCTATTCATATCTGTATTTTCTGGTGTTATTCCACTGTCTTTCATAGCTTCTTTTGATGCTATTATTGCAAACTGTGAAAATTTATCTAATCTTTTACAACTTCTTTTGTCAAAGTATTCTTCTGGATTGTAGTTTTTTACTTCTCCTGCTAATTTTACTTTAAATTTTTCTGTGTTAAATTCTGTTATTGGTGCTATTCCACATTTATTTGTTTTTATTCCTTCCCAGAATTCTTCTACATTTTTCCCAATAGGAGTTATTGCTCCTAACCCTGTTATTACTACTCTTTTTTCCATTTTGATTTTCCTTTCTTTACATTAACATTCCACCATCAACGTTTAAAACTTGACCTGTTATATATGTATTTTCTTCACCAGCTAAAAAATATACTGAATTTGCTATTTCTTCACTAGTTCCCATTCTTTTTAAAGGTATTTGTGAATTTATGTTTTCTTTTACATTATCATTTAAAACTGATGTCATATCTGTATCAATAAAACCAGGAGCAATACAATTTGCTAATATATTTCTACTAGCTAATTCTTTTGCAATACTCTTTGTAAAGCCAATTATTCCAGCCTTTGAAGCAGAATAATTACATTGACCTGCATTTCCAGATACCCCAACAACTGAACTAATATTTACAATTTTCCCTGTTCTTTTTTTCATCATATATGGTACAACACTTTTTGTAACATTAAATGTTCCTTTTAGATTAATATCTATTACTTTTTCAAAATCTTCTGGTGTCATTCTTAATAACAAATTATCTTTTGTAATTCCTGCATTATTAACTAAAACATCTATTTTTCCAAACTTTTCTATTGATTTTTTTGCCATATTTTCACAATCCTCAAATTTAGAAACATCTGTTTTTATGAATAATATCTCTATATTGTATTGTTCAAATTCACTTTTTAAATTTTCTATATTAGTTTTATCTGACACATAATTTAAGACTAAATTATATCCATTTTTAGCGAATTTGATTGCTATTGCTTTTCCAATTCCTCTTGTACCACCTGTTATTAATGCTACTTTTTTATCTTCCATTTTTGTAATCTCCTTTTCAAATTATTATATTAGTTTTTAATATCAGTTAATTTTTGAATTGCATTTTCTAATGTATCAACATCATAGATATTAAATACATTAACATTTTCAAGCTCTTTTTTTATAAATCCTGTTAAAGTTTTGCCTGGTCCAATTTCTACAAATGTATCTATATTCTCGTCTTTCATTAATTTTATTGCTTTATCAAATCTAACTGGACTTATAATATGGTTTGATAATATTTCTACCATATCATCTGTGTCATTATAGAACGTGCCATCTATATTTTTAATAACTTTTGTAGTTCCTTTTTTAAACTTAATCTTTTCTAAATCTTTTATGTATTCATTTTTTGCATCTTCTAATGCTTTTGTATGAAATGGTCCACTTGTTTTTAATATGACTACTTTTTTTGCACCATTTTGTTTGAAAATTTCACTTGCTATTTCAATTGCTTTTTGGCTCCCAGAAACCACAGTTTGATTTGAATAATTGTAATTAGCTGGATATATAAACATTCCTTTATTTCTTAATGTGTTGCAAATTTCTTCTATTTTTGAGGATTCTAACCCTATTATTGCAAGCATAGAATATTCACCTTTTGGTAATTTATATTGCATTAGATATCCTCTTTGTTTAAGCAATTTTAATCCATCTTCAAATTTAAGCTGACCTCCATATATTAATGCCGGATATTCCCCTAAACTAAGTCCAACTGCTATATCTGCTCTTATTCCATTTTTTATTAATATTGATAAAATAGCCAAACTCATTGTTGCAATTGCAATTTGAGTATTTTCTGTTTTGTTTAGTTCTTCTCCTTCAAAACATAATTTAGCTATATCAATTCCTGTAAGTTCTGATGCTCTTATATATATCTTTTTTATATCTTCATATTTTTCATATAAATCTTTTCCCATTCCTATTTTTTGACTTCCTTGACCTGGAAATAAAAATGCTATTTTCATATTACTAAACCTCCATTAAAATACTGCCTGTGTTTAAACCTCCGCCATAGCCTAAGAGAATTATTTTATCACCGTTTTTTAATAATTTTTTTTCAAATATTTCATCTATTGCTATTGGTATGCTTGCACAAAATGTATTTCCTACATTTTCTATATTTGTAAATATTTTTTTATTATCTATTTTTAGCTTGTTTCCAATTGATTTCATTATTTTTAAATTTGATTGATGTGGTATTATATATTTAATTTTATCAATATCAATCTGACTTTTATCTAGTAATTCATTTATGTTTTTTACAGTTTCTGTAACAGCATATTTATAAACTTCTTTACCATCCATATGCAATTTTTCATTCATATTATTTGTAAGTATTTCTCCATTTTGTCCTTGACTTTTTATATTGCTACTATAAATTTTTGTATTTTGCGTTTCTTGTATTATAACAGCTCCTGCTCCATCTGATAGTAAAATTGATGTAGATAAATCATTTTTTTCTATACAGTCTGATAATAAATCTACACCTATCATTAGTGCTGTTTTGGATTTTCCTGTTGTTATATAACTTTGTACAATATCTAATGTATTTATAAAGCCTGCACACCCTCCTAAAATGTCTAGACACATACAGTTTTTAATGTCAAAATACTTTTGAATTTTATATGATATTCCTGGCATTAACATATTTGTTGATGTTGTTGCAACAATAATAAAATCTATGTTTTTTATATTTATTTTTGGATTTTTTTCTATCAAATTTTCTACACTTTTTATTGCTAATTCTTCTATATTTTCATCTTTTGAATAATATCTTTTTTGTATTCCTGTTCTTTTGTATATGTAATCTTCCGTTATATTTAGTTTTTTTGCAAGATATGAATTGTTTATTTCAGTTTTCGGTAAATAACTTCCTGTTGCTATGATTTCTATACTTTTCATTTTCACCTCTATATTATATTTTCTAATGTTTTAATAAAATCTTCTGTGATTTTTTCTTTATCAAAAATTTTTCCTGTTTCTTTATATAATGATGTTGCTATGTTTTCTAATTCACTTGGAAATTTATCTTCATTTACGTTGAAACCTAGGCTTATTATTATATAATTTATTTTGTTTCCTATTGTGTTGCATTCTGTTAAAATTCCACATATTTTCTTTCCATTTAGCATTAGGTCATTTGGTTCTTTTATGTTTAATCTGATGTTATAGTTTTCTTGCATTGTTTTTTGGATTCTTTTTGCTATTTCTGTTGTTAATCCTTCTAATTTTGTTATGTCTTTTTGTGTTTTGTTTAATATGCTTATTGCTATATTCTTATTTGAACCTGTGTGCCATTTTCTTCCTTTTGTTCCTATTCCTTCTGTTTGTTCTTCTGCTATTATTGCTATGTTTTCTGTGTATTTGTTGTTGTTTTCTTTTAAATATGTGTGTGTTGATTTTATTTGTTTGAATTTTTCTGTTTTCATTTTTCTTTTCCTTTTTTGTTTTTTTAGATTTTATATTATTTTTTATTTTTTCTCTATTATTCTGAACGGTCAGTTTTGTGGTTACATTTTTATATTAAATTTTATAAAAAAACTAGACTGTTAATTTATTTTGTGTTATTATTATTTAGTAAAACAAATGAAAATTTTTAGGAGGTATATTAATGACAAAATTGAAAAAAATTCTAATTGCAACATTAATCTTTATTGTTACAATATTATTGAATTTAAATGTAAAAGCAGTTGATTTAAATTTAACAGAAAATACTAGTGACTCTAATACAACTATCAATACTACTGATGAAGAAGATTATCCTACTTCAAATTATGCAAGATCTTCATCAAATACTAATACAAATCCAATATCTACTACTTCATCAGCTACTGTGAAAACAACATCTTCAACAGAATCTGGTTTAGGACTTACAAATATTTTAAATATTTTCTTGATTAGTATTGGAATCATTTTAATATTACTAGCTATTGCTATTTTAATTAGATTAAAAAATTAACAAAATAAATTGTCAAAAGTTGTCAAATTTGGTTTTTCCTGTTGACAACTTTTTTTGCATTTTTCTAGCAATTTTTGTATGTATATTTTCTCCAAATTTTAAAATAATATTAGTAGATTTAAAAAATCATATTAAACTTTTTAATTGTAAGGAGGATTATTATTATGAATAGAAAATTTTTTGTTTCTTTGGCTATTTTATTGTTTAGCATTTTTTCTTTTTCTATTTGTTTAGCTACTAATGGTAGTGGTATTGGTACTGCTGCTAATGATGTTAGAAATTTTGTTGGTGTTGTTGAAGATACTGTTGAAAATGCTGCTATGGATGTCTCTAATGCTTCCAAAGGTGCGACTGGTGGAACTGAAAATATGATGAATGGTAATCGTACATCTGGTATGTCTAGTTCTAATATGAATAGTGGATATTCTGCTACTAGAACAAATACTGATACTACTATGGGTATGTCTCAAAATGCCTGGATTTGGTTTGTACTTGGTGTTGCTGCTATCGCTATAATTGCTGTTGTTTGGTATTATTCTATGCAATTTACAAATACTGGTCGCCATGGACGTAATGATGATGATAATGAAAATTAATTTTTAAAAGTGCCATCGCTATGGTGACACTTTTTCTTCTAAAATTTTAAACATTTACATATAAAATTGGGCGAAAGCCCATGCGGAAGTCGCTGTAAGAAGTGCTGATACCGTTGCTGCGAATGCTCGTATAGTCGCTGCTGTAACCATAATTGCCTCCTCGAACAACACAAGGACCGTTAGAAATGTTAGACGTCTCTGTTGTCCATTCTATGGTGTTACTTGCCATATCATATATATTGCATTGTACATCTATTTTACTTGTGTCTGATAAAGAGTTTGTTCCTGTTTGTAATAATGAAGTATTTAAACTATTTTGTATTGAATATTTTGAATTTGTTCCACAATTTTGTATAAATACTGTTGCTGTATCCCATGCATAACTATTCATTAAATCACTTGTGAATTTATCACTATTATACATATTTTGAGATAATTGAGCAGCTTGTAGTTGTGTTACATAGTTATATACATTTTCTGTTCCTTTTTCTGTTA
>OHAQ01001028.1_pt1 | contig 22316 bp, 19 predicted proteins | sample 1577111 | NCBI WGS metagenome assembly OHAQ01 (sample SAMEA3541549, study PRJEB24748) | human gut metagenome | biome: human gut; feature: human-associated habitat; material: faeces | place: China | collected 2012 | reverse complement strand
GAAATGGAAAAGCTGCCTGCGGGTTATGAGCTGAAAAGGATAGATGCGGATATTTACGATCAATGCCTGGCAGACCCGGCAACAAGGGATTTTGTCGCCGCTTTTGAGAGTAAGGAAAAATATCTGCGCTTGGGCAGAGGCATGGTCATTCTGAAAGGCGGAAAAATCGTGTCGGGCGCTTCCTCCTATACACGGTATAAGGAAGGGATAGAGATTGAAGTCGATACGGTTGAACCGGAAAGAAGAAAGCATCTGGCAGAGAAACTGGGTTATGAATTGGACCATGCGTATACGGCGTATGAGGTGGTATAAACGGCTTCCGACTTTGAAAGCGTGCCGGCCCGGTGTTCCCACACACGTTTTGCCTCGTTCAGCAGATCCTGCTCCATCATCAGATCCACCCGCAGGTCGATGCGGCGGTAGAGCTGGGTGCGATCGGGAAAGTCCAGCCCCAGCACCAGCGAACGATAGGGACGCTCCAGTGGGAGGGACTGGGCCTTCTGCTCGCTCAGACGCTTGCCGGTGGCACGGAAATGTTCCAGCGCCCGCAGGACCCGCACCTGATTGTTCGGGTGGATGGCGGCGGCGGCTTCCGGGTCGGCAGCCTGCAGCTCTTTGTACATGGCCTCCGGACCTTTTTCCGCCAGCTCTGCGGCCAGCTGTTCCCGCAGGCCGTCCGGCGTCTTCTCGGCGGCGAAGCGGACACCGTATAAAAAGCTCTGGACATAGAGGCCCGTGCCGCCCACGAGGATGGGCAGACAGCCCCGGGCGGAAATGTCCGCCTCGATCGTTCCGGCCAGCGCGACGAAATCCGCCACACTGAAGGGCTCGTCCGGCTCCAGAATATCCACCGCATGGTGCGGGATGCCGTGGGTCTCGTCGGGTGCGACCTTCGCCGTACCGACATCTAATCCTTTATAGATCTGCATCGAGTCGGCACTGATGACTTCGCCCTCGAAAGCTTCGGCCAGCGCCACGCCAAGAGCGGTCTTGCCGGTGGCAGTGGGGCCGACGACGGCCAGCACCGGATGCTTCTGATTTTTATCACACGATTCGGCCAAACTGCTTTTCCAGCTCCTTTCGGGTGAGTTTGAGGACGCAGGGGCGCCCATGGGGGCAGAAGGGCGGCACTTCGCCGGAGAGAATTTTTTCGGCCAGCGCCATCAGCTCCTGCGGCGAGGTGTGGTCGCCCGCCTTGATGGCGGCGCGGCAGGAGATGGAGTGGAGCACCCACTCTGTCCGCTCGTTCAACGCGTCGCGGCTGCCGTGGGCCAGCTTTGCCGCCAGCTCGACCAACAAATCTTCGGCACTGCTCTGCTCCACATCAGCAGGGACCGAGCGCAGGCAGACCGAGCTGCCGCCGAAATCGCTCACCTCGAGGCCGGCGCTTTCCAGCAGGTCGAGGTTGGTCAGCAGAGCGGTCTTTTCCTCGGCGGAGAGCTCCACCACCAGCGGCTCCAAGAGAAGCTGACTGGGGACATCGCCGTAGTGGGCGGCCAGTTTCTCGAAGAGCTGGCGCTCATGGGCGGCGTGCTTGTCAATGATGCAGATCTCGTCGCCCCGCTCCGCGAGGATATAGGTGCGGAAGATCTCACCCACATACCGCAGAGGCTCCGGGCCATCCTGAACGTCAAAGCCCAGCTGCTCCGGGGCTGCGCTCTGCTGAGGTTCATCCGAAGCCTCCGGCAGCGGCGGACGCTCCGGTTCATCCGGGGCAGGCTCCCACGCGGCCATGTGGTCGCGGGTGACATCCGGCAGGTCGATGTCTGCCTCGATGTCCAGCTGCGACTCACTGGATGCAGCCCGGAAGGGCGGCGGCTCAAGGACACTTTCCTTCTGCGGCGGCTCCGGACTGTGAAGGGCAGCGTTCATCGGAAGAGGCTCGAAGGCCGCAACCGTTGTCCATGTGTGTTCCGATGCCGGCGCAGCCTTTTCCGGGGCTTTTACGGGCAGCGGGAGGATGTCCCGCTCCGGGGCAGAGGGCTGTGTCGGGCGGGGTGTCACAGACGCTGCCGGTGCCGCCGGGTGGAGAGGTTTTTCCTCCAGGTACGGCAGGCTTCCCGGCTCTGCCTGGCCCGAAATTACCGCCGAAAGTCCTGTAAAGCTATTATTCTTTACAGCATTTTTCCCTTTATTTCCGCTATTTTCATGTTCGTTGGATGCATCATCCTCTTTCTCGCTGTCAAAGACGAACTGTCTCTCCCCTGTACCCGGCTGGCTCAGTGCCAGCTTGACGGCATGGTAGACGAGGTCGAAGATGTCGTTTTCCCGGGCAAAGCGGACTTCTGTTTTTGCCGGATGGACGTTGACATCCACAAGGTCGGCAGGCATCTCAAGAAGCAAGATCCCTCCAGGAAATTTGCCCTGCATCGTGGTACCCTTGAACGCCATCTCCATGCCCGCCATCATGGTGCGGTTGCGGACATAGCGGCCATTGATATAGAAATACTGCATACTGCGGCTGGCGCGGCAGCTGCGGGGCTGGGTGATGAGACCCCAGACGCGGTAGACGCCCTCGCGGTTATCCACCTCCACGAGGTCACGGCTGAACTCCCGGCCCAGCACGGCGTAAGCCGCGCTGCGGAGCTGGCCGTCACCGGGGGTGACATACTGCAGCTTGCCTTCGCGGATGAACTTGAAACTCACCTCGGGGTGGCTCAGGGCCACATGGCCCACGATGTCGGCCACGAAAGTACCCTCGCTGGAATCCTTTTTGAGGAATTTCATCCGGGCGGGCGTGTTGAAAAAGAGGTCACGGACCCGGATGGTGGTGCCGACGCCTCGCGCACCCGGCTCGATGGGCTGCTCTTCCCCGCCCTCGATCCGGTAGAGGGAAGCGCACTCGTCGGCCTCGGTGCGGGTGAGCACTTCGACGCGGGCCACGCTGGCGATAGAGGCCAACGCTTCGCCGCGGAAGCCCAGCGTGTGGATGCTGGTGAGGTCGTCTTCCGTCCGGATCTTGCTGGTGGCATGGCGGATGAAAGCCGTGGGGATGTATTTTGCCTCGATGCCGGTGCCGTTGTCGCTGATTTCAATCAGACGAACGCCGCCCGACTCGATCGAGACGGTGATTTGAGACGCACCGGCGTCGATGGAGTTTTCCAGAAGCTCCTTGACGACCGATGCGGGCCGCTCAACTACCTCACCGGCGGCGATAAGTTCTGCCGTGTGCTTGTCGAGAACGTGTATCTCTGCCATTCGTTTCCCTCCGTTTCAAATAAAATCAGCCATTCAGGCTGCCGCTCAGGGTCTTTTTCAGCTCATACAGGAAGTTCAGTGCCTCGATGGGGGTCAGGGTCTCAACGTCCAGTGCCTCGAGCTTTTCCATCATCTCGCTGGGGACGGCAGGCGAAGAATACTCCTGCAGGGCGTCGAAATCCATCTGCTCCACCTTGTTCTTCGGGGCAGACGCTTCCAACGTGCGCAGCACCTCGTGGGCGCGGCGGGTCACGGTGCCGGGCAGACCGGCCAGCTTCGCCACCTCGATGCCGTAGCTGTCGTCGGCGGGGCCGCGGATGATGCGGCGGAGGAAAGTGATGTCCTCTCCCCTCTTTTTGACCGCGATGTTGTAGTTTTTGACGCCCTCGATGGCCCCTTCCAGGTCCGTCAGCTCGTGGTAATGGGTAGCGAAGAGGGTCTTGCAGCCGAGGCCCTTGGCCGGGTCGGAGATGTGCTCCACCACGGCCCGGGCAATGCTCATGCCGTCGAAAGTAGAGGTGCCGCGGCCAATTTCATCCAGCACGACGAGGCTCTTGGGGGTGGCGTTCTTGAGAATTTCGGCAACCTCGGTCATCTCGACCATGAAGGTGGACTGGCCGGCGGCAAGGTCGTCCGATGCGCCGATGCGGGTAAAGATGGCGTCCACGACGCCCACATGACAGCTGGTCGCCGGGACGAAGGAGCCGATCTGTGCCATCAGAGCGATAAGGGCGTTCTGGCGCATATACGTCGATTTGCCTGCCATATTCGGGCCAGTGATGATGAGACAGCGGTCAGTGGTGCAGTTGAGCTTGGTATCGTTGGGGACGAAGAGGCTGCCTTTCAGCATCTGCTCGACCACCGGGTGGCGGCCCTCGGTGATGGTCAGCTCGTCGCTGTCATCCACCACAGGGCGGCAGTAGTTGTTTTCAGCGGCCACCTGCGCCAGCGCCGCCAGCACGTCCAGCTCGGCCACAGCATTTGCCGTCCGCTGGATGCGGTCGAGCTGGCCGCCGATCGTTTCCAGCAGTTCCGAGAAGAGCCGGTGCTCCAGCGCAATGAGACGCTCATGCGCACCTAAGATCTTGCTTTCCAGCTCTTTCAGCTCCTGTGTTTGCCGGCGTTGGAGGTGGCTATACCAATGGGCAGCGGTCCGTGAATATGGCGGCGGCAGCGGAGCAGCTGGGGGCCTTCGGCGTGGTCTGCAACGCTATGATCACCAATGAGGCCATCCGCGATATCAAGAGCATGGTGGAGATTCCGGTGGTTTTCACGGTGGTGTCAGAGCATGTGGACCTGGATAAGCGGCTGGCAGCCGGGGCAGACATTGTGAATGTGTCCGGCGCGGCCAGGACACCGGAAATTGTGGCGGAAATTCGGGCGAAATACCCGGAGCTGCCTATCATTGCCACCGGCGGTCCTACGGATGAGACGATTCTGACGGCCATCCGGGCAGGGGCCAACGCCATTACATACACACCGCCCAGCAGCAAGGACCTGTTTGCCAGGGATATGCAGGAGTATCGCGATTGGTATGAGGCCCACCGCAGAGAGGTGGACGAGATGCTTAATGAGGAATAAGGAAATCGGAGAGGGAAAACCTCTCCGATTTTTTTGCGTTTTATAAAAGTCAATATCTCGAGCGCCAATTGCACACACTTTCTTGCCCCTGCGTAGAGGTCAATGCTCCCATGGGCCCGCCGCACTGCCTCTTAAACAATATGTTGGGCGGGGTGTCCTCACCCCGCCGCCGATAACCGGTGAGTTTCTTGCAGCCTGTCATTGCAAGACCGGCGCACACGCTGGCCGTGGCAAACCGTATCTCCCGTCTCCCAAATAAAAATGGCCCCCGGTGGAAAAGCTCCGCCGGGGGCCATTTTTTGTATTTTATTCAATGGACACAATGTAATAGTACACCGGCTGCCCACCGGCCAGCACACTGACCTCTGCGTCGGGACAGGTGTCGGTAAAGACGGCCTCAGCCTTCCGGGCGTCCTCCTCCGTCACATCCTCGCCGTAGAAGATGGTCACAAACTCCGCATCCCGTGCCTTGGCGTCCTCCGCCAGCTTCGAAAGCAGGGGCTCAATGCTCCGGTCGGTGCCGAAGAGCTTCCCGTCCTCCAGGGCCAGGTAGTCCCCCTCGTTGATGGCAAAGCCGTCAAAGTCGGAATTCCGGGCGGCATAGGTCACCTGGGCGGTGGTCACAGTCTGTGCAGCCTGGGCCATGGCGTCGGCAATAGCCTGGGGATCGTCCCCCTCCAGGTCAGCGTTCATCATGGCGGTGATGCCCTGGGGCACTGTGGCCGTGGGCACCACAATGACCTGCTTTTCCGTTAGTCCCACGCACTGCTGGGCGGCCATGATAATGTTCTTGTTGTTGGGCAGGATGAACACCACCTTGCTGGGCGTCCGGTTTACCTCCTGCAAAATGGCCTCCGTGGAGGGATTCATGGTCTGTCCGCCGGATACGATTCGGTCCACGCCCAGATCCCGGAAGGCGGTAGCCAGCCCTTCCCCGGCACACACGGCCAAAAAGCCGTACTGCTTCTCCGCCGGAGCGTTGGCAGGCTCCTCCATGCTCTCCAGCTCCTGCTCCACCTGATCCAGGTCGTCGGTGCTTTGAGCCTTGCGCCCGGCGGCCACGGCTTCATACTGGGTGCGCATATTCTCAATTTTTGCCAGCTCCAAGGTGCCGTATTTTTGCGCCTCGGTCAGGGCCGCACCGGGGATGTCCGTGTGTACATGGACCTTGAACGCATCGTCGTCCTCGCCGATAACCAGGCAATCGCCGATGGTGCTGAGATAAGCCCGCAGGGGCTCAATGGAGGTATTTTCCCATTTGCGCACAATGAACACCGTGTCGAAGGTGAAGGTGATCTCCTCCTCGCTGAGGGCGGAGAAATCGGCCTTGCTCTCGGCCTTTTCCTCGCTCACATCCGGAATCTCCTCACCCCGCAGGGCCCGCAGCATACCGTCCAGTATTACCAGATACCCCTTTCCGCCGGCGTCCACCACCCCGGCCTTTTTCAGCACCGGGTTCATTTCGATGGTCTCGTCCAAGGTCTCCAAACCCTTGCGGATGGCCTCCTGCAGGACATATTCCACGCTGTTGCACTCTTCGGCGGCCTCGGCGGCCCGGTCGGCGGCCAGACGGGAGACTGTCAGCACCGTGCCCTCTGCGGGCTTCATCACAGCGCTGTAGGCGGTGGCCACGCCCTCCTTCAGAGCGCCGGCCAGCTGCACACCATCGGCCTCCTCATCGCCCTTGAGATACTTGGACACACCCCGAAACAGCAGGGAGAGGATAACGCCGGAGTTTCCTCTTGCGCCTCGCAGCAGAGCGGAGGCGGTGATGGACGCGGCGTCAGACACGGTGACGGGCTGATTTTTCTTCAGCTCGTTGGCGGCGGTTTGGATGGTCAGGCTCATGTTGGTGCCGGTGTCGCCGTCCGGCACGGGGAATACGTTCAGGTCGTTGATGGCTTCTCGTTCCAGAGTGATGCAGGCAGCGCCAAAAAGAACCATCTGCTTGAATGCGCTGCCGCTGATTCTATCTGTCATTTAGCTTCTCCTTCTACCCGGCTCACATAGTGATGGAGTCCACGCATACGTTTACGCTGCGGACCTCCACGCCGGTGTTTTTGCTCACCACATACTTGACCTCTCCCATAATGGAGCGGCAGACCGTGGCGATATTCACCCCGTTTTCCACAATGATATGCAGCTCAATGGAAACGGTGTTGTCTTCATTATAAATAACCTTTACGCCTTTGCTCATAGCCTCCGGGCGCAGCAGGTGGACGATGCCGTCGGTCATGCTGCGGTAGGCCATGCCCTTCACACCGAAGCAGTTGGTGGCGGCGGCGCCGGTGATGGTGGTAAAGACGGCGTTGCTGATGCCGATCTCACCCTGTTCCGTAAGGACTTTAACCATAAACAGACTTCCTTTCTGTGCAGGCTTATAAACATCTATGATAGCATCTCATTATAATATAGAAATCGGAAAAGCACAAGCCCTATTTTTTTAGCCCGGGGCACAGCTTTAACCAAAATCCGCGGCGTGGAATAATTTCCCTTTACTTTTACTATAAAAAAGAATATACTATATCCAATAGGTAATTCGGAAAGGCGGTGTTTTCTATGGATGAGTTTACCCGCAAATTTAACACGTCAGAGGACCGAGAGGTGCAGACGCGCTATATTCTCTCCGCGGTATATGATGCGCTGAAGGAAAAGGGCTATGATCCGATCAACCAGATTGTAGGCTATATTCTGTCAGAGGATCCCACTTATATCACCAACCACAACAACGCCCGGTCGCTCATTTGTCGTTTAGACCGGGACGAACTGATGAATCTTCTGGTGCGCTCCTATCTGAATGTATAAGAAGCACAAGGTTTCGGTTGTGCATCAATATATTCTTCTAGCTTCAGCTTCTCATAAATTACAACAGATAATACAAGCCCAAGCAGACATTGCATTGGAAGAAGAATATACATAGAAATATCTAATAGAGAAAGACACCACATAGCTGCAGCTGTAACAAAAGAAACTCCAAAAGTGGGAAGTATATCTTCTATTTGATCTTTTGTAGGATAGTTTATCAAATCTGCCGAATAAAAACTATTCAAAAAATATGCAATAAATGAAGTAAAAACACTCCCCCAAAGCATATATTCAATTCCATAAAATATTCCAATAATTATAGGACCAACAGCTATTATTTTCTTTAAAATTTCTAGTTTAAGAAATAAATCAGAACGCCCTTTGACTTGAAGTATATTCAAATTAATAGCATGGAGTGGATAAAGCATACCAGCAAAACAAATGATTTGGAGAAAAGAAACTGCCATCAACCACTTTTCACCAATTAAAATTACAATTAGTGGCTTAGCAACCGCTGCCAATCCCAACATACAGGCAAATGTTACTAACATTGTTACTTTTATCACTTTACGATAGGCTTGCTTCAATCGTTCAGACTCATCTTGCATAGAGCTTAAAACAGGATAGCTCACGCGCTGAACAACAGATGTCAAATTACTAGAAAATATAATATTAAATTGTTGAGCACGAGTATATTGCCCTAGCTGAGCGGAGCTATAAAAACGACCAATAATGATATAATAAATATCCTTATAAATTGTATTTAACAGCCCTGACAAAAGAAGTTTAGATCCAAAACCAAACATTTCTTTAAAACTCTTCCTTGAAAATTCCCAAGCCGGACGCCAATGGCAAAATATCCAGAGGAATAAAGTATTCAGAAGTTGCCTGGATAATTGCTGTCCTACTAAACTCCAAACTCCCATTCCATAGAAAGCCATACCAATACCAACAATACCACTGAAAATAGAAGATATTAAAGAAACCTTAGTCTGAACCTTAAACTCTACATTCCTAATAAAAATAGTCCGTGGAATAATTGCTAAAGCATTTATTATAAGCACCCATCCAATAACCCGCGTCACTTCTACCAAAACAGGTTCCTTGAAAAAATTACTAATAGCCGGAGATATTGCATAAAGTAAAATATATAAGATAAAACTCACAAACAAATTAAAAAAAAACACAGTATTATAATCAATCTGTTTGATCTCTATCTTACGAATCAATGCATTAGAAAAGCCACTATCAATAATTGAATTTGAGACTGCTATAAATATAGCAATCATAGCCATTATTCCATACTCTGCAGGAGATAACAACCGAGCTAAAACTAATCCTACCAAGAAAGTAATTCCTGAATTTGCTATATTATCAACAAAACTCCAAGCAACTCCCTTGACTGCTTTATTTTTAAGAGAACTAGACACGAAAAGTAAATTTTAAGTCTAAACCTTACACTAATGTAGTTAAATAATTAACCTATATATATGCTCTGACATCCTTTAGCAACAGAGAAAATTAAAAGACGTTTACAAGTCATCATAACAACACATAATACTTAGCTAAAGTATAATATAGAAATTCAATCATAGTTCTCATAAACAATAGAAACCGGGGACAGGAACGACTGAGGATGATTTATATTTATTATGCGTAGAATACAGACGCTCCAAACAAAATCCCCGGTTATTTTTTTACTAATCGACATATTCCCATGGATAGGAATTTTCTTCCATATTACGGAGTTCTTCAGCCGCCTCAACCTGTTCGGATGTAAGAGAAGTCTGTCCCCACCCATCCACAATCTTACGGGCAGACTGCAACAAAGCTTCTTCATAAGTCTCACCATAACAATAGGTTAACAGCCTGACTTTGAGCAAGGAGTCCGGAAGCCGTTCCAAAACATCACAAGCACGCACAAGAATCTCTTGCTTTTTCTGCTCCTTATCACCATAATTGTATATAGTGGCATTGTAACCCATCAAAAGAGCCAGACACAAGTTGGCCTCTTCTTCGATATCGGAACTTTTTGCAGCAAAAAGAGAATCGGATTTTAAGAGAATATCTTTATTCTGACGGCAAAAGTCATCAGAATAAAGAGGCTCACCATCCATGCCGAGATACATTAAAGTATGGGCGGCATGCTGAAGCTCAACAGCACGAGAAAGTAAAGAATTCATTTTATAATTGAGATGATATTATTTTATAAACTTTAGATAGGATTTGGGCACTTTGACGCTTGCGACCAAAACGCCCTTGATACGGATAACCACATAAGTTTTATTAGCTTCCGTAGCAACCTCACCTTCAATTCCACTGAAATCCCCCTTGACAACTTTCACTTTATCTCCAATAGCAAAAGGTTCGTTATCAAAGTTAACCCCATCAGGATTCAAATCCATCACAAACATGAAGTCTTCCATCTGCTTATCAGGAACAACCAACATGGAATGAGTAAATAGATCCTTCATGTAGAAAAGCTGGACATTATAAACATTGGATATGTCGCAAGCTGTTTGTTTAGTAGCACAGATGAAGATTAAATTTCGAATAACAGGAACCTCACTACGTTTACGGCGATACTTCAGCTGTGATATCACAATTCGCGTGGGAAGATAATAGTCAAGATCCAGCTTCTCTTCGGACTTAAGCTTATCTAAGGATTTTCGGACAGCAAACTCTTGCTTATCACGAGTGCGGGCAGCAAACCAATATTTTTGATTTTCAATCACTTGCAAAAAGAGAATCGAGGATTTTACTATAGTTTCGGGTGCGCTTCGCGGTTTGAACGAGACATATTCTCTTTCAAACCGTAGCAAATAGATATTTCAACTTAATGCGTTATAAACGAAGATATTAAATTCAAAAAAGCGTTTTTTAATCGTTCGTTTAATGGGCACAAAGATAAGGGGTATTTTTTGAACGTGCAAGATGTTTAATAAAAATATTTCTATTATTTCAGATTTACTCTATTATGTTGTTAGTAATCAATGTGATAATATTTACAATGTATATATTTAATATCCTCTCATTTTTATGATTTCAAACTTCTATTTTGAAGACATGATGGCGTTGCCCATTAAACGAACGTTTTCTGGACACCCCCCATTTTTCACTATACCATTCTAATTTACTGCATATTACATCTGTTCGAAAAGTATTTATTTCATTTTATTGTCTCTCCTCTATTCTGCACATCAACAATCCTTTTATCTTTGCGCCCCTATTTATAAATTAACTGTTTTTAATTAAAGAATTTTTCAAAATGAGTAATTCAAAAAAAACGCTGCTAAAAGCGAAGAAACAGGGTTAGTAAAACCAAGTGAACAAAACAGACAATCCTCTGAACAAGCGGAAAATAAACCACACAGAGGCCGTCCTAAGGGTAAAAAAGTTAAAGGAATTAACAATAACCAGGAAAGCATGCTGGGAAATCTTTTGGATGAATACATCGAGGGTAATTTCTACGTTGGAAACAATGAAAAGATTCCACCCGAAAAACTCGAATTGGCCCCGCTTATAGAGCGCATAGCAGAAACCAAACTCTTCCTAAATAATGACGGAATCCCTATGTCAAAGAGTACTTTAACCAAAATGGCAGAAAAAATGTGGCAAAAGGATAAAAGAGTACGACACAATGAAAAGCATAAGGAGAAATCACCCTACAGAAAAGACAGAAATTAAAAAGATACTGCCAAAACAGCAAGACCTACCTTTGCCCTCACGTTAACAAGACCAAGTCAGACCTCAATGAGATGCCGCTTCCTCTTATGCGAAGCGACATCTTTTTTTATGCTATGGCATGAGCTTGAAAACGTAACCAACATTATTATTAATTAAATATATCGTAAGATGAAAAGACACGAGTTCAAAAATCCGGTTCCAGTCCGTGAAAGAATGGCAGAAAAATGGAAAAAACGGTTCATGTTCGAAAAGGGGTATTCTGAGGAATGTGCAGAGTACATGGCACAAAGATTGATCGACCTCATTGACCACATGCAGTATGGCTATGCCCTTATTGCCTTTCACAAACAAGGCACAATCTTCAAAATGGTGAAAGCAACCCTCATACCCTATGAAAGTTTCTTTCACCGATTCTATGAAATGGAGCGCATAGAAAGTACTGTAGTTTACTGGGATGTAGAGTCACAGGCTTGGAGAAGTTTCCAGTTGGAGAATTTACTAGACTGGAGCCCCGTCTGCTAATCATTAATCACTTATCGTTTAATCACTAAAGAAATGGCAATGAATTGTACAGGGGTACTGTATTTCCCCATAACTATAAGTCTGCTCGAAGGAGTAGCAACAGAGTTGATAGAAGCCCGGTTCGGGCTGAAAGGTGTAGCGGCATTCATAAAGCTACTCGGAAAAATTTATAAAGAAGAGGGATATTACCTGGTGTGGAACAAAGAGCAATGCATGCTCTTTGCCCACAAATTAGGAAACGAATTATCGGATGAGGAAATGCAGGAAATCGTAGAACTTCTGATAGCGAAAGACATATTTGACCGGAAAATGTATGAGGAACATCAGGTATTGACATCCGTACACATACAGAAAGTATGGCTGGAAGCTACCAAACGCAGAAAACGGGACTTGACTCCCCTCCCTTACTTCCTTATGGAAACCAAAGTTCCTAAAAACGGGAAAGAAGAAAATGAGGTACAGGATGTATTGTTTCCACCCGAAAATGCATGCAATTCCGAACAAAGTAAAGAAAAGCAAAGTAAAGAAAAGGAAAACACTCCCCCTCTAACTCCCCAAGGGGAGAACGGAGGAGAAGGAACGGAGGGCTCTTCTTTCGACATCCCGGGATATGCCTACAACAAGAAGACACACAATCTGGAAGGTTTGATGTTGGAGCTGCAACAACTTCATATCGTAAACCGAAATGAAATCAATGCCATTCTACGGCTATCCGACTACGGAAGACTAGGAGGCTATGTGTTTAAAATAATCAGTAGTACACGATGGAGTACTGTACTGGCAAAAGGAAAATACGTCATCGCCGCACTAAGAAAAGAGAAAACCGGAAACGGCTGATAATCAAGGTTAATATCAGCATTTGCCAAGACTACACCCTTTGCCTCCTATGGCTACACCCTTTATGACAAAGGGCTACACCATACGGGCGAAAGGGTGTAGCCATCCTAAAGTACCCGTCAAGGCTTACAAAATATACATCAATGTATAATACATCAATGTATATTTTTGAAATAATCATATACAGGTAGTACACGCACCGTTTTATCCCCAATAATAAACTTGTCATGCTGATTAAATGACAGCAATAATCCCTCAGGCAGATTAAAAAAGTTCAAGTGCAAATATAGGTATTCCATTCTAAATGGATACTCCTTTCCATTCTGAATGGACAAAAAAAATAGCGGCTGACCCACAAAAGGAGTCAACCGCGAATATTAATATAAAAAACGCTTTCTTGATTAGAGAGCACCTACTTCTTTCAATGCAGCATTAGTTCCGTGAACAGCCTTAGCACTGGCAGCGAATTTTTCTTTTTCATCAGCAGTCAGTTCCAGTTCAACGATCTTTTCGATACCATTCTTGCCCAAGATAACGGGAACACCGATACAAAGATCAGATTCGCCATATTCGCCTTCCAGCAATACAGAGCAAGGAATCATCTTCTTCTGGTTGTGGATGATAGACTCAACTACATAAGCTCCTGCTGCACCCGGTGCATACCATGCAGAAGTACCCAGCAACTTAGTCAGAGTAGCACCACCCACCATAGTAGCAGCAGCCACTTCGTTCAGTTTTTCTTCAGAGATGAAGTTAGTTACAGGCATACCTTTGTAAGTAGCGAAGCGAGTCAAAGGAATCATAGTAGTATCACCGTGACCACCGATAACCATACCTTCTACTTCGTTGGCGTTGCAGCCCAAAGCCTGAGACAAGAAATATTTGAAACGAGAGCTGTCCAGTGCGCCACCCATACCGATGATGCGGTTCTTCGGCAAGCCCAGAGCTTTCAATGACAGGTAAGTCATTGTATCCATCGGGTTAGAGATAACAACAAGGATTGCATTGGGAGAATATTTCAAGATGTTTTCTGCCACTGATTTAACGATACCAGCGTTTACACCGATCAGTTCTTCGCGAGTCATACCCGGTTTACGAGGAATACCAGAAGTGATAACTACAACGTCAGAGTTAGCTGTCTTCTCATAATCGTTTGTGCAACCTACAACCTTAGTATCGAAACCTAGCAATTGAGCGGTCTGCATCATATCCATCGCTTTACCTTCGGATACGCCTTCCTTTACGTCTAGCATTACAACTTCGTCTGCCACTTCATTGAAGGCAAGAACATTTGCGCAAGTAGCGCCTACATTTCCGGCACCAACAACTGTTACTTTTGACATAATAAATAAGTTTTAGTATGTTATTACTTAATAATACGCTATGTTTTTTAACGATGGCAAAGGTACAATCTATTACGGAATAAAGAAATATTTCCGTATATATTTTTGAGGGACATTATTAAATATCGCTAAAGCCTTGTCGAGGCTTCTTGACAACTTGGTACGCTTTTATTTTTAAGATCTTGAGGAAATGTTGTATCTTGGGTGCGAACAAAACTTAACCGAGGGAAGTTTTATTTATATGGGTTATTAATCTTAAATCCAACGTACTTATGAAAGTTTTTATATATATCCGAAAAGTCCTGTTTTTGTTTCTCTGCGGGGCCTTGTCTTTCTCTTACGGCTACGGTCAGGAGCTACCGCTTCTGCCGGATACGATCAAGCCTCTCTTGTCGGACTCCAATTTGATAGATGAGTTGATCACTGTCGGATATGCTACGGGCAATCGTAGTACTTTATCCGGTTCCGTAAATCGGGTGAATGAAGGAGGGATGAATGAGGGATTGATCTCTACACCCTTGGACGCTCTTAGGGGAAGGGTGTCCGGCGTTAGTATCCCGGTTGGAGGAAATAGCGCCGCTGCCTTGGCTGCCGTCCGGGTCCGGGGTACAACTTCCTTGACGGGAGGTAATGATCCGTTGGTGATTATTGATGGGGTTTTTGCCGATCTTAATTTACTTAGCTCGATCTATCCGGCGGATATCGAGAACTTCACGATCTTGAAAGATGCCTCTGAGACTGCTCAATATGGTTCTCGTGGTGCTTCCGGTGTTATCGAGGTAACGACAAAGAAAGGGCGGCAGGGAGCTTTTAGTATCAGTTATGATGGGAGTTTCGGTGTGGAGGCGGCTTATAAAAGTTTGGATATGTTATCGGCGAATGGTTTCCGGAAACTGGCGGAGGAACGTAATATCGGTATTTTAGATTTAGGGAATAATACGGACTTTCAGGATGAGATTACCCGGTTGGGGTTGGTGCAGAATCATCATATCGCTTTTGGGGGTGGTTCGGAGACTTCCAGTTATCGTGCCTCCTTGGGATTTGTGGAAAGGGAAGGGGGTATCCGAAATACGAACTCACGTAATTTTACGACCAAGTTGAATATTACGCAGCATGCGTTCAATGATCTTCTGGTCTTTGATTTAGGCATATTTGGTTCCTTGCTAAAAAATGCTTATTTAAATGATGTACAGAAGATGTTCTATTCCGCCGCTACTTTCAACCCGACATTTCCGAATCATAAGAATATGGAGACGGGTAGCTGGGATCAAATAACCAACGCTAGCCAGATCACGAACCCTTTGGCCTGGTTGGAGGTGAAGGATGATGATTCGAATGCTCATATAAATACGCACTTAAAACTGGTTTTTAACTTGAGTAAGCATTTAATGTTTACGGCTTTCGGTTCGTATACCTATAATGTAATAGATAACGCCCAATACCTCCCTACTTCGGTTTGGGCGCATGGGCAGGCTTATCGGGGGGAGCGGAAAACAGAATCTTTATTAGGAGATTTCATGTTGGCCTATAGAAAAGACTTTGGTTTGCATCAGCTAAATGTATTGGGATTGGCGGAAGCTCAGAAAATGATAACGAGAGGTTTTTATACGACTGCGACGAATTTCAGTACCGATCGTTTTGGTTATGATAATTTACAGGCAGGTGCGGTACGTTTATGGGAGGGGACCGGTTCTTACTATGAGGCTCCTCATCTGGCTTCTTTCCTTGGACGTGTGAATTATATTTATGATGGAAAGTATATCGCTACCGTGAATGCCCGTGCGGATGCCTCTTCGAAAGTGGGGGCCAATAATAAATGGGGTTTTTTCCCTTCGGCTTCTGTCGCTTGGGTGTTGACCGAAGAGGAGTTTATGGAAGGTGTCTCGTGGGTAAGGAATTTAAAGATTCGTTCGGGATATGGCCTATCCGGTAATCAAGACGCGATCGATTCTTACAATTCTTTGCGATTGATGAAGCCTAATGGGGTTGTTTCCGTAAATGGTGCGCCCACCGTTACCTTGGGTACGATCCGTAATGCGAATCCGGACTTGAAATGGGAGGTGAAACGTACGTTCAATGCCGGTATCGATGCCGGGTTTTTCGACAATCGTTTTATTCTTGCCGTAGATTATTATAATTCCAAGACGGATGATATGTTGTATTTATACGATGTAAGCGTTCCGCCTTTCGCTTATAATAAAATGTTGGCGAATCTGGGATCGATGCGAAATAGTGGCGTGGAATTGGGTATTGGCGTCACGCCCTTGCGTACGAAAGATATGGAATTGAATATAAACGTAAACGTAACTTTCCAACGGAATAAATTGCTCTCCTTGAGCGGTTACTATAAAGGGGAATATATGTCCGCCCCGGAATATACTAGCATCTCGGATTTAAATGGGGCTGGTTTCCATGGAGGGTATAATCATATCGTTTATCAAATGGTCGGACAGCCTTTGGGTGTTTTTTATTTACCGAAATGTACAGGTTTGGTTTCCGATGGGAACGGTGGCTATAAGTATGAGATTGAAGACTTGAATGGAAACGGGGTGAGTTTGGAGGATGGTGAGGATCGTTATATTGCGGGACAAGCTATGCCGAAAACACTTTTAGGCTCTAATATCAGTTTCCGGTATAAACAATTCGATCTATCAGTACAGATTAACGGAGCCTTTGGGCATAAGATTTATAATGGAACATCGCTAACTTATATGAATATGGATATATTCCCGGATTATAACGTGTTGCGAGAAGCCCCATCCCGGAATATCCAAGATCAGACGGCTACGGATTATTGGTTGGAGAAAGGGGATTATATCAATTTTGATTATTTGACGTTGGGTTGGAACGTGTCTCTTGGTAATTTAAGGAAATATGTAAGAAACGTACGGCTTTCGGTTTCCGTAAATAATTTGGCGACAATTACAGGTTATTCGGGATTGACTCCGATGATAAATAGCTCTATCGTAAATAATACCTTAGGTATAGACGATAAGCGATCTTATCCGGTGGTTCGTTCCTATACGATGGGGTTGAGTTTTAATTTTTAAAAAGGTGTTCGTATGAGAAAGCTTTCTATTTTATCCTATATATTTGCGGGTTTGATGTTATCGTCGTGCGATGGCTATCTGAAAGAGGACCCTCGTGATCAGCTTTATCCGGAGGATGCGTACGATACCCCTCAGAATGTCTATCTGAATACGGTTGCTTCCTTATATAATTATATCGGAGGTTATAGCGATAGCCAAGGATTGCAGGGAACGTACCGGGGTGTCTACGACTTGAATACCTTTACGACTGACGAGGCCATGCTCCCGACTCGTGGCGGCGACTGGTATGACGGCGGTTTCTGGCAAGGTCTCTTCTTGCATAAGTGGGGAACGAATAGTGACGCTATCCAAGCTACTTGGGAATATCTGTATAAAGTAATCGTATTAAGCAATCAATCTTTAGAGATATTAGGCGAGTTGCGGCAAAAAACGGATTATAACGATTTAGATCGGTATGAGGCGGAGGTTCGTGCTTTTCGTGCGATGTATTATTATTATTTAGTCGATATGTTTGGCCGTGTCCCTCTTATCGTTTCTTCTTCCATTCCGGTGAAAGACGTGCGGCAGAGTGACCGGAAAGAGGTCTTTGATTTTGTTGTAAAAGAATTACAAGAATCCCTTTTGTTATTGAGTACGGCGCATAGTAATTCGCCCGGCGATTATTATGGAAGAATTACGAGACCGGTTGTTTATTTCTTATTGGCGAAGTTGGCCTTAAACGCAGAAGTGTTTACGGATAACGACTGGACAGATGGTCTGCGTCCGAATGGACGGGAAATCTATTTTAGAGTAGGCGAGAGGAAGTTGAACGCTTGGCAAACGGTTGTGGCGTACTGTGATTCAATAACAGACTTAAACTATAGCTTATCTCTGAACTATGCGGATAATTTTTCTGTATTTAATGAATCGTCAGGAGAGAATATTTTCACGATTCCGATGGATAAGAACTTATATACGAACCAAATGCAATATCTTTTCCGCTCCCGTCACTATAATCATGCCAAAGCATATGGATTGGGGGGAGAGAACGGCTCTTGCGCTACGATAGAGACCCTTCGGGTATTTGCGTATGGGACGGACTCGGTCGATACCCGATTTTATGAGAATTATTACGCCGATACGATGTTTGACCTCAATGGTGATACGATTCGGTTAGATAATGGGACTCCTTTGGTGTATTTACCTCTAGAGGTTAGGTTGGATTTGTCTAGGTTGCCTGCCGAGAAAACGGCGGGTGCCCGCATGAAGAAATACGAGATCGATAAGATGGGGACGAAAGATGGAAAGCTATCGGATAATGATATCGTATTATTCCGTTATGCGGATGTCTTGTTAATGAGATCGGAAGCGAAAGTTCGTAATGGAGAGAATGGGGATGAAGAGTTGAATGCCGTTCGTTTCCGTGTGGGAATGTTACCTCGTAAGGCGACATTAGAAAATATTTTGGCTGAGCGTCAACTGGAATTGGCTTGGGAAGGCTGGAGGAGGCAGGATTTGGTGCGTTTTGGAAAGTTTACCCGCCCTTATACGGATCGCCCTCAATTGCCCCATGAATCGAATGGCTATACCACTGTTTTCCCCATTCCCGATAAAGTCCGTTCCTTGAATCCGAACTTGACACAGAATCCGGGGTATTAACTTGAATTTTGGGTGAAAACTAATTCTTTGTTTTCACCCAAAGAGCATATCTTATTCTACATACAATACTAAACCTTTCAGATATTCCCCTTCCGGATGGTAGATATTCACCGGATGATCTGCGGGTTGGGTTAATTGATGTAAGATTCGGACACTACGGCCGGATTGGGCGGCAGCACTAAATACGGCTAAACGGAAATTCTCTTTACTAACTACTTGAGAACAAGAGAAAGTAAACAAGATTCCTCCCGGCTTGATCTTCTCGAAAGCGATCGCATTTAATTTGCGATACCCTTGTAAGGCGTTACGTAGTACATTCTTATGTTTAGCGAACGCAGGAGGGTCCAATATGATTAAATCATAATTACTTCCCATTTTTTCCAAATACTTAAACGCATCTTCCGCATATGCCTCATGACGGGGATCTCCCGGGAAATTCAACTCGACATTCTTTTTCGTCAAAGAAATCGCTTTCGCCGAACTGTCTACGGAATGAACTACCTTAGCGCCTCCTCTCATCGCATAGAAAGAGAAACCGCCCGTATAACAGAACATATTCAATACGGAGCGATCCTTTGCGTAATGCTCCAACAAAGAGCGATTCTCCCGTTGATCCACGAAGAAACCTGTCTTTTGGCCTTTCTGCCAGTCTACACAGAATTTCAGTCCGTTTTCTATAGCGATATCTTCCACTTCGCCTCCGAATAAGTAACCATCTTCGCTACCTAAATTCGCTTTATAAGGTAAAGTCGCTTCCGATTTATAGTAGATGTTTTGTAAAGTATCGCCCAATACCGCTTTCAAAGCCTCCGCGATCTGATGACGGGCATAATGCATTCCTACCGAATGTGCTTGCATAACCGCCGTATGCGCATACATATCGATCACCAATCCCGGTAAATTATCGCCTTCGCCGTGAATCAGGCGGAACGTATTATTATTTTCTACCCCAGCCAGCCGCAAGGTCTTTCTGAGTTCGTAAGCAATACGGATACGTTCGATCCAAAAAGCATCGTCGATGGCGATTGGGGTGAAAGATAACACACGTACGGCGATACTGCCGATTTGGTAATGGCCGATTGCCAAAAAACGCTGGTTCGCTCCGTATACCTCTACCAAGTCACCCTCTTCCGGGTCGCCTTCAACAGATTGGATCGCCCCGGAAAATACCCATGGATGGAAACGCAATAGCGATTCTTCTTTCTTAGGCTTGAGAAAAACTTTACAATACTTCATTTATGCTTGATTCAATAAATTATATATTCTTAGGCAAGCCCAAGCATCGAGGGCCGCATATTTCTTTTGTGAGTCTGTCAATACATCTGCCTCCCAATTCGTGAGGCGTTGTCCTTTTGATATTTTTTTTTGGAAAAGTATCGCATATATCTTTTGCAGGCTGGCATCCTCAATGCCGAACTGGCCTACGTAATTCTGTAAATCAAGGAAATTGGCGGGTTCTATATCCGAACGCTTCCGTATCGCCCCGAAATCATCCCGTAAAGATAACCCGATCTTTAAGGTCGAACTGCTTTTCAGGAATTTCTCCAGAGATTCCGGTATACCGATATGATTCAAGCGGAACAAGAAACAAGTATCATCCGTTGATATCTGCATCAATGAGATCTTGTAACGCTGTCCTTTCTTAAAGCTGGGACGGGTCTCCGTATCAAAACCGACAATCGGAAAACGCAGCAAGTACTCTACGGCCTTGTCTGCCTCCTCTTTACTAAGGATCGTAATGATACGTCCCTTGAATTCCTCTACGGTAAGTTTCGCTATTTCCTCTTTAGTAATTGTATGTATAAATTGTTGTATCATTCTTCCTCTTCATTCTTTTCCAAATCCTCATCACCACTGTAACGCATAGCGTGCAACGCTTTCAAGGCATTCAATAATTGCTGTCCCCAGTATTCTTGGAAGTTCGTGCGGCACAAAGCGATAGCCTCTTGCATAACTTCCTCGTTTCCTTGACGGAATAAAGATACAAAATTTCCTGTATCTTGATAGACATCTGCCAAATTCTCGGAAATAAACGCTGCGATAGGAGTATCGCTATACCGCATATCCGCATGAAATGTTTCCAGATAGGAATCTCGTTCGCCAAGCAAACCGGCTATCCGTGAACGAACCGACTCGTACATGTCTTCTGAAACGGAAAGCTCAAGCTCGGTTTCCTCTTCAGATTCCACTTCGGGCAACAGGCTGGCCTTTAAATATAAAAGAGGCAAAAGTTTTGTCGCCTTATCTACGAAGTCGAAAAGCCCGGTATTTCCGGCGGCCTCAACAAAGGTACAATATTCCAGTGCTACCGTAACAAATTCTAGCGTGTTGCGCTCGTATATCGGATTTTCTTCTTTTTCCATGTGCCTGTTCGTCTAATCATTCTTGATAACAATTCGCAAAAATACAACAAAAATCCGTTTTTTTCGTGATAAAGCCCCGAATATTCTTTTTGCTCTTGAGTTCAAAACATCGTTTATGTTAATTTGCTTTTTTTGTGATAAAAACGAACGTATTATTTATGTAAACAGAAAAATGATCTTATATGTTACGTAAAATTAGATTAACACTCGCTGTCATTATCTTTACTATGACCACTCTTTTGTTCCTTGACTTTACGGGGGTAACGCATTGCTGGTTGGGATGGATAGCAAAAATGCAATTCCTGCCGGCCTTATTGGCGGTGAATGTTGGGGTTGTATCGGTATTATTGGTATTAACCTTACTCTTTGGACGTGTCTATTGTTCGGTTATTTGTCCGTTAGGAGTATTTCAAGATGTTGTTTCTTGGATAGCCGGAAAACGCAAAAAGAATCGTTTCTCTTATTCCCCGGCAGTCTCATGGTTACGTTATGGAATGTTAGGAATTTTTATTATCGCTTTTTTAGCGGGTATCGGTTCTCTGGTGGCTCTATTAGATCCGTATGGAGCCTATGGACGAATAGCCTCGAATCTTTTTGCTCCTTTATATCAATGGGGAAATAATCTCTTGGCTTATTGGGCGGAGCGTGCGGATAGTTATGTCTTTTATTCTGTAGATGTGTGGATAAAAAGTGTGGCTACGTTTGGGGTAGCGCTCGTTACGTTTGTGGTTCTTTTCCTATTGGCTTGGCGTAATGGACGTACGTATTGTAATACGATCTGTCCGGTGGGTACGGTCTTGGGATTTGTCACCCGTTTTTCTTTTTTAAGACCGGTGATCGATGTAGAGAAATGCAACGGATGTGGCTTATGTGCCCGTAATTGCAAGGCTGCCTGTATAGATTCGAAAAATCATTCGATTGATTATAGTCGTTGCGTTACTTGCTTGGACTGCATCGATAAATGTAAAAGAGGAGCTTTGACATATGTGCCTCGTAAACGAAAAACAGAATCGGAGAGAGAGGCTGATCGACCTGAAGAAAACACCCGCCGTAATTTCTTAACTTTTACGGGATTGCTGGCGACATCGGTATTGAAAGCCCAGTCGGGGGTAAATGCGGATGGAGGGTTGGCGGATATTGCGGATAAGTTAACCCCGGATCGTATGACCCCGATAGTTCCGCCCGGGGCTTTGAGTTTACGAAACTTCACCGGACATTGTACGGCTTGTCAACTCTGTGTCTCGGTATGTTCGAATCAAGTTTTGCGTCCTTCTACAGATCTAAAGAAGTTT
>OHAQ01001027.1_pt1 | contig 22321 bp, 15 predicted proteins | sample 1577111 | NCBI WGS metagenome assembly OHAQ01 (sample SAMEA3541549, study PRJEB24748) | human gut metagenome | biome: human gut; feature: human-associated habitat; material: faeces | place: China | collected 2012 | reverse complement strand
AAAACCAGTTGTTGGTGATTTTGTAGAATTTCAAAAAGGTAACCATGATGATGGTTACCTTCTCAAAATATTAGAGAGAAAAAATGTTTTAAGAAGACCACCGATTGCAAATATTGATCAAGCATTACTTGTTTTTTCAAGAAAAGAGCCTGATTTTTCAACAATATTATTAGATAAGTTCTTATTATTGATAGAACACTATCACATTAGACCAATCATTGTTATTTCTAAAATGGATATTGAAGGGGATGACTCTATTTATCAATATATTCAAGAATATAGAAATGCAGGGTATACTGTGATTGAAACAAGTTCTAAACAAAATAAAGGAATAGATGAAATCAAGGAAATCCTGAAAGGGAATACACAAGATATCAGCCGTATGTTGCTGGAAAGGATGCAGACGCTGGCCGGCGAAATGAAGTTTGAAGAGGCACAGAAGGTTAAAGAGAAGTATCTTTTGATTGAGAGTTATCGTTCGAAATCGGAAGTAGTAAGCTCCGTATTGCACAATATCGACGTATTCTCAATCGAAGAAGACGAGTCGAACTCTGCTTTCATCAATTATCTGCACATTACAAATGGTGCCATCAATCAGGCTTTCACGTTCGAATACAAAAAGAAGCTGAACGAATCAAAAGAGGAGCTTTTAAGGCTTGGTATTATCGAAATGCGGGAACGCTACAAAAGCCAATCCAGAGAGATTATAGTGCCTTTTGAACTCGATTTGGAGTTAAACAATGTCGTATTTACCGTTCCACAGCGGGGAGATAAGAAGAAATTGCTGGATCTTTCGGTTCTAAACGTGAAACAGTACAAGGCCGATCGCCTAAAACAGGCGGAAAAATTGAATCCGGAGCAAAGAAGCATGCGTTTAATGAAAGAAATTCAGCAAGAGTTGCATTTGGAAAGACCGCCGCTACAAATCGAGTGTTTTGATAACTCAAACATACAGGGTTCTGATGCCGTGGCAGCCTGTGTTGTATTTAAGAAGGCCAAGCCATCAAAGAAAGATTACCGGAAATACAATATAAAGACGGTTGTAGGGCCTGATGACTATGCTTCCATGAAAGAGGTCGTCAGAAGGCGTTATCAACGCGCTATCGAAGAGAATTCTCCTCTACCCGACCTGATTATCACTGATGGTGGAAAAGGACAAATGGAGGTCGTCAGAGAAGTTATTGAGGATGAGTTGCACCTCAATATTCCTATTGCCGGACTGGCAAAAGACAACCGCCACCGTACATCGGAACTCCTATTCGGCTTTCCACCGCAAATAATCGGTATCAAGCAGCATAGCCCACTCTTCCGCCTACTGACACAGATTCAGGATGAAGTACACCGCTTTGCAATCAGTTTCCATCGCGATAAACGCAGCAAACGGCAAGTGGCATCTGCACTAGATACCATCAAAGGGATTGGAGAAAAGACCAAAACGGCTCTTCTAAAAGAGTTCAAGAGCGTAAAACGAATCAAAGAGGCCTCATTAGAGGATATTGCTGCCGTTGTCGGAGAAGCCAAAGCAAAAATAGTCAAAGAAGGATTATAATATTTTCTTCCCAATACACCGTTTTCTCTTCTTAATTTTGTAAATTTGCCCTTGCCCATGACCGTACGGCCGATGATAAGCGTCGGACGCTCCTTTTCGGCATTGGCAGCGGTAAGAGCTTCGCGGATCTGCTCTACGTCATGGCCGTCGATGGTGATGACGTTCCAGCCCCACGCCTCGTATTTCATCGCTACGTTCTCGGTATCCACCTCATCGACCTTGGTCGAAAGCTGAACGTTGTTCGAGTCGTAGTACATGATCAGATTGTTCATCCCCAAGTGGCCGGCGATGCGGCCCACGCCCTGCGACACCTCCTCCTCGATACCGCCGTCGGAGATGTAGGCATAGGTCTTGTGGGACTGCCACTCCCCGAAACGAGCCGCGAGGAACCGCTCGGCGATCGCGGCGCCCAGCGCCATGGCATGCCCCTGGCCCAGAGGACCCGACGTATTCTCCACACCGTGCAGCACGTCCACTTCGGGATGGCCCGGCGTGACGCTGCCCCACTGCCGCAGGTTACGCAAATCCTCCACCGTATAGGTTCCGGCCAGCGCGAGAGTCGAGTAGAGCATCGGCGACATGTGTCCCGGATCGAGGAAGAAACGGTCCCGGAAAGGATAATCCATCTGATCCGGATCGTAGCGGAGGAATTCGGTGTAAAGTACTGCCATGAAGTCCGCGCCGCCCATTGCGCCGCCGGGATGTCCCGATTTGGCTTTCTCGACCATCGCTGCAGACAGGATACGGATGTTGTCTGCAACGCGCGTGAGTTCGGATTTAGTAACCATAAGAGATTGTATGCTTTTATATTTTTTATGTATTGGCCTCACAGCCCGGGCCGACATTCGGCGCCCATCCCGGACGAATCGGCCGAATATGCACAACTCGGCCCGTTACCGGCAGAAAATATATGGAAACGAAGGACGAAGCCGAAGATCTTCCTTCTTTCCTCATTCTGCTCGTTCGGATCGAACGAGCGCGACTGCACACCGGTCCCCCGCCGCAGTCCCGCGTTCGGTGGTACAAATTTAATACAAATCCGGTCTATCCGACCTGCTTGAGCGCCAAAAATTTCTTCTTTTCGAACTTTTCCCGGGCATAAGGCAAGGTCACTTCGAAGCGACGCTCTCCCGAAGAGGGGATATCGAACATCGTGTCCATCATGATCGCTTCGCAGATCGAACGCAATCCCCGGGCACCGAGCCGGTACTCGATGGCTTTATCGACGATATAGTCCAACACCTCGTCGTCGAACACGAGCTTCACGCCGTCCATCTCGAACAGCTTTTCATACTGCTTGATGATGGCATTTTTGGGCTGCGTGAGGATCGAACGCAGGGCCTCGCGGCCGAGCGGCTCCATATAGGTCAGCACCGGCAGGCGGCCCACCAGTTCGGGAATCAGACCGAACGACCTGAGGTCCTGCGGCATAAGGTATTGCATGAGGTTGTTGCGGTCCACGGAATCGGCATTCATCCGTCCGTAACCCATCGCCCGGGTGTTGAGCCGCTGGGCGATCTTCTTCTCGATGCCGTCGAACGCTCCGCCGCAGATGAACAGAATGTTGCGCGTATCGACCTGCACGAACTGCTGCTCGGGATGCTTGCGCCCGCCCTGGGGCGGAACATTGACCACCGTGCCTTCCAGAATCTTCAGCAAAGCCTGCTGCACTCCTTCACCCGATACGTCGCGCGTAAGCGACGGATTGTCGCTCTTGCGGGCGATCTTGTCGATTTCGTCGATGAAGACAATTCCCCGCTGGGCCAGCTCCACGTCGTAGGAAGCCACCTGCAACAGCCGCGAGAGAATACTCTCGACATCCTCGCCCACGTATCCCGCCTCGGTAAGTACCGTAGCGTCCACGATGGTGAAGGGCACGTTCAGCAATTTGGCGATCGTGCGGGCCATCAGCGTCTTGCCGGTACCCGTCGGGCCGACCAGCAGAATGTTCGACTTGTCGAGCTCCACTTCGCTCGCCTCGCCCGAAGCATGCAGCAGCCGCTTGTAGTGATTATATACGGCCACCGACATATAGCGTTTGGCATCGTCCTGCCCGATCACGTACTGATCCAGAAACTCCTTGATTTCATTGGGCTTGAGCAAATCCTCGAATTTCAACGAAGTATTCTTTTGCTCCTTGCGACGGGATGCGGCTTCGTCATGCAGCACATCGTTTTCGATGAGCATCTGGTATCCTTTCGCAATACATTTGCTGCAAATATTGCAACCCTTGGACGAACTCAACAGGATCGCACCGTCGCGGCGTTTGGCCCCGCAGAACGAACACGCATCGCTCTCGTTGCCGTAAAGGTCTTCTCCGTAATTTTTAGCCATAGGTCTTTAGTTTTCCTTCGAATTTCGTTCTCGTTCCCGGTCGAACTTTCGGACGAGCCTCTGCCGGGATAAAGTCGAAAACAAACTCCCGTCATCATCTCTACCCGGCCGTCGATCGGCCTCGTTCCGACGTCGCACACCGGAAATATCGAACCGGGTTCTTCATTTATTCCGCTCGGCCTATCGAGCGCCCCGCTCTGCCTCCGCTGATCGGAAACGATGCATTTTCTCTCCCGAAATCGACCGTCCCCTGCAGATTGAAACAGAAATATTATCCCCGCTTGGTCAGCACCTCGTCGATCAGCCCGTACTCCTTGGCCTCCCGGGCCGACAGCCAATAATCGCGGTCGGCATCCTTTTCGATCTTCTCGATCGGAGCGCCCGAATGGGCCGCAATGATCTCGTACAGCTCCTGCTTGGTCTTGCGGATCTCGCGGGCCGTGATCTCGATATCCGACGCCTGCCCCTGGGCCCCGCCCAGCGGCTGATGGATCATCACCCGCGAATGAGGCAGCGCCGAGCGCTTGCCCGCAGCACCGGCGGTCAGCAGCACGGCCCCCATCGAAGCGGCCAGCCCCGTGCAGATGGTCGCCACATCGGGCTGCACCAGTTGCATCGTATCGTAGATTCCCAGACCGGCCGTCACCGATCCGCCCGGGGAATTGATGTAAATCTGAATGTCCTTTTCCGGATCGGCCGACTCCAGGAACAGCAGCTGCGCCTGGATGATATTGGCTGCATCGTCGTAGATCGGAGCCCCCAGAAAGATGATGCGATCCATCATCAAACGCGAAAAGACGTCCATCGTCGCCACGTTCAACTGGCGCTCCTCGATGATCGTCGGCGACACGTAGGCCGCGTACTGCGAGCGGAAATCATGCAGTTTCAGACTATTGATACCGCAATGCCGGGTGGCGTATTTTTCAAATTCATTCATAACCGAACAGTTTGCAAGTTAATAAAAACATCGGAAGCCGGTTCAAAAATTTTTCCGCGACTTGCCTCCGGTCCTCCTCGATTTCCCGTATCGGACCCACGCACGGTGCAGGCGAATCCGACAAAAAAAGAGGAAGAGAAACAAAAAACAGAATACGACTACTTAAACAGACTTTGAGGGAGTGATTGCAAAAATCAAACCCTCAAAGCTCTGATCGGATACCAATTTTCCGCTGTTTCTTAAATCTCCTTGGCCAGTTTTGCGAACTCCTCGGCAGAAACGGCCTTTTCGGTCACCTTGATCTTGGATTTCACGTCCTCGACCACCTTCATCTCATACAGCTTCTCGTAGATCTTCTGTCCCTGCTCACGGTCCTCGAGAATCTTCTTGGCGTAATTGGCCAGCATATCTTCCGGAGCCGTCGGCAGTCCGTATTGAGCGAACTGAGCCTGTGCCAACGCCTTGGCCTCTGCAGTAGCCTCCTCGGGAGTTACCGTGAGGTTATCCTGCTTGATGAAATATTTCTGGAGGTAATTCCAGGTGAACAATTTCACGAAAGCGTCGAAATCCTTCTCTATCTCCTCCTTGGTGAACTTGCCTTCGTTGATGACGTACAACCAGCGCTTGAGGAACTCGACCGGCATGGTCAACCCGGCTTTCTTCAGCAGGAAATCGCGCAACTGCAACGTAAAGAGATAGTCGCTCTCGCGGCGCAGCTCCTTCGAAATTTCGGCATCGACGAACGCCTCGAACTCCTCGGCGGTTTTGACGTTGCCCGCAGGGAAAGCCATCTTGAAGAACTCCTCGTTCAGCTCCGGCTCCACGAATTTGCGGATCTTGGTGATTTCGAGCGAAAATTCGGGTTTGATACCCTCCAATTCGTTCTCCTTGACCTGCAATACGGCGGCACGTTGCGCCGGAGTCTTGTAAAGTTCATTGACATCGACCTGCGTCTTGAACCCGACCTTCTTGCCGATGAAAGGCTTGCGCTCCTCCTCGTTCATCGAAATCAGTCCGACGTAAGCGCCCTCGATCTTCATATCGCCGTTGTCGAGCGTCACCTCCAGCGCTTCGTCCGCCGTCACCTTGTCGGTATCCACCAGACGGCCGAAACGACGCAGGAAATTGCTGCGGTAATCGTCGTGCATCTTCTTATCGACCTTGATCGTGTAGTAGGTCATCTTATCTTTCGCCGACAGCTCGAGTTTCACCTCGGGAGCTTCGCCGATCTCGAAGATGAATTCAAATTCGGTCCCGTTCTCGAAATCGAAGTCGCCCTGCTCCTCCGAAGGGATCACGTCACCGACATAATCGATCTTCTGCTCCTGCAGATAGTTGAACGCTGCTTCCGAAGCCTGGCGGTAAGCCTGCTCCGCAAGCACGCCCTTGCCGTACATCTTCTTGATCACGCCCATCGGCACCATACCGGGACGGAAGCCCGGAATATTGGCCTTGCGTTTGTACTCACGCAGGGATTTTTCGACCGCATCGCCGTAATCCTTCTCGCCTACGGTCACCTTGATGAGCGAGTTATTCTGCTCGCGCTGTTCTCTTACGATATTCATATTTCAGTTGTTTTATACGTTACATTTCGGGTCGGCAAAAGTACAAAATAATTCATTAGCAAGCAACAAACACCCGATAAATATCTCCGCACCGATCCGTTTTTCTTTCAGAAAGGGCTTCGGGGAAAAGCACCCGGACCGGCAGCCCCTCCGATCCGTAATTCGGGCGCCGAAATCGACGTCTTTTTCCGAAAAATAGCTATCTTTGTTGCCTATTATAATAAGGACATACCGGCTATAAACGGCCAACGCCGCAGCCGGACAGCATACAAACGATACGGAATCCAATGACAAAAATCGCATGGATCGGACTGCTGGCGATGACGCTGGCCGCCTGCTCGGGACGCACGAAAACCCTCCGAACGGAAACCCCGGCCGCTACCCCCGCCGCGCCGCGCACCTACACCTACCGGGTCATCGAAAGCTATCCCCATTCGACCGACAGCTACACGCAGGGGCTCCTGTTCGCAGACGGAGTGATGTGGGAAGGTACGGGCGAATACGGACACTCCCGCCTGCAGCGCATCGACCTCGAAACAGGACGCACGGACGTAGTGGCTACGCTGCCCCGCAGCGAATTCGGCGAAGGCATCGCGCTGCTCGACGGCAAGATCTACCAACTGACCTGGGAAAACAACAAAGCCTACGTCTATGACGCGGCGACGGGTCGGCAGCTCCGCACTTTCGCCTATGCGGGCGAAGGATGGGGCCTCACGACCGACGGCGAGCGGCTCTATATGAGCGACGGCAGCGAATACCTGCGCATCCTCGATCCGGAAACCTTTCGGGTGCAACGCAGCGTGCCGGTCACCTTCCGGGGTGCCCCGGTACAACTGCTCAACGAACTGGAGTGGATCGACGGGAAGATCTGGGCCAACGTCTATGTCACCGACCAGATCGTCATCATCGACCCCGCCAGCGGCATCGTCGAAGGGGTCATCGACCTGCGCGGCCTGCTCCCGGACGAAGAGATCGCCCCGGATACCGACGTACTGAACGGCATCGCCTACGACGCGGCCTCGGAACGTATCTTCGTGACAGGCAAAAGATGGAGCAAACTCTTCGAAATCGAAATCATACCCCAATAAAATACCACACGACGTGACAAAAAACCGCGACATACGACACGAACTCGAACACCGCATCCTGCTGCTCGACGGCGGATTCGGCACGATGATACAGCAATACGGCCTGGACGAAGCCGACTACCGGGGCAAGGAGTTCGCCGCGAGCGAAAAACTTCTCAGAGGCTGCAACGACCTGCTGAACCTCACCCGTCCGGAAACAATCCGCGAAATCCACGAGAAATACCTCCAGGCCGGATCGGACGTAATTACGTCCAACACGTTCAACGCCAACTCCATTTCGCTGGCCGACTACGGACTGGCAGCGGAGGCGTACCGCATCAACCGGGCCGGCGCAGCCATCGCCCGCGAAGCGGCGGACGCCTTCACCGCCCGCAATCCGCAGAAGCCCCGCTTCGTGGGCGGCTCGATGGGCCCGACGAGCCATACGCTGTCGATGTCGGCGGACGTGGACAACCCCGGCGCCCGGGCTTTCACTTTCGAACAGCTCTCGCAGGCGTACTACGATCAGGCTCGGGGCCTGATGGACGGCGGCGCCGACCTGCTGATGCTCGAAACCGTCTTCGATGCGCTGAACGCCAAGGCAGCGATCTTCGCCATCGAAACCCTCTTCGCAGAACGCGGCATGCGACTGCCGGTCATCGTCTCCGGCACACTCACCTCGTCGGGCCGCACCCTGGCGGGACAAACCATCGAAGCCTTCTACACCTCCGTCGCACACGCCGAACCGCTGGCCGTGAGCCTCAACTGCTCGTTCGGCGCCAAGGCCCTGCTGCCCTACCTGGAGCGGCTGGCCGCTGTTTCGGAATTCCGCGTGGCGGTCTATCCCAATGCGGGTCTGCCGAACGTCATGGGCGGCTACGACGAGACGCCCGCGATGTTCGCCGCCGACGTAGAGGAATACATGCGGCGCGGCCTGGTCAATCTGGTGGGCGGCTGCTGCGGCACCACGCCCCTGCACATCTTCGAACTGGCGAAGATCGTGAACAACTACACGCCCCGCCCCCTGCCGCAGCGGCGGCACGTGACCTGCCTGAGCGGGCTGGAACAGCTTCGGATCGTACCCGAAGCCAACTTCGTCAATGTCGGCGAGCGCACCAACGTCGCCGGCTCGGCCAAGTTCGCGCGGCTGATCCGCGAAAAAAATTACGAGGAAGCTCTCTCGGTGGCCCGCGCCCAAGTCGAAGCGGGCGCCAATATCGTCGATGTCTGCATGGACGACGGCCTGATCGACGGTCCCGAAGCCATGCGCGACTTCCTCAACCTGATGGGTTCGGAACCGGAAATCTCCGCAGTACCCGTCATGATCGACTCTTCGAAATGGGAGGTGCTCGAAACGGGGCTCCGGGTGGTGCAGGGCAAGAGCGTCGTCAATTCCATCTCCCTGAAGGAGGGCGAGCAGGAATTTCTGCACCGCGCCCGCCTCATCCGCCGTTACGGAGCCGCCGCCGTGGTGATGCTCTTCGACGAGCAGGGACAGGCAGACACCTATGCCCGCAAGATCGACGTGGCGCAGCGAGCCTACAAGCTTCTCACCGACGACGGATTCCCCGCCGAAGACATCATCTTCGACCCCAACATCCTCGCGGTGGCCACCGGTATCGAAGCCCACGACGCCTACGCCCGGGACTTCATCGAAGCCGTCCGCTGGATCAAGCGAAACCTGCCCCACGCCAAGATTTCGGGCGGCGTGTCGAATCTATCGTTCGCCTTCCGGGGCAACAACGCCGTGCGCGAGGCCATGCATTCGGTGTTTCTCTACCACGCCATCCAAGCGGGTATGGACATGGCGATCGTCAATCCCCAAATGCTGCAAATCTACAGCGACATCGAACCGGAACTGCTCGAACGGGTCGAGGATGTTATCCTCTGCCGCCGCGCAGACGCCGCCGAACGCCTCACGGAATACGCCTCGCAATTCACCAAAACCGGCGCGACGCAGACGCAGCATACCGACGCCTGGCGCTCGGAGCCGCTCGGCAAGCGCATCGAATACGCCATGCTCAAGGGCGTGGCCGACTACATCGAGCAGGACGCGCTCGAAGGCTACCGCACGCTGGGTTCGCCCCTGGCAGTGATCGACCGGCTGCTGATGCCGGCCATGGAGGTCGTAGGCAATCTGTTCGGGCAGGGCAAAATGTTCCTGCCGCAAGTGGTCAAGACCGCCCGCGTGATGAAAAAAGCCGTCGCCGTATTGACTCCCTACATCGAGCAAGGCTCCGAAGCGAACGCCAAGAGCGCCGGCAAGGTGCTGGTGGCTACCGTGAAAGGCGATGTACACGACATCGGCAAGAACATCGTGGCGGTAGTCATGGCCTGCAACGGCTACACGATCCGCGACCTGGGCGTGATGGTCGAATGTCCCCGCATCATCGACGAAGCCGTCGCCTGGGGCGCCGACGCGATCTGCTTGAGCGGACTGATTACCCCTTCGCTCGAGGAGATGATCCACGTCTGCGAAGAGCTGGAACGCCGGGGGCTGCGAATTCCGGTACTGATCGGCGGTGCGACCACTTCGGACGTACACACCGCCGTAAAAATAGCTCCGACCTACTCGGGCCCGGTGATCCATGCCGACAACGCCAGCCGCAACAACAAAATCCTCGGCGAACTGCTCGGTCCCGGCCGGGAGGAGTATCTGGTTCGCGTGCGCGAGGAGCAACAGGCCCTGCGCGACCAATACCGCCGCCGCGAGGAGATCCGCACGATCCTCCCCTTCGGCCAGGTGCGCAAGCTGCGCGTCCCGAAACCCGCGTCCGAGATCGCCGTTCCGGCACACACGGGACGGCTGGTGTTCCCGGACGTGAGCATCGCCGACGTGGAGCCGCTGATCGACTGGAACTTCTTCTTCCCGGCGTGGGGACTCAAGGGCCGCGTACCGGAGATCTTCGAAAACCCCGAACACGGCGCCGAAGCCCGCAAGCTCTACGACGACGCGCAAAAGATGCTGGCCCGCATCCGCGAAGAAAAACTCCTCACCCTTCAGGGCGTAGCGGGCATCTTCGAAGCCGTCAGCCGGGGCGACGACATCGTGGTCACCGGCCCGAAAGACAAGAAATACATCCTGCCGATGCTGCGCAGCCAGGCCCCGGTCCGGGAAGCCCAGGCCCGCTGTCTGGCCGATTTCATCGCCGACGAAAAGGCAGGCAGAACCGACTATATCGGGGCCTTCGCCCTCACGGGCGGCATAGGGCTCAAGGAGCTGACCGAAAAGTTCCGCGCGGAGGGCGACGACTACAACGCCATCCTCTCGAAGCTGCTGGCCGACCGCCTGACCGAAGCTCTCTGCGAATGGGTGCATATCTTCATCCGCCGCCAGATGTGGGGGTACGAAACCGGTCCGGCGCTCACGCCCGAACAGATCATCCGCGGCAAATACCGGGGCCGGCGCATGGCCTTCGGCTACCCGGCCTGTCCCGACCACTCGCTCAAACGCGAGGTCTTCGACCTGCTGGCCGCCGACAAGACGACCGCCATGCGCCTGAACGACAACTATATGATTACGCCCGAGGAGGCGCTCTGCGGCCTGTTCTTCGCCGACGCCGAATATTTCTCCGTCGGACGAATCGACCGAGAACAACTGGCCGACTACTCCGCACGCCGCGACATGGACACAGAAACGATCGAAAAACTGATACCCAATAACATCTGATGAATATTACGGATCTCATACAGGGCGCTGTCGCTTCGCGCACGACCCGTTTCGCCTTCGAGCTGCTTCCGCCCCTGAAGGGGGACGGCACGCGCAGCGTCTTCGGAGCCATCGACCCGCTGATGGATTTCAACCCGGCCTACATCAACGTCACATTCCACCGCGAAGCCCTCAAAGAGGACGTCCGCCCCGACGGAAGCCGCGAGTGGCACATCATGCGCCGCCGTCCGGGCACGGTCGGTATCTCGGCCGCGATCCGGCGCAAATACGACGTGGAGGTGGTTCCCCACCTGATCTGCGGCGGCTGGTCGAAATACGACATCGAGGATTCACTGATCGACATGGATTTCCTGGGGCTGCACAACGTGCTGGCGCTGCGGGGAGACAAGCGGCAGAACGAACCCCGCTTCGTCCCCTACGCCCAGGGACACGCCCACGCCGCCGACCTGGTGCGCCAGATCCAGGCCATGAACCGGGGAGAATTCATCGACGGCGAGGTCGAGGAGTGCCACCACTCCAAGTTCTCGGTAGGCGTGGCGGGCTATCCCGAAAAGCATTTCGAGGCGGCGAACGCCCAAAGCGACCTCCAGTACCTCAAGGAGAAGGTCGATGCGGGGGCCGACTACATCGTGACCCAGATGTTCTTCGACAACAGCAAGTACTTCGATTTCGTGGAGCGCTGCCGCAAGGCGGGCATCACGGTACCGATCATCCCGGGCATCAAGCCGATCTCGACGCCCAAGCACCTGGAGATCCTGCCCCGCACCTTCAGCGTCAGCCTGCCCGAGGAGTTGGTGAAGACCGTCCGGGCCTGCGGCGAGGACACACAGGCGGCCCGCGAGGTCGGGATAGAATGGGCGATCCACCAGGCCAAGGAGCTCAAGGCGGCCGGAGTGCCGATCATCCATTTCTACACGATGGGACGCACGGACAACATCCGCAAGATCGCCCGCAACGTATTCTAATTCCGAATAGGGCAAAGTAATTGCTATTAAACGCTTAACCATGACACCCGTAGAGTTTCGCCGCCACCTGCACCGCCATCCGGAGCTCTCGTTCCGCGAAACGGAGAGCGCCCGCTTCATCGCCGAAGCGCTCCGCAAGGCCGGCATCCCCTGCCGTCCGATCGCCGGAACCGGCGTACTGGCCAAAATCGAAGGACGCGGCGACCTGCGGCGGGCCGTCGTGCTGCGGGCCGACATCGACGCCCTGCCCATCCGCGAACAGAGCGGCGCGGCGTGGAGTTCCGAGAACGACGGAGTGATGCACGCCTGCGGGCACGACATCCACGCAGCGGTGCTCTACGGCACCCTGCTCCGGCTCTCCGCCGAGCGGAATTTCGAGGGTACTCTTTTCGGAATCTTCCAACCCGGAGAGGAATCGAATCCCGGCGGAGCCTCCAAAGTGCTGGCCGAAAACCCCTTCGAAGGCTATACGGTGCTGGCCGTCGTCGGCGAGCACGTCGAACCTGCGCTGGACGCGGGCACGCTGGGTTTCCGCGCGGGCAAGTACATGGCCTCCAACGACGAACTGCGCCTCACGCTCGAAGGCGCGGGCGGCCACGCGGCCATGCGTGCCGAACACCGCGACACGGTGAGCGCCGCCGCGCAACTGATCCTGCACCTCACGGCCCTGAACACGCCCGAACGGGTCGTTTCGATCGGCAAGGTCGAAGCTGCGGGCGCCACGAACGTCATCCCGGACCGGGTCTATATGGAGGGAACGATGCGTACCTTCGACGAACGGGAACGGGCCGAAGTGAAACGCAGGATCGAAGAACTCGCCGCCGCGAACGACGCCTCGTACGGCGTACGAACCCGGGTACACTTCACCCCCGGCTACCCGTGCGTGGTCAATGACCCGGAGTTGATCCGGCAGGCCGTCGCACTGGCCGAAACCGAAGGAATTCCCTTTCAAATGCTGCCCCTGCGCATGACTTCCGAAGATTTCGGCTTCTACGGCACCCGCTACCCGGCGATCTTCTACCGCCTGGGCGTCGGTCCCGGAGCCGGAAAACTGCATACATCCACCTTCAATCCCGACGAGGCGGCCATTCCGACCGGCATCCGGTTCATGGAACTCCTCGCCCGTAACTATTTCAACCGATGAATAAACTGAAAAATACGAAGAAGTCGGCCGCATTCGACCGCTCTTCGCTGATCATTAACCTGTTCCGGGAATTCCCGAACAACAAGTTCTCCCTCAAGCATCTGGCTTCGGCCTCGGGCGGCGCCACCAAGGAGGGCCGTCTTCGTACCCGTGAAATCATCACGGAACTGCTCGCCCAGGGCACTATCGAGGAGTGCGGGCAGGAAAAGTACCGTCTCAGCGGCAAGGAGCGTCCCCGTCAGGAGGGCATCGTACAGATGATCTCGACAGGAGCGATGTATATCCGCTCCGAGGAGTTCGAAAACGACGTATATGTCAGCCAGCGCAATTCGCTGAATGCTCTGGACGGCGACCGCGTGGAGTTCGTCATCACCCGCCGCTCCCACGCCGGGTCCCTCGAAGGCGAGATCACCCGCATCGTGGAGCGCAGCCGCAAGCAATACGTGGGCACGGCCGACGTGAGCGACCACGCCATCTTCGTCAAGATGGATCCCCGGCGCATGCCGATGGACGTCTATCTCTCCAAGCGGGACAACCCTAACGTACAGCACGGCGACAAAGTCGTGATCCGCATCACGGACTGGGCGCTGGGTTCCAAAAGCCCCGCCGGAGAGCTGGTCGAGGTATTGGGCCGCGCCGGAGAGAACAATACCGAGATGCACGCCATCCTGGCCGAATACGGCCTGCCCTACCATTTCGAGCAAAAGGTCGAAGATGCGGCCCAGGCCATTCCTTCGACGATCACCAAAGCCGATTATGCCGCCCGGCGCGACTTCCGCAAGATAACGACCTTCACCATCGACCCGGCGGACGCCAAGGACTTCGACGACGCCCTCTCGATCCGCAAGATCGAAGACGGCGTGTGGGAGGTGGGCGTACATATCGCCGACGTGACCCACTACGTTCAACCCCGCTCGGTGATCGACACCGAAGCCGAGGAGCGCGGCACGTCGGTCTATCTGGTCGATCGTACGATTCCGATGCTGCCCGAAAAATTGAGCAACGAACTTTGCTCGCTGCGCCCCGACGAAGAGAGTCTCTGCTTCTCGGCGGTCTTCACGCTCAACGAGGAAGCCGAAGTACTGGACAAATGGTTCGGCCGCACGGTCATCCTCTCCGACCGCCGCTTCACCTACGAGGAGGCGCAGCAGATCATCGAAACCGGCAAGGGCGACTTCGCCGAAGAGGTGCTGACGCTCAACCGTCTGGCCCAGCGGATGCGCAAAACACGCTTCAAGCGCGGAGCCGTGAGCTTCCAGCGCGAAGAAGCCAAGTTCAAACTCGACGCCGAAGGCAAACCGCTGGGCGTCTATTTCAAGGAGCAAAAGGAGGCCAACCAGCTCATCGAAGAGTTCATGCTGCTGGCCAACAAACAGGTCGCCGAATTCTGCGGACATCACAAAGTGAACGGCCGTGCCGTTCGGCGTACGATGGTTTACCGCGTACACGACGTTCCGAACGAGGAGAAGCTCGAAAAGTTCCGGACCTTCGTTCTGCGCTTCGGCTACGTATTCAAGGCCGACAAGGGACGCGCCGTGGCCAAGGAGATGAACAAGCTGCTGGGACAGGCCAAAGGACGCATCGAGGAGAACGTCATTTCGAACCTCGCCGTACGTGCGATGTCCAAGGCCTTCTATTCGACCGACAACATCGGTCATTACGGCCTCGCTTTCCCCTACTACACGCATTTCACCTCGCCGATCCGCCGCTACCCGGACATGATGGTCCACCGGCTGCTGGCCCGCTACCTCGAAGGAGGCAAATCGGCCGACCGCGACACCTTCGAGAAACTCTGCGTACACGCCTCGGAGCGGGAAGTGATCGCTGCCGAAGCCGAACGCGCCTCGATCAAGTACAAAATGGTGGAGTTCATGCAGGATAAAATCGGCCAGTTCTTCGACGGCCATATCTCGGGCATGAGCGACTGGGGCATGTACGTCGAGCTGGACGAAACCCACATCGAAGGCATGGTTTCGCTGCGGGAAATGGAGGACGACCTCTACCAGTTCGACGAGAACCGCTACGAGGTCTATGGACGCCGCAAAGGACGGATCTTCACCTTGGGCGATGCCGTGCGTATTCGCGTCAAGCGGGCCGATCTGCAACGCCGCCAGCTCGATTTCGAACTGGTGCACGATGCGGCGGCCGACTCCCGCGAGGACGACGTAAAGGGGCACGCAGCGATTCCGGTACGCCGCCAAAGCACGTCCCGACCGGGTAAGGGCGGCAAAACGTCCCGCAAAGGGGGCAAAAAAGGATCGAAGCGATGATCCGGGAACAGACGCAGCGAACCGCCGGGACCGGCCCCAACCGTGCGGAAGAGATATACGAAAAATGTCTGAAGCGTGATCCCCTCACGGCGGAGGAGGCGTATTGGCTTTACGAACAGGCCCCCCTGCAGGAGCTGGCTCTCACGGCTGACCGCGTGCGCCGTGCCGTAGTGCCCGACCTGGAGGTCGTGACCTGGCAGATCGACCGCAACGTGAACATCACCAACGTCTGCATTTCGGGCTGCCACTTCTGCAATTTCCACTGCAAACCCCACCAGACGGAGCGGGCTTTCATCACTACGCTGGATGAATACAAGGAGAAAATCGAGCGGATGCTCGCCCTCGGCGGCGACCAGTTGCTGCTGCAGGGCGGTCTACACCCGAAGCTGGGGATCGATTTCTACGAGGAGCTCTTCTCGACACTCAAGAGCCTCTATCCGCAGGTACGCCTGCACGCCCTCGGAGCGCCCGAAGTGGCGCACATCGCCCGCATCAGCGGCCTCACCACGCTCGACACCCTGAAACGGCTGATCGCCGCCGGATTGGACTCCCTGCCGGGTGCCGGGGCCGAGATCCTCGATCCCGGCGTGCGGAAAGCCATCTCGCCCGCCAAACCTTCGGTCGAGGAGTGGATCCAGGTGATGCACGAAGCCCACTGCCTCAACCTGCCGACCTCGGCGACGATGATGTACGGCCATGTAGAAACATCCCGTCAGCGTGTGGACCACCTGCTGCGCATCCGCGACCTGCAGGCCCGCTGTCCCGAAGGACATTACGGCTTTCTGGCCTTCATCCCTTGGATTTTTCGCTCGTCGGGCACCGAATTGGAGCGGCAGGGAGTTGCAACCCGCTTTTCACCATTGGAATACATTCGCATAATCGCCGTCAGCCGACTGGTTCTGAACAACATCCGCAACATCCAGGCTTCGTGGCTCACCGTCGGCAAGGCCACCGCTCAGGTAGCGCTGCACAGCGGCGCCAACGACATGGGTTCGATCATGATCGAGGAGAACGTCGTTTCTTCGGCCGGGGCGCACAACCAGTTCGATGCCGCAGGCATCCAACAAGCGATCCGCGAGGCGGGCTTCACGCCTCGTCTGCGGGACCAGCTTTACCGAATGCGGTAACGATCCCCATGCGGCAAGCCATATCAACTGAAGAGGGGTATTTCCCTGCACGAAAAAAAGCCGGAAAATTCCGGCTTTTTTATTCGGAACGAATTTTGAACTCTACCCGACGATTATAACCAACTCCCTATGACGGCATATTTACGGCCTGCTCTTCGACAGACAAGATTCTTCTCTCGATCCGGACTTACACGACATCTCGGACTTCTATACCGGACCGTACAGCCGACTATTGTGCTGTTCCTGCTTGTACTCGCCCTAACGGGCTGCCTTTCCGAAGAGATCCCGACGGAAAAGGAAACCACGCTCGTCCGCGTCGGAGAGGAGGCCCCTCACTTCACGGTCGGAATGCTCGACGACACAGCGATCACCCTGTCCGACCTGCAAGGCAACGTGGTGTTGCTTACCTTCTTCTCCACGTGGTGCCCGACCTGCCGGAAACAAATGCAGCAGATGCAAACCCAAATCGTCGATCGCTTTGCTGACCGGAAATTTCGCTTCCTTCCAATCAATCGAGGCGAAACGCAGCAGACCGTTCAAGAGTTCTGCCGCGAGCTGGGAATCGCATTCTCCGTAGGTCTGGATCCCGACATGTCAATCTACTCGCTCTACGCCACCCGATACGTTCCCCGCAACTTTATCATCAGTCCCAATGGCAAAATCCTGCTCTCCGAAACCGACTACGACGCAACAATACAACGCCTGCTGATCGAGCAAATCGAACAAGCGCTCCAAACAACAGAATAAAGCAGCATACCCAACAAAGCCGACCACACAAAACAGCCGTCTATGACTGACATGACCGGATTCCGAAGACACCCCGGAATTCCAGCGGTTTCCACCCCGTAACCGTCCGATCTGCCGGGACACAGCAACATTGCCGAACCCCGCAATTTACTCCACCTCGAATCGAACCGTCCCCTCTCATGCCTTCTCCAAAACCCCTCCACACACACCCTCTTCCTCACAAAACACAAACAGGCGGAGCTTGCAGAAGCTCCGCCTGTTCTTTCGAAATCCGGGATTTCGATTACTTCATCAGACCGGTTACCAGGAAGGTGATCGCCACGGTCAAAATACCGTACAACTCCGGGAAAGCGGCGAGGATCAGGGTTTTGGTACCCACGTCATGACCGTTACCTACGGCAGCGATACCGTTGGCGCAAAGCTGGCCCTGACGATACGACGAGAAAAAGTTCACCAGGCCGACCAAGATACCCAAACCGAAGATAGCGGCCGCCTGCAGCATCGTAACCGAATCGGTCAGGTAATTCATGATAAGGAAGAGCGAGGCAAAGCCGTAAAGACCCTGCGAAGCGGGCAGACCCGACAGGATGATGTAGTTACCGAAGGCATTCGGGTTCTTCTTCATCGCACCGACTGCGGCATTGCCCGCGATAGTAGTACCATAGCAACTGCCTACGGCCGCCAGAGTAAACATGATGGCCATACCGAGATAGCCCAACGTAATAGGTTCCATAAATCGAATTTTGTTTTAGTTGTTAATATTGATTATCATTTAGTTTATTCGTTTTTCAACGGGGTGAAGACGCGCGTTGCGGCCTCGAACCCGGCGTTCTTGTAGAACTCCACGAACGTCAGACGCAGCGGATGCACCACCGACGAGAGAACGCACATGAAGAGGTTGATGCCGTGTCCCAGCAGCAGGATCAGCAACATCACGAGCTGCTTCACGACCGGAATATCGGGACTCATACCAACGGCCAACTGGTTGAAGACCATCGCCAGAATACCACCCGAAAGGCCGATGGCGAACAGACGGATGTACGACAGCAGATCGCCCACCAGCCCCGACACATTATTATAGGTATTCCAGATACCGAGTCCGAAGTTCACGAAGATATTCTTGCCCGGCGAATTGAAGAAGAACATCAGCACCAGGCCGACGCCCAGGATCACCAGATAAGCGACCGAATGGAACGTGAAGCCCACGCTCTCGGGCAACAGGAACGCAGCAGCACTATCGACCAGCACGATGATCCAGCCGATCAGCCCCAGCGCATAGCGCAGGCCGAAGCTGCGGGCCGTGACATAAGCGTTGATCATCATGGCAAAAAGCACCTGCACGGCACCCAGTCCGATCGAAAGCGGGAAGAGGATGTCCGGTGTCAGCAGGTGATCGCGCAGGCTGCCCAGCCACTCCCATTCGGAAAGCTGCAATCCGAAGAACGAGCCCGACATCAGGCCGAAGACCATGCCCGAAAATCCGCACAGCATCGTCAGCATACCGATCTCCTTCATGGCTGAACTCCCCTTCTTGCGACCCAGCATCACTGCGGCCAAACCGCCCAGCATGATGACCAGTCCGTAACCGCCCTCGGCCATACAGAAGCCGAAGAAGATCATATAGAAAGGCGCGAAGAAGCGTGTCAAATCGATCGTGCCGTATTTGGGCAGCGCATACATCGCGCCGATCACCTCGAACAGATGGGCGAAGGGACGGTTGCGCAGCTTCACCGGGGTATTGTCCTCGGGGGTCGGCGTACTCTTCAGGAAAATCAGATTGGGGTATTCGGCCAGCAGAGCATCTACCTTCGCGGAATCGGACTCCTCGGCCCACCCCTCCAGAATAACCAGCGTACCGTCGGCTTCAGGCTGCGCAGTATTCTTCACGCGAATCTCTTCCAACTTCCGCTTGAGCTCGATCCCATGCCGGCGGATCGCCTCCACCGAAAGAGCCGCACGGGAAAATTCCCGATCCAGCTCCGCGAGCTTCCTGCGAGCCTCGGCGATCTGGGCTTCGGCCTGACGACAGTCCATCGTCGGCGCCTTGACCTCCTGCGCATCGAGCACCACCTCCTCGCCCGGCCGGGTCACGACCACGAAGTAATCGAAGGTTTCACCCTCGTGCACCAGAGCGATCGTATAACGCTCCGACCACGCCTCGATATCCTTCTCGTAAGCCGCACGGCTGGTGAAGAAATAGCGCAACACCACGCCCTTGTCCGCTAACTTGCGAAGCGTATCGACCGAAAAATCGCCCCAGGGACGCAGCTCGTCGGCGGTTTTCTGCAAGCGTGCGATCTCCGAACGGAGCGCCGCTGCCTGCTGCGTAGCGGCCATGTAGCGGTCGAAAGCCTCGCCGCCGTCGGCGATGGGCTGCTCGTCCTTGACAAAGCGCTCGTCCTCCAAGAATCGTTTCAGGGTCTCGACCGCCTTGTGATGGTTGTCGATCGTAAGCAGCAGCTGACGGTCTTCGTCCGAAGGCTCCCAACCCGTAGTGGTGATATCGACCAGCCCCAGGCCGCGCAGCTTCTCGATGAAGTCGCTGCTCTGACCCGCATAGAGTACCAGGTCGTATTTCGACATTCTCGCTATCATAACATCGCGCCCTCCCCGGCTTGCTGTTGTTTGGTTTTCACGATCTTCTGAGCCGACTTGGAGAGGTTCTCCTCATCCTCCATGAAGCGTTTGATCTTGCGTATGGCATCCTCGTACCCGGGTATCTGCACCTTTTCGTAGAGGTTTACCTTCTGAGTAGTCTTGCGGCGTGCGAAATCCAGCAACTCCATCTTGCGGTTGAACACCTCGAACTCGATACCCAGGCGCGCGAGGCGCTTGAGAATATCGACTCCGTCGGCGAACCACACGGGAGCCGAGAAGAGGTCGTAATCCTTCTCCTCGAAACGGATGTCCTGCAACACCGGCGTACGCACGCCCGCGATCTTCTGCTCCGCAAGATCGACGTCGGCGATGCGCAGCAGGTCCGCATCGAACTCACCCCACAGGGAAACCATGTAGTCGTACTGCGCCGTGAGCGCGTCCAACTGCCGTCGGAAATCCTGTGCGGTGTCCTTCGCCTTCTTCACTTCGGAACGCAGGGCCGACTCCTTACTCTTGATCGTAGGGAGCGCCTTCTGCCGCATTTTCAGCTGTTTTCCGAGTTCGCCCAGCGAGGTCTTGTTATATTGGAATTTTATAGCCATTCTGTTTGAGTTGAATTGCTCTACTCGGTTTTAGGCCAGTATTTCTCCACCAGTTCGCTCTTGATGGCCACCTCTTCCTTCGAGAAGTATTTGGCGAAGAGCTCCCACGCCGTGTCGAGCATCTGCGTAATTTCGATATTGACATCGATCGCCAGCAGTTTCTCCGAATAGTCGTAAGCGAACTTGAGCGCACGCTCGTCGTAGTCCGAAAGGTCGAAGCCGTTCTCCAGTTTGGTCTTGGCATTGGCCGCATCGGCGTAGAGACGCACGGCAGCGTTCATCACCTGCGGATGATCCTCGCGGGTCTTCTTGCCGATCACCAACTGTTTCAGACGCGACAGCGAACGGAACGGATCGACGATAACCTTACCCGTGTCCGAATCGTTGCGCAGGAACAACTGACCCTCGGTGATGTAACCCGTATTGTCGGGGATGGCGTGCGTGATGTCGCCGCCCGAAAGGGTCGTCACCGCGATAATGGTGATCGAGCCGCCGTTGGGCAACTGCACGGCCTTCTCATAGATCTTCGCCAGATCGGAGTAGAGCGAACCGGGCATCGAGTCCTTCGAAGGAATCTGATCCATACGGTTCGATACGATGGCCAGCGCATCGGCGTAAAGGGTCATGTCCGTCAGCAGCACCAGCACCTTTTCACCCTTATCGACGGCGAAATATTCGGCGGCGGTCAAGGCCATGTCCGGCACGAGCAGACGCTCCACCGGGGGATTCTCCGTGGTATTGACGAACGAAACGATGCGATCGAGCGCACCGGCGTTTTCGAACACCAGCACGGCGATACCTTCGGCATCTTTACCCAGCGACCGGTAAAACATTTCGCGGTGGGCCTCGCTTTTTAAAAGCGGCTTAAAATCCGCGCATAACTGCAGCAGTGCTGCTTTATCACCAGCCTGGGCGGCGGTTATCAATGCTTTCAATCTATCTGCCTGTTCAGGTAAATTTTTTATAACGATCAGTTCTCTCTATAATTTTATGATACCCGGCTATACTGTAAAACGTCGCGCGCAACAACAAACAGTCTAAACTTTTTCGATGAAAATTAACACCCTATACAATCAGGTGTTAATTTACTGCCACTGCTGTCTAAAATAAAAGCGGGAGGGAGATACTATGCAAAAATATATCGATAAGTTCGATTATGGCAATAAAGATATTTCCGATTGGGACGGAAAAACAGATTTAGATGATGACCCTAGAGATTTAAAAGGCTTCTGGCTAGAAACTTCTTTAAAGATTTCACCATTAGAACAAGTACAATTATTAAATCGCCTATTTTCTACCAATGAAAATCCTATGGCTTTAGCTAAACTAAAAGAATTAATGTTAGTTTATGAAGATAATAACACTGGTCTAAAAATTTATGGCAAAACTGGTTTTGGTAAAGTAAACGGTGAAAATACTGATGCTTGGTTCACTGGTTTTTATGAAATCAATAATCAACGAACATATTATTCTGTACGTTTAGATGACCCTAAAAATCCTCAAGCATTAAGTTCTACCGCCAAAGAAATCGCTATTAATAGCATTAAAAATCTAAATAAATAGTAAAAGGCTTTTCTTAGTATCATTTTCACTACTACTAAGAAAAGCCTTCTTTATTATTTATTTAACATACGCATTGCTCTTGCAATTACTTCTTTATACTCTCTTTTTATTCTACTTGCTAATAAATAACTTATGATTGTAGCCAAAATAGCAAATACCCCACCTGTGATACCTACACTGTTT
>OHAQ01000999.1_pt1 | contig 22657 bp, 18 predicted proteins | sample 1577111 | NCBI WGS metagenome assembly OHAQ01 (sample SAMEA3541549, study PRJEB24748) | human gut metagenome | biome: human gut; feature: human-associated habitat; material: faeces | place: China | collected 2012 | reverse complement strand
TAATATTTTCTATTTTGAATTCCAATCAAACGGTTCAATTTTCAAAAACATATAGCCAACGATACTATAAAAAAATTCTTATTGAACTGTAACAGCTAATCTCTTTTTTTGACTCCTCCGTACAAAAATTTCCTTGACATCACTCAATTTTTAGCATATACTAGACACATATGATGCGTGCATATAAAACACGCAAAATCAAATAATATAATAAAACTTTAATCTTTTTATTAGATAATTTTTAAAGGAGGCAATAAAAAATGAATAACCTAATAGAAATTAGATGGCACGGAAGAGGCGGTCAAGGTGCAAAAACAGCATCATTACTACTAGCTGACGCCGCATTTAATACTGGAAAATACATTCAAGGATTCCCTGAATATGGACCAGAAAGAATGGGAGCACCAATTACTGCATACAACAGAATTAGTGACAACCCAATTACAGTTCACAGCAACATCTACGAACCAGACTACGTAGTAGTTGTTGATGACACACTACTAGAAACTGTTCCAGTAACAGCAGGCTTAAAAGAAACAGGAGCAATTGTAATAAACACAACAAAATCAGCAGAATATTTAAAAAGTGTATTAAATGGATACAAAGGTAATGTTTATACAATAGATGCAAGAAAAATATCAATTGAAGCATTAGGAAGATATTTTCCAAATACACCTATGCTAGCTGCAATAGTAAAAGTAAGTGGAATCATGTCAGACGAAGCTTTTCTTGAAGATATGAAAGGCTCATTTAAACATAAATTTGCTAAAAAACCAGAAGTTATTGATGGAAACATGAAAGCCTTAGAAATGGCTTTAAAAGAAGTAAAAAAAATATAACAAAAATCAACCAATAAGAAAGTTGTTAATTGGTTAAAAGAAAGGTGAAAATCATGTCAAATATAGATAAAACAACACCTATGGAAGAGTTAACAATAGGTGGAAATATATATGAAGCAGGTAATGCAAGAGAATTTAAAACTGGTGATTGGAGAAGTATTAAACCTGTATGGATAGAAGAAAAATGTAAACAATGTGGATTATGCTATCCTGTTTGTCCAGATAATAGCATTCCTGTTTGTAAAGGTTCTTTAAAAAGAGAAGATTTTAATTATGATTATTGTAAAGGATGTGGCGTTTGTGCAAAAGCTTGCCCATTTGGTGCAATTGTTATGAAGGAAGAAGGTGCTGAATAATGAGTATAAGAGAAAGATTAAGTGGTAATGAAGCAGTTGCAACTGCTATGAAGCAAATTAATCCTGATGTTGTTGCTGCATTCCCTATCACACCATCAACAGAAATTCCTCAATATTTTTCAACATTTGTTGCAAATGGTTCAGTTGATACTGAATTTGTTGCTGTTGAAAGTGAACATAGTGCTATGAGTGCTTGTATCGGTGCAGAAGCTGCTGGTTCAAGAGCCATGACTGCTACATCTGCAAACGGCTTATCTTTAATGTGGGAAATGATTTACATTGCTTCAAGTTTAAGACTTCCAATAGTTATGAACTTGGTTAATAGAGCTGTATCTGGACCACTTAACATACACAATGATCATTCTGATGCAATGGGTGTTCGTGACGCAGGTTGGATAATGTTATTTTCAGAAAACAATCAAGAAGCTTATGATAATAATTTAATGGCTCACAAAATTGCTGAAAATAAAGATGTTCAACTTCCAATTATGATTTGCCAAGATGGTTTTATAACATCACATTCAATTGAAAATATTGAATTAGAAAATGATGAAGAGGTTAAAAAATTTGTTGGTGAATATCACCCAGAACATTATTTATTAAATAAAAAAGAACCAATGGCAATTGGTCCACTAGATTTGCAAGCATATCTTTTTGAACACAAAGCTCAACAAGGTTATGCTATGAAAGCTGCTAAGCAAGTTATTTTAGATGTTTCAAAAGAATTTGAAAAATGGACTGGTAGACATTATGATTTATTTGAAGAATATAAATTAGATGATGCAGAAATTGCTGTTGTTTGTATGAATTCAACTGCTGGTACAACAAAAGCTGTTGTTGATAAATTAAGAGAACAAGGTATTAAAGCCGGTTTATTAAAAATCAGAGTTTACAGACCTTTCCCTGGCGAAGAAGTTGCAAAAACATTATCACATTTAAAAGCTGTTGCAGTATTAGATAAATCTGATTCTTTAAACGCTATTGGTGGAGCTTTATTTGAAGATGTTGTTTCTAGCATGTATGTTGCAAAGCAAAACGTTCCAGTTGTCAATTATGTTTATGGAATCGGTGGTAGAGATACAACAGAAAAAGAAATCAATTCTGTTTATACAGATTTAGCTGAAATTGCAAAAAACGGAAAAGTTGAAGATCCTTATAGATATTTAGGACTAAGAAAGGAGGCAAAATAGTCATGGCATATAATGTTAAAGAAATAGTTGCAAATAAGCCTTCAAGATTTACAGAAGGTCATAGAATGTGTGCTGGATGCGGTGCCCCTGTTGTTGCAAGACACATTTTAAGAGCATTAAAAGAAGATGACCATGCAGTAATATCAACTGCAACTGGATGTATGGAAGTATCAACATTTATTTACCCATACACAGCATGGACTGATTCATTTATTCATACAGCATTTGAATGTACATCTGCTACTTTATCAGGAGTAGAAGCTGCATACAAATCTCTTAAAAAACAAGGAAAATTACCAGAAGATGAACACACAAAATTCATCGCATTTGGTGGAGATGGTGGAACTTATGATATAGGTTTACAATCATTATCAGGTGCAATGGAAAGAGGACATGATATGTTATATGTCTGCTATGACAATGGCGCATACATGAACACTGGTATTCAACGTTCATCTGCAACACCAAAATTTGCAGATACAACAACATCACCAGCTGGAAAAGTTATTCCTGGTAAAATGCAATCAAGAAAAGATTTGACAAAAATAATGGTAGGTCATCACTTACCATATGTTGCGCAATCAATTGCAGTAAATAATATGAAAGATTTATATGAAAAAGCTGAAAAAGCAATCTACACAGAAGGTCCAACATTTTTAAATGTTATGGCTCCTTGCCCAAGAGGTTGGGGTTATGCAACAGAGGATTTAATGAAAATTAATAAATTGGCTGTTGAAACTTGCTACTGGCCTTTATATGAAGTTGTTAATGGTGTTTATCATATTTCTTATAAACCTGCTAAAAAACTTCCTATTGAAGAATTTTTAAAACCTCAAAAAAGATTTAAACATATGTTTAAACCTGGCAATGAGTGGATGATTGAAGAATTCCAAAAAGAGGTTGATGCAAGATGGCAAGAACTTTTAGATTTGGAAGAGATCACAAATAGATAATCCATATAATTTATTAATAAAACTTTAAAGAGTATATACTTTCTTAATATAAAGTATATACTCCATTTTTTTATTTATAAATTTCTTTTAATAGCGCTTCTTCCAAAGTCTTAGAAAAATTGATTTTTAGTTCTTCTGCTTTCGTATTTATCCATTTAGGAATATTTACAGTTTTTTTCACTAACTCTTTTCCCCATTTTTTTGTAAATTCACTTATATCTACCGCTATATATGTTTTAAACTTAGAAATATAATCCCAATTTTCTATATTTAACTTTTTTTCAAATTCTTCAATATTTATATCTTGTATCTTACTTGCTTTTGGTATTTTATTTTCTTCTTCCATTTCATCTAATACTATTCCAGCAATTAAATCTTCTGCCATTTCCATTACATCTTCTAAATTTTCTCCAAAAGTGGATGCATTAATATTTAACTCATTTTCTAAATCTGGAACAAATGCAGAATATCCTCCTTCTTTTTCTTCATAAAATAATACTGGATAAATAACTTTCATAATTCCCCTCCACTTATTACAAGCTAGGGCTTATTTCAGCCCTGCTTGTTTTAAGATATTGTTAAGAGTTCCTTTTGGTATATCTCCTTTATGGTTCGGTACCGGTAAACTTCCGCTTTATTTCATTATGTTTATATATGTAATGAGAACCATTTGTGTGGTGATGATACCAACCGTTGGAGATTAACAATTTCTCTAATTCTCGAAATGTCATGACTTTTCCTCCTAACGGCTATATTATACTACGTATTATACGTATTGTCAATATTTATTATATATTTATATTATTAAACCTTAATAAAAAATATGCAAAATTAAACAAAAAAATAGAAGAATATTTTAATCCCTCTATTTTTCTCAGATTTGAGCTTCATTCTCAAATCTCTATATTTTTATTCTTCTTCTGGTGCTCCAACTGGGCAAACACCTGCGCAAGTACCACAAGAAATACATGCAGATGCATCTATAACAAATTTATCTTCACCTTGTGATATGCATCCTACTGGACATTCAGCAGCACAAGCTCCACAAGATATACATTTATCTGTAATTTTATATGCCATTTTTCTCACCTCCTAAAACTTTTTTATCTTCCTGCTCCAATCTTTCAAGCTCTTCTAATTCTTTTTTATTCAGAATTTCTTCTTCATCTATTTGCTCTCTCTCAACATCTTTAATTATTGTTACATCTTTTGCATCATACTTCTTATATGTATAACCATCTTCGCCCTTAAATTTTATTCTTAATTTTTCTCTTAAAATTTCAATGTTATCTACTTCTCCAACTCCATCTTCTGTTTTAACAATTGCACCAACATTTGGAAGATGTTTTAGTTTATCTTCATATACATCATTTTCATATTTCAAACAACACATAAGTCTTCCACAATTTCCTGATATTTTTGATGGATTTAATGATATATTTTGTTCCTTTGCCATTTTTATTGACACTGCTTCAAAATCACTTAAAAATGTACAACAACATAATTCTCTACCACAAACTCCATTTCCACCAATTCTTTTAACTTCATCTCTTACACCTATTTGACGTAATTCAATTCTTGTTTTATAAATTGCCGCTAAATCTCTAACTAATTCTCTAAAATCTACTCTACCATCTGCTGTAAAATAAAATAATATTTTACTATTGTCAAATTTGCATTCAACTTCTGTTAAAATCATATTCAATTTATGATCTTTTATTTTTTGCTCACATACCTTAAATGCTTCTTTCTCTATTTTTTTACATTCTTCATGTCTTTTTATATCTTTACTTGTAGCAATTCTCAAAACCTTTTTTAATGGTGCTACTATTTTTTCATCATCAACATATCTATTAGGAATTAATACTTCTGCATATTCCTCTCCTTGTGATGTTTCAACTATTACTTTATCACCTTTTTGTACTTTTATTCCTTTTGGATTAAAAAAATATATTTTTCCTAATTTTTTAAATCTTATTCCTACTATATTTTTCAAGTCTAATTTTCCTTTCATTATTTTTATTTTCCATCATATGTATTTAAAATTTGGGCATTTATATACTAATTTATTTGTTCCCATAATTTAAGTAGCATATTATCAATACACATATCATAATTTGCATTTGATTGCAATCTTTTTTTAGTATCTTCAACAATATTTATACAATTAGCATATTTTCCAGATTTTCTTGCCATATCCAATAAAATAATATTTATATAATCTAAAATCTCAAACTTTTCATCTTTTGCTTTATAAATAATTTCAGCACCATTTAAAGTATCTATCTTATCTCTTTTTTCTAAATTTACAATTACATTTTCAATCTGTTCATACTCCTCTTGTTTATCTTGTAATTGTATGGCTTTGCCGATACTTCCTTGAAATGCTTCTAACATAATTTGACTATTTACTTTTGTTTGATAATTTTCTTCTAAAAATCTTAAAATATTTTCATCAGATATCTTGTTGAAATGCAATATCATACATCTTGATTTTATAGTATCTAGAAATGCACTTTCATTGAAACCTATAAGAATTATAGTAACAAATTCTGGTGGCTCTTCTAGTGTTTTTAATAAACAATTTTGAGCTTCTGTTGTCATTTTATCACTATCATTTATTATATAAACTTTTCTATTTGATATGATTGGTTTTTCCGAAACTTTATTTTGAAATTCTCTTATTTGCTCTATTTTCAAGCTATTTCCATCAGGTTCTATAATTCGAAAGTCCGGATTATTTTCACCATCAAATTCAATACATGATTTACAAGTTCCACAATATTTATTTTCATCAGTACATAAAATCATTTTTGCAAATTCTTTTGCAATCATTTTTTTACCTATTCCATCTGTACCAACGAACATATAACTATGTGATGTTTTATTATTTTTCACTGCATTTGTTAGTAATTCTTTTATATTATCATTACCTAGTATATTATTAAACATTATATCTCCTGTTTCAAATTTATTATTTTAGTATAGTTTAATTTAAAATATTTGCGAACTATAACATTATTTTACTTTTCCAAATAGATTTAATGGCCAAATTCTTATCCAAACTTTACTTTCAATTTTTTCTAATGGAATACAACCAAAAGATCTACAATCTGTACTATGATTTCTGTTATCCCCCATTGCAAATACACAGTTTTCAGGAACAACAAAATCATCAAATCCACATGTGCCTAGTATATCTGTAACTATACCACTTTGAAGATAATCTTCTTGTAATTCCTCTCCATTTATATAAACTTTTCCATCTTTAATCTCAACATGTTCTCCTGGTAAAGCTATAACTCTTTTAATATAGCTGTCTTTTCCAATTTCTAATACATAATATCTGAATTTTCCAAATAAACTTGTTGGTTCATTTTCGTATTTTGCTACTGGATTAGATTGGTCTATCTCACTATATGTATACGATTTTTTGCTCGGTGCTTCAAATGTTATTATATCTCCTCTATTTGGCATTGTTTTAGTTGTTCTTACCCATCTATTAAGCCATAGTCTTTGGTCTTGTACTAGTGTTGGATACATTGATACTTGTTGTACTATTGTTGGTGTTCCTATATAAAATCTAAATAATAGTGCTAGTACTATTGCTATTATTATGCAGTAAATCCATTCTAATATATCTTTTATTTTATTGTTCATTTGTATTTATCTCCTAACTTTTTTTATCTTGTATATTATACATTAATTTGGAGGATTTATCAATAAATATGCATTATAATTTTAATTTTTTCATATAATTTTATTGGAGGTATATATGAAAAAAAATAACATTTTAAGATTCACTATTTTTAGTGGAATTTTTGTAATGATATTAGGAACTCTTCTACACTTTACTTTTGAATGGTCTGGAAATAGCACTTTTGTAGCATCATTTAGTGCTGTAAATGAAAGCACATGGGAACATTTAAAACTATTATTTTTCCCTATGCTATTAACAACAATATTAGGATATTTTCTTATTGGAAAAAATTATTCTAATTTTTTATGTGCTAGATTACTTGGTATTTTGACCGCCATTTTATTTACTATTTCATTTTTTTATACCTATACTGGTATAATTGGAACGAATTTTGCTTTTATTGATATTAGCATTTTCTTTATTGCTGTCATTCTAGGTGAATTGGTATCCTATAAAATTCTACTATCAAACTTTCATTGCAATCAATATGTAGCAGGACTTCTTATTTTTGCATTGCTAATTAGTTTCATTACTTTTACATATTTCACTCCTAAAATTGGCTTATTTAAAGATCCTGTTAGTAACAAATATGGAATAACTCTATAAAATAGTCATTCTAATTCATGAAAATACAAAAAATCAGAATGGATTATTATTCCAATTCTGATTTTTTGTATTCTATAAAGTATTATGATATGCTACTGCTTTATTATAATTTTCTTTTACTTCTTGTTCGCTCAACCCTCTGTTATACATTTTTATTGAATATGCATTCATTTTAGAATAATGCCAATATCCATTTTTATTCATAGATGATCTTCCTATACAAAAATATTTTAAAGGATTTAACTGTCTTTTTACAAATAAATCCCAATATGCTTTACTTAATTTACCATCATATAATTTGTTTCCATTTGCATAAAGAGTATGTTTATATGTTTCTTGTGTACAATCAACAGATATAGTGAAATAAATTTCTTTTCCTATTTCTATCTGTTGTGTTTCAGGATATATAATATTCCAAGTTGCGGCTTCATCAGAATAATCATGTTTTTCGGTAACTCCATCTTTGTTAGAAAATGTACCTGGATTCCAAAAAATATTTTTATTTTTCATCATTCCAAACCTTAAATTTGCTTGCTTACTCTCATTTCCACTCCAATAACAAAAAATTCCCTTATAATTAGTATTTATTACTTGATTTTTTTCATCATACGAAGTTCCACCATTAAGAATTCCATAAAATTCAAAAGTAAGTCCATTTTTAGCCAATTTATCTTTTTCCTCTTCATTATCATATTTTATTTTAATATAATCATCAACACCATCAAAATTAAAAGCCTTATTAGAAAGACCACTATCATCATTCCAATTAAAATTTACTAATTCAACATTCTCTCCCAATTGTTCATTAATATTATCTTTTGTTGCATTTTCAATAACAGATGGATCCAAATTAAAAATTAACCCCTCTGTAACTCCAACCGCACTTGAATAAGAAAGTTCTGTAAATGAATCATCTTCTAATTTTATTAAATCTTGATTATATGAATTTATTAACCAATTTTCTTGTGTTTCTCTATTATTTATAACAGTTCCTTTTGGAAGAAAAGTCCAACCTGTACCATAAATCTTTTTTGATTCATTCATAACTATAATATGCCATTTAGAACCATTTTCAACACTTTTATCATATAACTGTTCTCCTATATTGAAAGAATCCCCATTATTAGCGTTTTTATTAATATACGAAGAATACAATTCAGTTTGTATCATTTCCTTTTCTTGCATTTCATCATAATTTTGAGTTGCTTTTTTTGCTTTTGATAATATTCCTATATTTGTTATTGCTGATATTGTTATTCCTGCCAATATTAGCAAAATGATAATTGTTATTACTAATGCCACTAATGTTATTGCTTTTTCATCTTTAAAAATATAACCCTTTTTATTTTTCATATGTATACCTCCTAAAATTTATAATTATATTATACTGGTTATATAACCAATAGTCAAGTATCCGATAAAAATATTATAATTTATTTATATTTAATAACATTTTAGAAAATACTTATTTATATACTTAAATTTTTTAGGAGATTATAATGGTTAAACTTGAATTAGAGAATGGTTATTATCTTTTTAAATTAGATGATATTTTAAAAGAAAAAAATATTAGTATCAATAGACTAATGAGAGATACAAATACAGATTTTAAAGTATTAAAAAGAATGTTAACAGGCGAGCTTGTTAGATTTGATATTTTTGTTGTGTCTAGATTATGTAATTATTTAGATTGCAAAATTACCGACATTATCGAATATATTCCAACAAAATAATAATCGGGATTAAAGATCTAATCTCTAATCCCGATTATTGTTTTGTTGGAATGCGAATAACAACCTCTGTGCCCTCTCCAACTTTACTTTTTATATCAATACTTCCGCCATTTTTATCCAAAATTTCCTTAGCAATAGAAAGACCTAAACCAGTCCCACCCATTTCTCTTGTACGAGCTTTATCAACTCTATAAAATCTCTCAAAAATTCTAGATAAATCATCTTCTGGAATACCAATTCCATTATCAAATACCTTTATATATGCATCATTATAAACAAAACCAACATAAATTTTAATTTCACCATTATCTGGTGTATATTTTATACTATTTGTCAAAATATTTAAAACAACACGTTCAATATCATCTTTATCTGCATATACTGGTGGTACATCTGCTGTAACAAACGCATTAACAGTATGTCCTTTTTTCTTAATTTCAATAGCCAATTTTTCTTGGCATCTTTTAACCAATTCGCCCAAATCAAAGCTTTCTTTTTGAGTTTTCTTTTTATTACTATCATATCTAGAAAGTGTCAATAAATCTGTAACTAAACGAGCCATTCTTCTAGATTCTGATGCAATCACATTTAAAAACTTATTTTGAGTTTCTTCATCATATCCACCTTCTAAAAGAGTATCCGCATAGCCCATTATAGATGTTATTGGTGTTTTTAATTCATGTGATACATCTGCTACTAATTCTTTTTGCATATTATCAAGTTTTACATGTTCAGTAATATCCTGAATTACAGCAATTACACCATCTGGTCTTTCATCTTCATTTTTAAATGGTGCAAATAATACTTTTACATATCCATCATCAACTTGAATTCTTTGTTCTGTTGATGTCCAGCTATCTAAATAAATTACTTTTTCCATATTTATATCTAATTTATATTTTCCAAATATATCATCAAATGTATTATCTTCTGGACTAATACTTAAAAATTTCTTAGCAGCTGGATTTATTAATATAATTTCACCCTTCATATTAAATGCAATAATACCATCTGTCATATGTAATAATATTGTTTCAATTTGATTTTTTCTAGAAGAAACTTCATTAAGTTTATCTCTTAATTCTGCTCTTTCGTCACTTTTTATATATTTATTTTTTGGACAGATTACAAATTTTGATAGATATATTGATATTGCAATTGCTGAAATTATATAAATTCCAATTATTATAGCTATTGACTTTTTAGCTTGTGCCAATATACTAACCTCTTGTCCATCTATAAGCTGTGGAATTTGAGCTAAGGAATTTAAATATAAATATCCCATAGCCCCTATAAGTATTAATCCTATTAATACAGATATTAGAATAATTTTAGATTTTACATTTTTATACATTTTACTTTCTCTCCATACAATTAATGTTAAAATTCACAATATATAATACGTATTTGAAATTAATAATTCAAAAAACTATATTATAAATTATAACTTTATTATTTTTTCACTAATTTTGAAACCTCTTTATAAATCTTATCTTCTACATCATGAGTAGAAACTTTAAGAGCATTTTTTGACATTTGTAATTCTACATTTTTATCTAAAACTATTTTTTCAATTTGTGTATTCAAAACATTACCATTTAATTCATCATTTAAAATAATCTTTGCAGCTCCAATATTTTCCAAAACCTTAGCATTATGCAATTGATGGTCACCACTAACATTTGGTAATGGAATTAAAATTGATGGTTTACCTAAATTAGAAATTTCTGTAATTGTCATTGCCCCACTTCTTGCAACAATCAAATTAGAAACATTCATAATCTCTTCCATATTATAAATGTATGGAACAATCTTAGCATTCTCGATATTATTTATATTAACATTTTCATCTGACAATTTTTCCTTAATAATATCATATTGTTTTGGACCAGTAGCCCACATAATTTGATAATCTTTATTTAATTTATTTTTCAAAATTGTCAAAATTGCTTCATTAATCTTTTGAGCTCCCTGACTTCCACCAAATATTAACACAATTGGTTTTGTTTCATTAAGCCCTGCTTTTTTAATTATCTGTAACTTTTCATTAATTCCATAATCTTTTTTAACAATTTTTACTGGTGTACCTGTACAAACAATATTTTTTGCATTTTTAATTCTTTCTTTTGCATCATTAAAAGATACCAAAATTGTATCAGTTTTCTTTGCAAGCATTTTTACAGCCTTACCTGGAAAAGCATTACTTTCATGCAATAATGTTGGGATACCTAAACTATGTGCAGCAGAAATTGTAGCCCCACAGATATATCCACCTGTTCCAATTACTATATCAGGCTTAAATTCTTTAATTATCTTTTTAGCTTCTCCATAACCTTTAAATGTTTTATACATTTTTTTTATATTTTCGATTGATATTTTTTTACTTAATCCATATGCATCAATTGTTTTTAATTCATAGCCAGCTCTTGGAACTAAATCGTTTTCCAATCCTCTTGTTGTTCCAATAAAAATTATTTTTGAATCTTTTTCTTCTTCTTTTATTTTATTTGCAATTGCAAGACCTGGATTTATATGACCTCCTGTACCTGCCGCAGCAATAATAACTCTCATTTTTTCCTCCTAAAATTTTGGATGTCTTCTTTAATTTTTTGCACCAGCACGAGAAATATTCAGTAATACTCCCATTTCACACAACAAGATAAACAATGCCGTACCTCCGGTAACTAAAAAATGGTAATTGCATACCTGTTGCTGGCATTGATGATGTAACAACTGCAACATTTATTATAACTTGTATAGCAACCAAAGATGTAATACCAATAGCTATTAAACTTCCAAACATATCTGGTGCTTTCATCGCAATTAGAACCCCTCTCCAAATAAATACAGCAAATAAAATTAATACAACTGCACAACCAACAAATCCAAGTTCTTCTGCTAATATTGAGAAAATGAAATCATTATGTGGTTCTGGTATATATAAATATTTCTGTTTACTATCTCCTAATCCTACTCCAAATAGCCCACCAGAACCTATTGCATACAAACTTTGAACAACCTGCCATCCATCACCTTTAATATCTTGCCATGGATCCATAAATGTTACAAATCTTTTTAATCTATATGGTTCCAATGCTATAAGTGCTGCCAATCCAGGAATTCCAACTCCCAAACCAGTTAATGCAAAATGCTTAAATTTACATCCAGCTACAATCATCATTACACAAACAATTCCTATTATAACCATAGATGCACTTAAATGTGGTTCTAATAACAAAAGTCCTATAATTGGAGCTAAATATAATATATGTTTTACTAATCCTTTCCAATAAAAAGGTAATTCATCTCTATCTTTTACAAGCATTCCCGCATAAAAAATAATTACTAAAAATTTTACTATTTCTGATGGTTGAAATGAAAGTGTTTCTGTTAAATATATCCATCTTTTTGCACCATTTACTTCTTTTCCTAATGGTGACATTACAAGAGCTAACAATATTATTGATATCCACCAAGCATGTTTATAAAATTTCTGATAAAATCTATAATCTATTTTAGAAATAAATGACATTGCTATTATTCCTAAAATTGCAAATAATAACTGTTTTGAAAAATATGCATAACTATTTCCACTTTCTGAAAGTGCTGATGGTGAACTTGCTGATAGCACCATAACTAAGCCTATTCCTAGTAATAACAAAATTGTTATTACTAATGTAAAATCAAACGGATTATTCAAAAAGCTTGAAAAACTTTTTTCTTTTTTCTTTTTTGCCATTTATAATCCTCCTACTACACTATTTTTAGCCCTATAAAACATGCAATCAAAGTTATCAAAGAAAATACAACTACAACTTTGTTTTCTTTCCATCCTGATAACTCAAAATGATGATGTAAAGGTGCCATTTTAAATATTCTATTTCCAGTCTTTTTGAAATATGCAACTTGTATTATAACTGATAATGTTTCTAAAACAGGTATTATTGCTATTAAAATTAATAATAATGGCATTTTTAAATATAATGCTAATCCTGATATTACACCTCCAAGCATTAATGACCCTGTATCTCCCATAAATACTTTTGCAGGATGTAAATTAAACATTAAAAATCCTAATGTTGCACCAATTACAATACTTCCAAATATAGACACTTCATATACTTGGTTACTAATTCCTATAACTGTTAAACATGTTATAATTATTGCAGAAACACTTGAAGATAATCCATCAATTCCATCTGTAAGATTTACCGCATTTGTTGTAGCAAGTACAACTATAATTGCTAGTGGAATATACAAAAATTCTGGGATATTTATATACATTTTTAAAATTGGAATATAAGTTTCTGTTCCTATTTTAAATCCATATATTAAAAATAAAACATATACAACAGCTATAATTAAAAGTCCAAACATTTTATATTTTGGTTTTAATCCATCAGTATTCTTTAAAACCAATTTCTTAAAATCATCTATAAATCCAATTAATCCATAACCAATTGTTATTAATAACATTGGTAATAATTTTTTTGCCACTTCATCATTTCCTGATAAGTGTAAAAATATATATGTACAGCTAACTGCTATAATTATTGCAATTATCATTATAATTCCACCCATTGTTGGGGTTCCCTGCTTCTTTAAGTGTGATGCAGGTCCATCATCTCTTTCTATTTGACCTACTTTTAATTTTTTTAATATTGGTATTGTTATAAGTCCACAGATTACTGAAATTACAAATGTCATAAGCAATACTTTTATTTCCAAATCCAATTTAATCAAACCTTTCCTTTTTATATCTTTTGTTACATTTAATTTACGGTAATTTTATAACTTCTAATTATTTATTAATTATTTTTTCTACAAGATCTCTAACTATAATTCTCTCATCAAAAGGATGTTTAACACCGTTTATTTCTTGATATGGTTCATGTCCCTTACCAGCCAAAATAATAATATCTCTTTTGTTTGCCATTCTCATAGCATGTTCAATAGCCTCAATTCTATCAACAATCTTCTCATACTTACCATTTGTTTTCTTAATTCCCTCTTCAATTTGATCAACTATTTTTTGAGGATCTTCTGTTCTTGGATTATCTGATGTAATTATTGTATAATCAGCTATTTTACCAGATATTTCACCCATTATTGGTCTTTTACCAGAGTCTCTATCTCCACCACAACCAAATACAGAAATAACTCTTCCGCGTGTATAACTTTTTGCAGCTTGTAAAATATTTTGTAAGCTTTCTGGTGAATGTGCATAATCAATCATTATAGTTAGTTCTAACTTATTATCAACTAATTCTGATCTTCCAGGCACTCTAACTTCTGCTAAAGCTTCTTTTATAACTTCTGGATCAATTCCAAATTTTTGTGCTACACAAATGGCAGCTAATGAATTGTAAACACTAAATCTACCTGGTATTCCAGTTTTAACTCTTTCATTTCTGTCTGTTATTTTTACTTTAAAATCAACATATGAATTTGTGATTGTTATATCTTTTGCTAAAACATTTGCAAAATTATCAATACCATATGTTACAATATTGCTTTCTGGGAATAATCTTGGTATTTTTGCAGCATGTAAATCATCTGCATTAACTATTCCTGTTTTACACATTTCAAATAATTTTAATTTTGAATTGAAGTAATCTTCCATAGTTGGATGTTCTTTTTCACTTATGTGATCTTCTGAAAAGTTTGTAAATAAAACTATATCAAATTGACATGCATCAACTCTGTGTAATTTTAAACTTTGTGAAGAAACTTCCATTACACAAACTTCTACACCTTCATCTACCATTTGTCTAAATGTTTGTTGTAATTCCAAACTTTCTGGTGTTGTTCTATCACTATCTTTTATTTTCTTACCATTTATATATGTTGCAATTGTTCCTATTAGTCCAACTTTTTTCCCTGCTTTTTCTAAAATTTCTTTTATCATAAATGTTGTTGTTGTTTTTCCTTTTGTTCCTGTAACACCAATCAATTTTAATTGTGCTGATGGATTACCATAAAAGTTTGATGAACATATTGATAATGCTATTCTTGTATCTGGTGCCATTAAAATTGTTACATTTTCTGGTATGTTTAATGCCTTTAAGTCACATCCTTCTTCTACCATTACTGCTATTGCACCATTTTCAATTGCATTTTCCACATATTGATGTCCATCTGTTGAAAAACCTTTTATTGCAACAAACATATATCCTTCTTTTACTTCTTTTGAATTTTTCTCAATTCCTTTAATTTCTAGGTCTACATTTCCTTTTGCTTTAATTCCTTCTAATCCTACTAATATTTTTTTTAATTCCATTTAGAATCATCCCTTCATTTTAATATGTTTTATGACCAAATTTTTGCTCATAATTTTTTTACATTATATAACTATTTTTTCTTTTTGTATAGAGTTTTTCTAACTTTTTTGCACAATTTTATTATCAGTAGTTACTATTCAGCAAAATCTTCTGATAGTGTCGTTACATATATATTTTTGAAAATTGAACCGTTTGATTGGAATTCAAAATAGAAAATATTATATAAAAATGTGAGGAATGTTCACGGATAAAATGTATATATGTAACGACACCATCAAAAGAATTTTACTGAATTATAACACCAGTAACTACTATTTAAATTTATTAAAAAATTTCACTTTTATTACTTATTTTTACAATCATAGTTCCTATTTCCAAAATTAAAATCAAAACAAAAAGAGCCGTTCCACTCACGAAACCAGCTCTTTTCACATTATAAAATTACTATTATTTCAACTTAGGCAAACCGCCAGAAGAAACATCACTAAAATCCCAAACTAAATTACTCCAACCAAGAACATCAGTATAAAAATCACTAGACTTAACCTGATCAGAAGACGCAACCGAAATCTTACCAGAAAAATCAATTCCAGATCTAGTCAAAGTAGAAACACCAGTTGCTCCCTCATACTCAAAATTATTAGAATAATTAGTTCCAAACAAATCACTTGCAGTTCTACCATCAAACTTATAAGCAGTAGTATCTCCCAAAGAAATATTATTTCTAATCACAGTACCACTTCTAACCTGACCAATAAAGCCACCAATCTGATTAGAAGACTTAGGAATAACAGTTGCCGCATTAAAGCAATTTTCAATAAGAGAATTCTCTGCCCAACCAGTAAATCCGCCAACATCAAGTCTACCACTAATACTACCAGTAGAATAACAATTAATAGCCGTAGAATTATCAATTTGTCCCATAAAAGCACCAACAGCATTTCCATCACCGCTAACAGTACCATTTGAAGAACAATTTTCAATTCGTGAACACTGATTAGCATAACCCGCAATAGCACCTGTTCTTCCGCTGCCATTAACTGTAACATCAGTCACATGAACATTTTTCAAAATAGACCTCTCTATTAAACCAAACAATCCACCATTTTCTTTATCATTTGAGGTCAACGAAATATTCTTTCCATTAACATTTTGAATATTAGCCATATCAACTGTTCTAGCAATAGCACCAGCCCTACCAGTAGTTGTAATATCAAAGTTTTCTATACTCAAATTAGAAATATAAGAAAACTTAACACTATTAAACAATGGCATTGTAGCACCTGTTATTTTATGGCCTTGTCCATCTAATTTTCCAATAAAAGTTACATCAATAAGAGCATTTGTACCAGTCAAACTTGAAACGTCAATATCATTATCTAAAACATATACGCCATTAGGTTTTGCAGTAATCTTAGTTTTAAGTTCTTGTGCTGATTTAATATGAACGATATTTTCAGTATTTCCAAATATATCTGTTTCAAAATCATTTGTTATTCTCTTCAAATAATGATAGTTCATTCTTTTTACACTTGTACTTGAAGTTACATTTCTATCTGATTTTTCAGCATCTGATTTTAATGCTTCTTTATATTGCTCTAATACATCATCTGCATCAATATATGACATTGAATTCCATTTAGATTCCATTAATTGATATCTTTCCATTTTATAACGTTTCCATGTCATAGTATCATCACCAGTAACTTTTCTAATTGCATCTAAATCAGTTTTGCTTCTTCCACTATAATAAGTAACATATCCACCTTCGTATCCACCAATTCCAAGCATTTCCCAAGCTAAATGTTTTAATGTATAAGAATCTGGTCTACCATTATCATTATGTGGTTGATACCAATATCTTGTATAAATACTTTCAGCACCATATTTACCTGTTCCAAGTGATGTTGTATCTGTTATACCTGGTTTTATAGTAATATGATTATCCCAAAGGTCTTCAATAGTTTTCAAATTCATTTTTTCAAAATCTTCTTTTGTAAGAACTCTCCAACCTGTTGTTTCATCACCAGCATCTTGTTCATCATCACCTTTATCTGGATAATAAACTTGAACTGCAACTTTTGACTGTTCCTCAGGAGTTAATGTTAAAAATGCTTTTGCTTCTATATAATCTAAGAAATCTGATGCTTCAAACATTTCTTTATAATAACTTTCTATTTTTTCAGTAGAATTAATTCTCTCTGGTGTCAAATTAGTTGTTACATTTTCATCCATTGAATATGTATATGATAAATTAAAGTTCATAGCTCCATCGCCAAAACCTTGTGATGTATTTCCATCTGCATAATCTTCTGCCCAACCTTGTGGTCTACGACCTGAATTTAACAAAAATACTCTGCTATCTTGATTGTGTCCAGATTCATGTGACCAAGCATAAAAGTCTGATAATGCTGAATATGCATTCCAAAATACATTAACACCTGTTGCATAAGCTGCTGAACCATTTGCTGCTGCCCAGAATCCAACCGCTTCATTAAAGTTTTTGTGGAATGGTTCTTCTGTTGTTCCTGCTGATTGATATTCTGATTTTCCTTCTGAATTCTTTGTAAATCTATGGTCAATTTGAATATCTGTAACAGCATTTAATCTTTCACTAGGTACAAATCCTGATGCAGTTTGATAGAAACTTCTTATTTTTGCAGCATAATCTTCAATTTTCTTCATCAATTCTGCATGTTGTGTCTCATCGTCTGGATTAGAAATATATGTTCTTTGTGCACCTACTAAAAATTGAGTAGCAGATGAAACCATATAAGCACTATTCTTTGGCAATGTTAAAAATGGTAATAAGAAATTATTTCTTACTTTTAAATTTGCCCAACCCCTATACTTAACATCAGTATGTCCTTCTACTGGAATTTCATATATAATTCCTTGGTAGTTCTCTGTTAGCCAATCATTTACATCAGTATAAGAAGTAAGAGTTAATATCATATAATCTAAGAAATCTCCAATATTTCCTTTTGATGTGTACTTTGATAAACTATTTGCATAAAATGTTTGTGTACTATTAGTATTTCTATTTCCTGTTAAAACATCATTAGAAACATTAATAATATTCATCTTCTTATCAAATAATCCATCATTAAATAAAATCATATCACTTACTTTTGTAGCACCCATATTAAAGTTGTACCAACGGTCTATGTAATTATATCCATAAAGAATATTATTTAAAATTTTTTCATCCTGTAATTTTTCTTGAACATATTTACTAAACACTTCATTGTCTTCCCAAATTGTATATTCAGGGATATTTTCTAATACTTTTAAGACAATTTGTTTAATATTATTCTTAGTAGTTTCATTATAATAATCACGATATAATCTACTATCATCCTCTTCTGTTAGTGGGTCTAAATCATTTGTATAATCAATTTTTTGTGCATAATCAACAAGATTTGAAACTAAATCCGCATCCTCTTTTATGATATATTTGTCATATTGATAACTAACATTTAAACCTGATAATTCATAATTTGCAACATTGCTTTTTACATTTTTATAATTTGCAATATATTCTGTTTTTGTATCATCTTCCCAAACTATTTTTACTTTTTTAATAATATTTTGAGTTTTATTTGTTAATACTGTAACATACTCTCCATCAGTTGTTAAAGGCAATATTGCTTTTATTCTTTTTGTATTTAAAATACTATCTTTTTTAATATCTTTACCTTCTACCAATAAATATTTTGAATCATAGAAAGGCATCAATTTATATAAGTTATTATAGGCAATTTCCTTTTGCTCATCATAATTTGATAGTTTATGCAATCTCTCATAATCTGGTATATTTACATTTGAAGTTTTAGGTTCTTCACCTTTATTTGAGTCTAAATTAGGGTCAGAATTTTTTAATGCAGGCACTTCATTTGTAATATTACTCAAATTCCAAATATTTTCATCTAATTTAAGTTTTTCTTTGTAGAATGTTTTGTTAATTTCACTTTCAGAAATAACTTTTACTCTCTCTCCACTTTCATTTGATTGTAATGTAGATTCTTTTAATTCATAATTATTTTTTGAATTTCCATTTAATCCTGTTCCGTGAACTCTATTTGCCTTTTCACCAGTACTAAAACTAATTGTATTTTCTACAACCACATTCATTGAATGACCTATAATACCACCATTATATCCAGGACCTGATGTTGTTTTAAATGTAATTTTTGATATACAGTTTTCAATTTTTGAACCATTTTCTCCTGAACCTGTTATACCTCCTACACCATCTTGTGAGCTTGTAATATCCCCTTGTGAGTAAGAATTTTTGATTGTTGAATTATTCATTGCTCCAACTAATCCACCAATTCTTTTATTTCCACCAGCGATATTAATATCACTTGCACTACATTCTTCAATTATACTATTATTTTTGATTACCCCTATCAAACTTCCTGTTTGATTAACTTTTGTTACTAAGTTTAATGTTTTAATATGAACATTTTTAATTTGTACATTTATAGCTTCATTTGCAATTGTTCCAGTCATATTTGAACCATTTAAAGCCACATTTTCTATTACTAAATTTTGAATTTTTGCATTATTTAATGTATTAAATAATGGTTTTGTTATGTTCTTGATTATATGTCCGTTTCCATTTAATGTTCCTGTAAATTCATTTGTAAATATGTAATCATCTTTTATTGTAAAACTATTTACATCAACATCAGAAGTTAATTCATAATCACCAGCTGGATTTTGCTTTATTTTATCTATTAATAAGCTAAAACTATTTGCCGATGCTACATTATTTTTTACAGTTCCAAATGGAACTATTAATTGATTTCTTTTTGTGTCTCCTTCGTATTGAACAACATTTCCATAATTAAGCACAAATTTTAAAGTATCATCTTCAACTAGATATTTACTTATTTTTGTTGTTAATGTTGGTAAGTCCTTCATATTAACTTTTACAAAATAATTGTTTAAATTTTCTAAATCACTTGTATTAATATCCACAACTTCTTCTACTTTTGAATCTGTCTGTTTATATAATTGAATAGATTGTATGTCTTTCATTTCTAGCAATGTGTCTGTAATATTTATTTCTTGTTTAAATATTTCTTGATTTTCATATATATTTTTATCAGTTTCAATTGTATGTGTATCTAGTTCATAATTTGCCATTACTTTTGCGATATATTTTGTACTTTTTGTTAAATCAAATTTAACTTCATTTGTTCCTTTTTGAATTTCTTGTCTTTTTAACTCTTTGCCTTTTTCATCTTCAATAACAATTTCTGCTGATATTAAGGCATCGTCTGCATCTATAAGTTCAAATGTTACTTTGTATTTTGTACCGTCTTCATCTTCTACTGCATTGAATGTTTCAACTGTTGGTACATCTTTTAATACATCAACTTTTGCAGTATTATTTACTTTGATTTTTTTATCATTTTGTAATATTACTGATGTAAAATTAATTTCCTTTATTCCTGCTATATCTCCACTATTAATTTTCGTTGTGTATTCTCCATCAGTTCCTTCAATATATTCTACTTCATATTCCTGTCCATTTATTGTGACATTTTTTATTTTTTCGTCATAATCTACTCTTCCAAAGAATTTTATTATTATATCTTCATTTTTCTTTGGTGTATTGTTTTCTATTTGGATATCTTTTATTTCTGCTGTATATTCTAGCGTTTTTTCAACTTTTTTTACCATTAATGCTAAATCTGTTACTGTTAGATATTTGTCTCCATTCATGTCTGCATTTGGTTGTTTATCTTTTGGTAACATTTCTAATTTTATTAAATGTCTTTCTAATAATGTAATATCATCATAGCTTACTTTTCCATCTCCGTTTAATTCTCCTTTTTCTATTAGTGTTGCATATACTTGTGTTATTGTTGATATTGATATTATTCCTATGACAAATACACTTATTTTCTTGATTTGTTTGTTTATTTCTTTTTTACTTAGTTTCTTGTTTTTGGCATAACAGTAATATGCTATTATTATTAATATTGATATTATTATGCTGAATTGTATTGGCCCTATTCCTATTCCTGTTTTTGGTAGTTTTGATGGTAATATTTCTTCTTTATTATTATTTGTTTCGTTTTTAGAATTATCATTTTTATTATCGTTTCCTGAAATATTATTATCATTTTTGCCATCATTATCATTGTTATTATTTTTATCACTATTATTGTTGTTATCATTTTCATCAGCTGGTGGTGTTGGATTATTTTTTTCTACAATATTTATTTTTGTTTCACTTTCATCTGTGTTGATATCTTCTTTTCCTTCTGATGCAACAAAGCCTTTAACTTTTATTGTTGTTTCTCCAACTTTTGCATTTTCTTTTACTTTTAATGAAATTGAAATAATTTCGTTTTCAAGACTTCCTGTTTTATGTATTGCAACAAACGCATTATTTTCTTCATTATATTGTAAACTTGTCCATCCATTTTTCAATTCAATTTGGTCTGGTTCTATTTTTTCAAATATATTTGTGTCATATTCTATTTGTCCTTGATAGGCTTGTAACCCATTTTTTATGTCTTTATAGTCTGTTAATTCAACATTTATTGTTATTGTTTCACCTTTTTTTGTTTCTTGTGTATTGCTTTTTATTTCCATTTTATAACTTGATGCCGCTACATAGTTTGCTATTATTATTATTGCTATAAATGTAATACAACTACTAATTAATTTTTTCATATTTTCCCCTTTTTTTGTTATAATTCTACATTTATATTATAACATTAAATGTCAAAAATTACTATTAAAATATGTAATTTTATTTACATATTGTTACTGAATAGTAGTTTTGATACTTGGGCTTTTGAAATCCACTGTGCCTTTAAGGGTATATATTATTTATAAGTATGACCTGTTCATTACATTCAAAAAGAAAATCTAAAATCAAAAACTGAGCCTCTCTCACTCCGGCCAAACTGTATATATGTATATGGTTTTAGAATTTTTGAATGCGATTGGAACAATATTAGAATTTCTTAAAAA